>Ga0116227_10011168_pt1 | contig 15236 bp, 13 predicted proteins | sample S1TSphgellanicum_FD_89693 | JGI IMG/M metagenome (GOLD analysis project Ga0116227, IMG submission 89693) | Host-associated microbial communities from peat moss isolated from Minnesota, USA - S1T2_Fb - Sphagnum magellanicum MG | ecosystem: Host-associated > Plants > Peat moss > Unclassified... | reverse complement strand
GGCGCCGCCTGCCATCATCGAGCGGACGACGTATTTTGTGAGCGTGGCCGGGGCGGTGATGTTGAGGGTGATGAGCTTTGCGATGGCGGCATCTGGCATATTGGCGAGCACGCCGGGGGTACCGAGGCCGGCATTGTTGACGAGGCCGTAGATGGCACCGGCCTCGCGTTTGAGGGATTTGACGAAATCGGGGATCGCAGGCAGGTCCGTCAGGTCGAACGCGTGAAATGTGATGGCGCCTTGGGAGGCGGTGATGGCCTCGGTCAAGGCCGCGGATTCGGTGCGCGCGACGGCGAGCACATGGAAGCCGGATGAAGCCAGGCGTTTGGAAATGGCGAGGCCAAGGCCGCGGCTGCCGCCGGTGACGATGACGTTACGCATTGCGGTTGATTTTGCCGGCGACGCCGACATCGAGCGAGGAGACCGGGCGCATCAAAGCGGGGATTTTGTGCGCGGGTAGCGCGGCCCGGCAATGATCGATGATCTCCGGCTGGATCGATTCAAAATGCAGGCCGGGTTTGACGACGATGTCGGCGACGACGATGGCGCCGGTGATGGGGCTGGGGCGTGCTTTGACGAGGCACATCTGTACGCCAGGATGCTGGTTGATGATCGCCTCGACTTCTTCCGGATGGACCTTCTGGCCGCCGACATTGATGATGCCTTGGCGGCGGCCGACGAAATAATAGCGGTCGCCATCCAGGACGACCATGTCCCCCGTGTCGACGAAACCGTCTTCGCCGGCGAGGGTAGTGCTGTTGCCGGCATAGCCTTCGGCGATGCGGGTTGATTTGATCCAGAGCGAACCGTCCTGGATGCGCATTTGCGCTTTGGCGTGCGGATCGCCGATCAGGGAGGCGGGAAAGCCGGCGCGGCCGTCACGCACGTCGAACGCGACGCCGGCCTCGGTGGAGGCGTAGGCGTGCGCGATGTCGGCTTTGGGGTAGGCCTGGCGGAGGGCGTTGAGGATTGCCTGGTCCACGACTTCGCCGGAGAGGCGGACATAGGCGGGGTTCATGCGGTTGGCGGCGTCGCTCATCAAGGCGCGGCGCCAATGGGAGGGTGTGCCGGAAATATGCGTCACACCATATTCGCCGGCGCGGGTGAGGAAGGCGGCGACAGCTTCGCTTGGCTCTGACAGGATCATTGCGCCGCCGCCGACCAGGGCGCGGAGCAGGATTTGCAGGCCGCCATAGCGGCGGATGTCGTAGAAGGTGCTCCATACCGCGTCATGCGCGACGCGCAGGCCGTCATCGATCGGGCCTGTTAGGGTTTCCAGCGTGTGCACCAGCATTTTTGGCCGGCCGGTGGTGCCGGAGGTGAAGAGCACCCATTCGGTGCGGGTATTTCTGTTATGTGTTTGGCGGATGCGGGAGACGGACAGGCCGCATTTGTGCAGAGGTAAAGTGGAGGATTGCGGGCTGGCGTGATCGGTTAGTGCAAGTTGCGCTTGCGCGTCGGCGATGACGAGGGGGAGATGCGATGGTGCGAGGTCCGGCGGGCAGAGGATGATGCGGCGGGCGATGCCGTCCAGTTCCAGGGCGGCGAGCGCCGCGGATTTTTGTTGTTTGGCGAGAATGAGGACCGATGCGTCCCGGCACGCATCGGGATGAATATCTAGGGTTGTGCCACCGTCAAGTTTGGCAAGTTCTACGCTGCCATCGGCATCGGCGATGATGCGCCTGGCAGGCAGTCCGGCGGCGGCGACCAGGTCCCACAGCGATTTTCGGTCAGACAGATTTTGCCTCGTACAGAGCGATGAAGTCACTCAGCGTTACCGGGAACGGGGCTTCGGTCGCGCCGGAGAACGGATCGATGCCGAGTTTATCGTCCAGCACCGCGACGATGATGGCGATACAGAGTGAATCGAGCCCGGATTCGAGCAGGGGCAGGCCGTCTGTTAGCGGCGCCAGGGTTTTACCCTGGTTCGCCGCCACGCTCTGGATTTCGCCGATGATGGTTTCGCGGACTGTCAATGCTGGTGCTCATGCACCATCGGCGCCATCGCCGGCACGGCCTTGTGCAGTAGCGTGCCGAAAGCGTCCCAGATGGCGACGATGTTTTCATCCGGCACCAGGTGCCGGCTGAGGCTGCCATGGCCCGCCTCCTGGTCGCTATCGAAGGCGATGTGCGCGGTTAGGAAGAAGCGGAAGGCTTCGAGCAGCGGGTTGTTATAGGCAGGCGCGCGCAGCATGGCTTTGAAAACGCTTTCCAGCCCGCCATCCTCATAGCTGCCCATGCTCAGCGCCCGCGATTTTTCGGGGATGTTGCGAATTTCGGCCAGGTATTCCTCACCGATCGTTTCGAAAAATTCGCGCTCATGCTGGGAGACGGGCGCCAGTTCCAGCAGGCGGCGCATGAATTCGTCGTGGTTCATTTTTTCGCCCGGCAGTGCGACGCCGGGAAACGGCGAAAGATTGCTGGTGTTGCATTCTTCGGCCTTCAACCGCGCGAGATCTTTGTCATCCGGATAGAAAGCGCAGCAGATTTCGAGACTTTCGCGAAATTGCACGGAGAAGTAGTAATACGCCCAGGCGGCGGCAACCATGTCGTGCTCACTTCGATCACGCCAGTTCAAATCGCATATTCTTGCTACCGCTTCGTCATCAGCGCGAACAACCATGGCACCCATCTTCGGTCTCTCCAACAGAACAACAGACACAAAACTTCACCTGCGTGCAAAAACGAAAAAGTTCAGGTTATAGCTGCAACCTGCTCAACCTCTGATTGTGCAAGATCAATTTTTAGGATTTGATTATTTTATAGCATCGGATAGAGTAAGGCTGTCAAATCTTTATGTGGCAGTGCAGCTAAATGTTTTTGGTATACGATCCGGCGACATAGCCCACGCCATTTCGATGCGATGTTATACATGCATATCGCCTGCAATACGAGGAGTTTCTAACAGGTGCGACCGGAGACGATCTCGATCCATGGCGGTTATAACGGTGATCCGACCACGCGGTCGGCCGCTGTGCCGATTTACCAGACGGCCGCCTATGAATTTGACAGCGCCGAACATGCCGCGGCGTTGTTTAATCTGGAGGCCGAAGGTTTCCGTTATAGCCGGATCAGCAATCCCACGACGGCGGTGCTGGAGCGGCGGGTCGCGGCACTTGAGGGGGGTGTTGGCGCGGTCTGTCTCGCCTCGGGCCAGGCGGCGTTGCATAATGCGCTGCTGAGCCTGACGGATCAGGGCCGGAATATTGTTTCCGTTCCGCAGCTTTACGGCACGACGCATACGCTGTTCGCTCATGTGATGCCGCGGCTGGGGTTGACGGTGCGGTTCGCGGCCTCGGACAGGCCGGCGGATATCGAAAAACTGATCGATGCGGAGACGATCGCGGTTTATTGCGAAAGTGTCGGCAACCCGGCCGGGAATGTGTGTGATATCGGCGCGCTGGCGGAGACGGCGCATGCGCATGGCGTGCCGCTGATGGTCGACAACACGGTGGCGACGCCGATTTTGCTGCGGCCGATCGACTTTGGCGCCGATATCGTGGTCCATTCGCTGACGAAATTTCTGGGCGGGCATGGCACGACGCTGGGTGGGGCCATCGTCGATAGCGGGCGGTTCCCTTGGCGGGAGAATGCGGCGCGGTTTCCGGTGCTCAACGTGCCGGATGAGTCCTATCATGGCCTGGTCTATGCGGAACATTTTGGGCCGACCGCCTATATTGAGCGTTGCCGGAATTTCGCGCTGCGGACCACCGGGGCGGCGCTTTCGCCGCTGAGTGCGTTCCTGATTTTGCTGGGGGTTGAAACGGCGCCGCTGCGGATGGAGCGGCATGTCGAGAATGCGGCGCGCGTGGCGGCGGCGTTGCGGGAAAATCCGCGCGTGGAGTGGGTGAATTACGCCGGCTTTCCGGACAGCCCGTATTATGCGCTGGTGCAGAAATATCTCGGCGGGCAGGCGTGCTCGCTGCTGACATTCGGCGTGCGCGGCGGGGCGGCGGGTGGCGCGCGGTTCTATAATGCGCTGCGGATGATCAAGCGGCTGGTTAATCTGGGCGACGCGAAATCACTCGCCTGTCACCCGGCGTCGACGACGCACCGGCAGATGAATCCCGAGGAGCAGATCAAGGCCGGCGTGTTGCCGGAGATGATCCGGCTGAGTGTCGGGCTCGAGCATGTGGCGGATATTTTGGAGGATCTGGAGCAGGCGCTCGCGGCATCGGACGAGGCGGACATCATTGCTGGCTGAACCTGACATTGCCGAGCTGGGCCCGGATGGCGGCGTGGTTGCCGTAGGGGCGGCACGGGGGATCGCCGTTGCGCTGGTGAACCTGATGCCGGCTTTGGCGGCGCCGGCGATCACGCGGCAATATGAACGGCTTTTGATGCTGGCGGCGGGCAGCGCTTGCGTGCGCTTGACGGTGTTTGCGCCGGGCGGCGGTGGTGGGGCCGAGGATATTTCCGGGCTATGGGGCCGGTCTTTCGATGCGCTGATCGTGACGGGGGCGGAACCGCGCGCGGCCGTGATGACCGAGGAGCCGTATTGGCCGGTGCTGGCGGAACTTGCCGACTGGGCAGGGGCGCATACGGTTTCGGTGATCTGGTCTTGCCTTGCGGCGCATGCGGCGGTTTTTCATTTGGATGGAATTATGCGCCGCCGGCTGGGTGATAAGCTTTCGGGCGTGTTCGCCTGCGAGACGGCGGCGGATCAGGGGATCTTTGGCGCGGCGCCGCGGCAGTATGTGGTGCCGCATTCGCGCTATAATACGTTGGATGAAGCGGCGCTGACGGCGCGCGGCTATACGGTCCTGGCGCGGGGGCCGCGCGTGGGGGCGGATTGTTTTGTGAAGCAGCATCATAACAGCCTGTTTGTTTTTCTGCAGGGCCACCCGGAATACGCGGCAGATACTTTGTTGCGTGAATATAGCCGGGATGTCGGGCGGTTTTTGGCGGGCGGGGCGACCCATCCGCACGTGCCGGAGGGGTATTTTGACCCGGAGAGCGAAGCCGCACTTGCCGTGCTGCGGGAACGCATGATGCGTGAACCGAAAGGCGCGCTTGTGGCCGAGATTGGGGAATGTCTTGTGCGGCCGCCGGTTGATGGTTGGCGGAATGCGGCCGCCGGCTTGTATGCGGGCTGGCTTTCCTATGTCGCCGCGCGCCCGCCTGTTGGCGTTGCGCCATGATGGATGGGGTGGACAGTTTCGCGGTTGCGGATGATGCGCGGCTGTTTCCCGGTGCCGCGTATCGTAAGGCGTGGGATGACCGGCTTACGGCGCTGCTGGCGGAGGCCGCGATCAGGGTTCGGCAAGGGCCTGTCAGGCCGGTGATTGATCTGGCGGGATGCCGGGAAGACCTCGCGGGCTGGGATTTTGAAATGCCGGTGCCGGCGGAAGATGTGCTGGCCTGGACCATCGGGCGGTTGGAAAGCGGGATGGTGCATACCGGGCACAAGCGTTATTTCGGGCTGTTCAACCCGGCGCCGAGTTTTCCGGCGCTGTGCGGGGACCGCATCGCGGCTGCTTTCAATCCGCAACTGGCGAGCGCCACGACCTCGCCCGTGCCGGTCGAGATCGAGGCGCATGTGATGCGCGCCGTGGCGAGGCGGGCCGGGCTGGGGCCGGAGGCGGTGGGGCATTTTTGCACCGGCGGGTCGGAGGCGAATTTCACGGCACTGATTTGTGCGCTGACGCAGGCGGCGCCGGGGTTTGCCAAGAGGGGCAGCCGCGCGTTTGACGGGCAGCCGGTGTTTTATGTCTCGCGGGATTGCCACCTGGCCTGGATAAAAATCGCGCATCAGGCCGGGATCGGGCGGGACGGGGTGCGGTTGGTGGCGACGGATGGCGGCGGAAGAATGTGCATGCAGGCGCTGCGCGGCGCGATCGCGGCGGACCGCGCGGCCGGGTTTGTGCCTGTGATGGTGGCGGCGACCGCGGGGACCACCAATGCCGGGATGATCGATGATTTGCCGGAAAGTGCCGCGATCGCGCGGGGCGAACATGTTTGGTTTCATGTGGATGCGGCCTGGGGCGGCGGGTTGATTGCTTCGGATAGATTGCGGGGCCTGCTGGCCGGAATTGAGATGGCTGATTCGGTGACCATCGATGCGCATAAATGGTTCGCGACCACGATGGGCTGCGGCATGTTCATAACCGCGCATGCGGCCGCGCTCACCAATGCTTTCAGTGTCGCGGCCAGCTTCATGCCGAGCCATGCGCCGGAAAGCGACCCGTATACGTCGACCGTGCAATGGTCGCGCAGGTTTCTTGGGCTGCGGCTGTTTCTCTCATTGGCCGCCGTGGGGTGGGCCGGGCATGCGGCGCATGTGGAACGCGCGGTCGATTTGGTGCGGCTGCTGGCGCGAAACCTGCTGGCGCGTGGCTGGACGGTGGCGAATGACATCTCTCTCGCCGTGCTTTGCGCCGAGCCGCCCGCCGGCGGGGCGCCGGTGCGCGAGATCGTCGCCCGCGTTGTGCGGTCCGGCGAGGCCTGGGTTTCGGTCGCATCGTACGAAGGACGGGAGGTTGTCCGCGCATGCGTGACGCATGGCGAAACCTCGGAAGCGGATGTTGAGGCGCTGACCGCGGCGCTGGAAGCGGCACGGGTGAAAGCAGCATGATCAGGCCACCGAAATTTGTCAGCGTCGGCGGGAATTGCCAGCCTACATTTCACATTCGCCGGATTTTCGGTGAACCGGAAATTCCTTATGTTTTCGATTGGCTGGAATGTACCATGGACGCGGTCAGCACGCTGATCAGGACGGAGTTTGAGGGGTTTTTCTTGCCCGGCGACTTGCGGTTCGAATGGGTGGATGGCGCGCTGGAGGTGACCGACCAGAGCACCGGCGTCATTGCGCGGCATAATTTCAAATCCGACAACCACAAGCATGTCGAGCAGGTCGCGCTTTCTTTGCGGATGATGGGCAAGCGCTTCATGCGGTTGCTGCGCGGCGACGAGACGGTGATTTTCGTGCGCCGCTGGATCGACAAGGATGGCGAGCGGCGCGAAGAGGCCGCCAGGGATCTGCACAAGCTATTGCAAAGCTACAAGCCAGGCTGCGGCTTTTTGTATTTGCAGGAGCACGCGATGCGGGCGCCGGTGGTGGACGGAAATTACGTCAATGCCTTCAACCCGCGGACGACGAATGTCGATGATTGGGAAGGCTATGATGCGCTTTACGATTCGAGCTTCGCCCGCGCCGTGAGCGCCTATGAGTCGCATTCCGGGGCGACCCAGCCATCCGTGCTGCAGGCGTAACGCCGGCTTCTGAGGACGGTCCGCCGCGTTAAGTCCGGTTGCTGAAAACCGGCGTTTTTCTGGGGGCCGCGGCGCTGCAACGGCGGGGATAAGGCGCGCATTGGAAAGCAGGCGCGCGTGGCGAGGCCGGCGGGGCGATTGCGCCTTAAGGCCAGGGATCACCGGCCTCCGGACCGTGGCCTTGGTGTCAACCTTCGCGGCCAACATGAACTTGTGATGATGCGGAGCGGCCTGTGGGCTGGAAATCGCGGTTTCGGACCTTAAGTCCCGATAGTGCATTGCCACATGGATAATTATTCACCTGGAGTATTGACATCGTTAATCTTGCCACTTAAGAGCGATTCGCTGCCACTTGAGATAGAATGATGAATCGATGACAACAACCATTCAAATTCAAGCCAATGCCGTCGATGTTAGGTCCTATGGGGCCGTGGGAAATGGTGTCGCGGATGATACGGCGGCCATTCAGGCGGCGGCCAACGCGGCCGCGGCGAAGGGCCTGCAGCTTTATTTTCCGCCCGGCAAATATAATGTGAGTTCCGCGCTTCATATGCCGAGCAACGTGGTGTGGATTGCAACGCCCGGGACGGCGACGCTGGTGGCGACCAAAGGCAACCCGATTGTCACGTCCGTCGAGACCAAAAACGATGTCGTCAGTGGCTTGACGTTCGAGGGGTCGACCACGGGTTCGACGGTGCCGAGCGCGTTGCTGATCGCGTATCGGGCCACGGGTTTCACCCTGACGGATTCTGTGGTCGAAAATACGTTGGGGATCGGCGCGTTGTTCTCGGACGTGAACGGCACGGAAGTGACCAACACGGCCTTCAGCAATATCGGTAACAACGCCAATCTCTCGCTCTCCGCGCAGGGTGTGGCGTTCACCAACGATATCGCGGGCTACGGGAACAATAACACGGTTCAGGATAGCAATTTTACCGCAATCGGGCTGGATGCGATTTCGGCGACGGGGCAGATCGGTTTCAGCGCGATTTCGAACACAATCATCGGCGGCAAGATGAATTTTGGATGGCAAAAAATGCCGGCGGCGGCGGCCGGCGTGTACGGCCAGTATGACAAGCAGCTTGTGGTGCGCAACAACACCATCGAAGGGGTCTCCGGCAACGGTGTTGATGTCGACAATTCGTCGGATGTGAAAATCTATTTGAATACGATATCGGGCACCGGTAGCGCCGGTATCGGGCTTTTTTCATCACAGAACGGGACCGTGAACTGGAATACGACGACCAACAATGATGTGCTGCACCATTTCGGGGCCGTGGGAGGGATCACGATCGGCGGAATGAACGCGCGGGATATCGAAATCTCCGGGAATGTTTCGGGCAATACGGGCGGGGGGTCGACGCAGCCTTATGGGATTCAGATCATCGATGGCCAAGATATGCGCGCGGGGTCGCTAGTGATCCGGCAGAACAACACGTTGATCGGCAATGTGGTCGCCGGGGTGTACAACCCGCACTAAAACCAGGCTGGCGTTCCGGCTTCATATAAATTCTTAAAAAATTCGCGTGCACTCGCGCGCGTTTTTATTTACGATTTTGTATGATAAATTACCAACAAAGCTCGATTTTAACGCTTGGCATGCCGGACGTGTTCGGCGATTACCCGTTTTTTCACGATCACACGCTGCGACGGGCGGTCCGCAAACCCGCGCAATTCTCGGTGCGGGTTTTCCGGAGCCGGATTTCCGCGACGACGTCACATTTCGGGTTTATCGCGGCGCCTGAGCCGATACCTCTGACCAGCTTCGAGCCGGCAGAGAATTTCGTGTATGTCGGACTTGAGGTGGAGGAAAGCGGGCTTGACGGCATTATTGATGAGGGTCGGCCGGCTTATCTAACGATTCCGAATTTTCACAAATCCATTTACGGGCACTGGATCGCCGACCTGCTGCCGGGGTTGTTCGTGGCGAAAAACCTTTTGCCGGGGTTGAATATCAGGTTTTTGCATTCGGGTCCGGTGCCGCCCTATGGCTATGCTTTGCTGGCGGCGCTGGGGCTGGACGAGACCTGTTTGGTCGATGCGGCCGGGCTGGACGGCAATGCGATGCACCAGCTTGTGAGCATGACTCCGCTGCGGCAGCATGATTACGTTCATGCGGGGCTACTGCGGCGGCATTTCGTGCCGCCGGTCCGCGCGATCGCGGCGGCGGCGGCCAGCCCGATCGAGAACCGGTTGATTTACGTCTCAAGGCGCAACTGGCAGGAGATTCGGCCCGATACCAGGGCGTTGACCAACCGGGATGATGTGGAAGCGGTTTTTGCGCGGGCCGGCTATAGTATTTTTTCGCCGGAACAATATAGCGTGGCCGAGCAGATCGCGGTGTTCCGGCAGGCCGCGGTGGTTGCGGGGGAATCAGGCTCCGGGCTGCATAATTCCATTTTCATGCAGCCGGGCGGGCGTGTGATCTGCATCCAATCAGGCCGGCAGACGCATCTGATCCAGGCTTCGCTGTGCGAGCTGTTCGGGCAAAGCTGCGCGTATGTCATCGGGCTGCCGGAAAACGCCGATTGGAGCGCCAATTTTCGGGCTCCGCTGGCCGAGATCGGGAACGCCATCGCCGCCGCTATTTGATCGCCCGAAAAATGAAATTCATGCTGCCGAGATAGCCGAGTTCCTCCGACCAATAGAGATACGCCGCGGCATCCCGGAAACCGGCGGCTTTCAGCAGGTCCAGCAAATCCCAGCCGAATTTATGCGCCGTGCCCCGGAACTCCATGACCGGCGCTTTTGCGAAGGATGTCGCTTCGTCGGGGATCAGCGCTGTCGATCGTTCGCTGAAATGGAAGGGGGCGGTGAAGATGAAGCGGCCGCCATCGATCAGGGCCTCGCGGATTTCGGAGAGGATGGCGGCGATGGGCGGGACGAACTGCAAATAGTCCTGGGAGACGGCGAAATGAACGGCGGCGCGGGTAATTCCAAGATGGGGCAGGGCGGAAGGCTGGTTTGACGTGGCGTGCGGCCGGGGCACGATGAGGGTTTTTGCGGTCATGGACTGCAGGCGCTGGTTGGAATCTCCTGGGGTGCCGAAGGACAGCAGGTGCATCCAGGGCAGCAGGCCCGAGACCTGCAGGAAATGGATGACGGCCCGTTGGCGGCCGATGAGGCGGTCCTCACAATCGCAGCGCATTTCTTCGCGCCAGTTGGGAAAATGCCGGCCATCGGGCAATTTTTCGCCATTCTGCGCGGCGGAGGTGAATTGCGCTGGGCGGAGGCATGGCGCGCATGTTCCTGGCCTGACGATCCTGGCCTCCCGCGTCGCCAGCGCGCATTCATATTCGTAATGCGCGTCGAGCGCGCTTTGGTTCTGGGCGAGGTAGGATTGGAATTCTTCATAGGATCTGAAGCCCGTCGCGGGAAAGCGTGGCGCGCGGGCGAAGCTGGCGGGACTTAGCAAGATGTTGTCTCGGATTTTATAGCGGCGCCTCGGCGACCAGACGGATTGCCTCTTTATGTTGCTCCGGCGCCATCACCCATCTTGGATGCCAAATCGTCGAGGCCCCGATGGTGGCGGGGTCAGGCAGGCCGACACGGCGGGCGACGGCAGGGTCGAGCAGGACGAGGCGGGCGCCGAACCCTTGCTCGGTCATGATATCGGCGCTGGCGCCGATGTAAGCCGAACGGCGCGGCTGCCAGGCGGCGCCATGGCGCGTCAGGAGTTCGGCCAAGGCGATCTGGTCATCGAACATGACCTCGGTCATGCAGCACCAGGAGGTGAGGATGGCCTTGCCGGCTTGCGTCGGATCGACGCTGAAAAACCCGGCGCAGAAGGTGAACCCCTGATCGGCGACGACGGAGCGCGGCATGTCAAAGGTCGCGGATAGAATCATGTCGGGCCTGGCTTCATCCCCCACCGCGGCCCTGACGTCGAAATAATTCTTGATCCAGTAGGCGTCCAGATCCGAGTAGATAACGCGCGACCCGCGATCGAGCAGAAACTTCACGACATGGATTTTGATGTACCACAGAAAATCGAGGTCGTTGCCGTTGCCGCAGACGCCGAGCTTCATCGGCGGGGTGTATTTCAGGATATGGGCGCCGGCCGCGCCACGCCGCGCCAGCCAATCCTCCATCGGCTCCTCGAAGTCGTCACCGATGAACAAAATGCAAAGCCGGCTGGCTTGGGCGTCGTGCCGCTGGTAGAGATCGAGCCAATATTCGAGGTTCGAGACGTAGGCCGATGTCAGAAAGACGAAGACAAGGTCGCGCGGCATTTCACCTGAAAAGGATTTCTTCAGCGCCAGGTCGAGCGTTTCCGGTAATTGACGGTAAGCGGGATCGACCCTGCGCGCGGCGTGAATGTGAATGTTCGCCCAGAAGTGCAATTCGCGGCCGACGCGCCAGGCGCGTTCGGCGAGCAGTGGGGGAATTGGTTCACTTGAAAGTGACAGGCTTTTGAAAATATAATTCGTCAGGTGGACAAGGCTTTGAATATCGCCGCTTTCACGCAAATGCCCGAAGAAGCTGTTTCCAAAGCCGACGATATTGCCGATCTCGCGATCGCGGGGCATGGCGCTGAACAGGATTTGCAGAAATTCCTTGACGTCGAGCGTTCTTACATCTTCGGAAGACATCGTTGAGTCGACGCCCTCGATCGCCGTTACGCTGAACTTCAGGGCTTGATAGGGCCGTACATCCCACATGTTGCGCGCTTCAAAAAACGGCGCCAGCGCGTCTTTCACGGCCAGGTTATACTGAATGACATAGGCGATAGGCACGAAATCACCTCATTATTCGGGCCGTTTTGGCAACGGTGCGTTAAGGGGGAACAAACCGCTTCACGGGCCCGTTATCTGAGAATTATATAGATAGCCGGCTGGCATAGCAAATGAAGTGGGCCCAGGCGGAACGGTCCGGGCGGGAGTTACGAGGTCATGCCGGGCTTTCGGGCAGGCCGAAAATTTGGATTTCTTCGAAATGCAGAAAATTTTCCGTTAGCAGCTTCACCCTCACCTCGCGCGCCAGCACGGGCTTGTTCGCGACCCAGATGAAGGGATAGCCGTCGGCGCCGCCGAACAGCGAATCGTCGTTTTTCATCCGGACCAGGAGCCAATCCCGGCTGGCGCCGCCGCGCACATCGATGCGGAACCGGTTGCCGCGCATCGTCAAGGCTTCCTGTTCCAGCCGGTTGAAAATTCTGGCGCCGTAGATTTGGTGCACGGCGCCGAGATCAACCGACCACCAGGGCCCATTTTCCTTGTCGGTATGGAATGAACTGCGCCCGGTGATGATGCCGTTATTGCCGAGTGCCGCGTCCTGCTCGATGGTTTTACCGGTGGAGTAAGGCGAGATCGAGCTTTGCGACGCGGGTTTGTGGAGGGCGATGTTCGGCAGGGTAACGATCTGGTCCTGGGTGGGCATGCGATCATCGAAGGGGATGCGGTTGAACACGGGTGCAAGCTCCCGTGCCCAGATTTCCGTCGCGGCTTGCAGGTCGAGATGGTGGTCCTGCGGATCGGCGTTGCGGAATATATCCCGGATGAGCTGGGTATCCGGGTCGAGCATGTGGCGCGTGGCGTCGACATAGGCCACGCCGAGCGAGGCGGCGAGGTTAGCGAGCTGTTCGTTATAGTCGAGCGTCAGCCTGGTTCTTTCCAACTGGGTCGCGGTGATTTCCTTGCGCATGGCGGCAACCGCGCCGGTATCGGTATCGCGCAAAGTCGGCAGGGTGGCGCCGGTGATGACCGGCGTGTGGCCGAGAACCAGCAATTCCTCGACGAATTGCCGGTAGGAGGCGATGGATTTTTGCATTTGTGTGGCGATCGTCTCGCCGTATTTTTCGGCGCGGTACCAGATGACGAAGCCGCAATCGACCTCGCCCAGTTGCACGACGACAATGGAGGGGCGCGTGAGGGTTGCGAGCATTTCGCGGTATTGGCCGACGGCGTTGGTGAGGGTCATCGGGTTGGTCATGCCGACCGCGGTGGCGCCGCCGACTTCGCAGAACAGGCTGCGGCGCGGCAGGAAATGGCCGTTGCGGGCGACTTCGCTGAAATACTGGATGTGGCTGTCACCCACGAAGGTCAAAGTCGACGGCATCCAGCGATCCTTCAAGGGCGGTTCGGTTGGCGATATTAGAGCAAAGCATGCACGGTCGTAAAATGGGCATATCGCATTGGCCGGCCGATGAAGCTACGGTTCAATGGACCCGGCACCGGCGCTAGGCCGCGGGGATATGGATATGAGCGAGGGGGCGCGGCCAGGATGGAAGATGGGATGGTATTGCGCGTGGACTCGGGCGCGGCAAGATTTTCGCCCGGGAACTGGAAAGGCGATGCGGGCCGGGGCGGTAGCCTGTATCGGCAAAGCTGGAATAATGGCGCTTGGTGCTCGTTCACCTGGCAGGCCGCGCGGGAGGCGCCGGTGGCGGTGTTGCTGGCGCGCGGCGCCAGCAACCGGATTTCCTATTTCCTGAACGGCAATTTGGTTGATGGGGTGCATGCGAGCGGTGAAATTGCAATTTCCGGCATGGCGGCGGGGGTTGAGAACACGCTGGTGGTGTATCTGCGTAACTCAGACCAGTATGCGCGTTGGAATGATGGGGATAACGCCGTGCGGGTTCTGGGGTTGCGGATCGATGGCCGGTCATCCCCCGGGATCGCGCCGGCGGCGCGGCCTTGGGTGTTGCTGGCGGGCGATTCGATCACCGAAGGCATCGAGGCGCAGAATGGCGGCGATAATTTTCTTTGCAGCTATTCGTTTTACCTGAGCCGCGCGTTGGACCAGATTGGATTTGATTTGTCGGTTTCCGCGTGCGGGTTTTCCGGCTGGTTGCGGCCGGGGAATGGGGGCGGTGACGTGCCGGCGTATTTCATGGTGGCGGGCGGCGCGTATCATGAGGGGTTGAGCCGGTGGAACAGGATCGACGAGGGTGTTTCGTTGCTGGATGGGGAAGGCCGGATCAGCGCGTATGGCGGGGAGAATTCCGGGCCGGCGATGATCCTGATCAATTACGGAACGAATGACGCGATCTGCGGGTGCGCCCGCGCCGATGTTGAGGCGAGTATTGCCGGCGCGCTCGCGGCGCTGCGGGCGGCGGCGCCTTGTGCGGCGATTGGGATCATCATGCCGTTTGGCCTGGAGAGTGATGCGGTGTTTCCCGATGGGGCGGCTTACGCTGCCAGTTTGCGCGAAGCTGTCGCGGCGTATCGGGCGGGGGCCGAAGATGATGGCGTGATGCTGTTCGATTTTGGGGCGGATTTTGCAAGGACCGTGACGCGGGAGCCCTATGCCAATCCGAACGGGGTGCATCCGGCGCTGTTGGGGCATGCGCAGGTTGGTGCGATGCTGGCGGCGCGGTGCGCCGCGGTTCTGGCCGGTGGCAAGGTCAGTCCGTTGCGTCAGGATCGTTGAGGACGAAGCTGAAATCAGGATCAAAGACAATGCCGCCGTTACGTGCGGCGGCGCGGGCGCAGAATTCGTCGAGTGCCGGCTCCAGCGCTTCATATTCTTCGTCGAGCCCGCCGAGGTCGCGCCAGGTTTGCGCGCGTACGGCGAAGGCTTCGGGGGCAACGCCGTCAATCGCCCGGCGTACGGAAAACCCGTCTTCGGCGGGGTTTTCGCCGAAACCGAGGGGTGATTTGCGGCCGTTCACATGGAGGCTGCCTGCATGGGCGAGAAGGCCGTCGGGCAGGTGTAGTTTCGCGCCGAGAACGGCCAGCGTTTCGTCCGTCTCGAAGGCCGTGAGCACGCTACCCAGAAAGTCGGTTTGCGGTACGGCGTGGGCGGCCATGAAGACGAGACTGTGGCCCCGCGCGAAGGCGGCGGCCTGGTTGTAGGCGGCGGCCATGTTGTCAGGGCTGACCCGCAAGTAGCGGATATTTTTGGCGACCAGCGGCAGCAGCGGCGCGTCATCGCAGGCGCCGGTGTCGAACAGGACGACTTCCGCGTTTTGCCCGGCCGTCATGACATGCACGGTTTGCAGCGTGGCATGGACGAGTGCCGCGGAACCCCGCGCTTCGATGCAGAAGGTCAAGGCGGGTTCAGCGGGATAATCAAATGTGATG
>Ga0116227_10011167_pt1 | contig 15237 bp, 20 predicted proteins | sample S1TSphgellanicum_FD_89693 | JGI IMG/M metagenome (GOLD analysis project Ga0116227, IMG submission 89693) | Host-associated microbial communities from peat moss isolated from Minnesota, USA - S1T2_Fb - Sphagnum magellanicum MG | ecosystem: Host-associated > Plants > Peat moss > Unclassified... | reverse complement strand
GCGATGAACAGCACATGATCGGTTTTTACCGAACCGTACTTGGTGTTCACCGTACAGCCTTCGACCAGGGGCAGAAGATCGCGTTGCACGCCTTCGCGGGATACGTCCGCGCCGGCGGTCTCCTGCCGGCGTGCGATCTTGTCTATTTCGTCGATGAACACGATGCCATTCTGCTCCGCATTCTCCACGGCCCGCAGCTTCAATTCATCTTCATTGATCATCTTGCCGGCTTCTTCATCGACCAGCAGCTTCAATGCTTCCTTGATCTTGACCTTGCGCTGCTTGGTGCGGCTTCCGCCCAAGTTTTGGAACATCCCCTGCAACTGTTGGGTCATCTCTTCCATGCCGGCCGGCGCCATGATTTCGACGCCCAAGGGTAGTGCGCGCACGTCGATCTCGATCTCGCGTTCATCCAGTTCACCCTCGCGCAGCATTTTGCGGAAACGCTGCCGGGTATCGCCATCGCGCGGCGTGGCTTCACCGGTGAAGCCGGCGTGGGGGCGCGGCAGGAGGATGTCCAAGACCCGTTCCTCGGCGGCATCGGCAGCCCGATGGCGTACTTTGCCGATCTCCTCTTCTCGGGTCATTTTGACGGAGATGTCAACCAAATCGCGGACAATCGAATCCACTTCCCGGCCAACATAGCCGACCTCGGTGAACTTGGTAGCTTCGACCTTGACGAACGGCGCCTTCGCGAGCCGTGCCAAGCGCCGCGCGATTTCGGTCTTGCCCACCCCCGTGGGTCCGATCATGAGAATATTCTTCGGGGTGATCTCCGGGCGCAGCGATTCGGCAACTTGCTGGCGCCGCCAGCGGTTGCGGAGCGCAATGGCCACGGCGCGCTTGGCCGCTCTCTGGCCAACGATGTGCTTGTCCAGCTCTTCGACGATCTCGCGGGGAGTCATTTGCGACATACTCAAGCCCCTAGTTCTTCGATCGTCAGATTGCGGTTCGTATAGATGCAAATGTCGGCGGCGATGTTCAGGGAGCGCTCGACGATGTCGCGCGCACTCAGATCTCCCTGCATGAAAGCCAGCGCCGCGGCCTGGGCGAAACCGCCACCGGAACCGATCGCGATCAAATCGTGTTCGGGCTCGATGACATCGCCTGTGCCGGATATGACGTACGTGCTCTCGGTATCGGCCACGCACAGCAATGCCTCCAGGCGGCGCAGACTGCGGTCGCTGCGCCAATCCTTGGCCAATTCGATGGCGGCGCGCGTGAGGTTGCCGAATTTTTCCAGTTTCGCCTCGAAGCGCTCGAACAGGGTGAATGCATCGGCGGTACCGCCGGCGAACCCGGCGAGCACCTTGCCGCCATAAAGGCGCCGTACCTTGCGGGCATTCGATTTCATGACGCTCTGGCCAAGCGTGACCTGACCATCGCCGCCGACGGCGACCCTGCCATGGCGACGCACCGCCAGAATCGTGGTGCCATAAATGCGGTCGGGATCGTGCGTCATGGATCTCTCACCTTGGGGTCGAAGATCGGACGTTTCAAGCGCCCCGTCGCCGTGCCCGCGGGTGGGCGCTCTCGTATACGCGCGCCAAGTGATTGAAATCCAGGTGGGTGTAGATCTGCGTCGTGCCGATGTCGGCGTGCCCGAGCAATTCCTGCACTGCGCGCAAATTGCCGCTGGACTCCAGCAGGTGCGTCGCGAACGAGTGCCGGAACATGTGAGGATGCACGTGCATGCTCAAGCCGCGGCGCCGCGCCCAGGCCGCGACCCGCAGCTGCACCGCGCGGACCGATAGCGGGCGGCCATTTCGGCCGAGGAACACCGCCGCCCGCGCGGCGCCGGGCGCGGCCCTCGAAGCGGCGGCCGGCCGCGCCCATTTCGCGCGATGCTGCAGCCACTGCTGAAGCGCGGCCCGTGCCTGCTTGCCGATGGGTACGATGCGGGTCTTGTTGCCTTTGCCCAGCACTCGCACCGTACGGTCGCGCAAGTCGATTGCGTCCAGGTCCAATCCCACCAGCTCGCCCAAGCGCAATCCGGATGAATAGAACAGCTCCATGATTGCCTTGTCGCGCACCGACAATGAGTCCGTCGTGGGCATGTCGAGCAGTCGGCCCATCTGATCGGCGTCCAAGGTCGCGGGCAGCCGTTTCTTCGTCTTCGGGGCGCGCACGTCCACTGCCGGGTTTCGCAGCGTCGACCCTTCTCTTTGTAGATAGCCGAAAAACGTCCGCACCGCCGACAAGCGCCGCTGCACGCTGCGCGGCGACATGCCGCCGGCGTGCTCGGAGGCTGCAAAAGTGCGGACCTGGGGATTTTCCAATGCGTCCCAGCGCGCATACTGGCGCCGGTCGCAAAATGCCGCCAAGCGTTCCAGATCGCGGCGGTAGGCAGCCACTGTGTGGCGGCTCATGCGCCTCTCGAGCGCGAGGTGCGATAGAAATTCATCGATGCATTCGCGCTCGCCCGGATCCACCGCGGGCCCGTCAGCCGCGCATCAGGGCGTAAGTCACGAGTTCGCCGATGCGCGACAGGAATTCCGTACTCATTGCCGGATGAAAGCGCTCGGCATCGCTGGCGCCGATGGCGAGAATCCCGAGCACGCCCTTGGTCCCGAGCGGCGTCAATGCCACCGAGCCGATCTCCACCGAGTCCTTGCCAAACAAATAGTCGCGCTGCGAATCGCGAATCTGTCCGCAACGGGGCTTGGCGCTCGAGAGCAGCGACTCGAAGGTTCTGATCTCTTCGTCCGCGACGCTCGCAGCCCGCAGAAACCTGCCGGCCCGGGGTTCGAGCGCGCGCGCCTCATCGAGGAACAGCACCAGAACCGAGTGCATGGCTTCGAAGTCCTCGCGCAGCGACGTTTCCACCGCGTTGATGCTCTCGAGCAGATCATGCGCCCGGATCAACCTCTGGCTCAGGCGATGGATGCGATCGGCGAGCACGTCATTGGCGCGGGCCACGTCCACGAGTTCCTTCAGCTTGCGCTCCAGCGATTGATTGCGCTCGCGCAGTACCTCGACCTGGCGTTCCACCAAGCTCACGGTGGCGCCGGCATCGCGCACGTGCGGCAGCCGCAGTTTCGTCAGCAGAGAAGAATTGCGTTCGAAAAAATCCGGATACGTCTGCAGATAGTCCGCGACGCTGCCGTCGCTGAGCAGCTCCTGCTTGATTCCGCGCGCCTGACTCGTCATTGTTGAACTCCCTTGAATCGCGTTAAATCGACACAACCCGTGTACACCGTGGTGGCAGGCCCGGTGAGCCAAATGTGCTGGTCCGGGCCGGGCCACGATACCGTCGCAGTACCACCGGGCAGATCCACCTTGACTTCCTCAGCCAACAGTCCCCAGCGCCGGCCGACGGCGACGGCCGCGCATGCGCCCGTGCCGCAGGCGAGCGTTTCGCCCGCACCGCGTTCGAAAACGCGCAGCAAAATGTGGCTCGGCTCGACGATCTGCATGAAACCCACGTTCACGCGTTGCGGAAAGTTTGCGTGTGCCTCGATGCGGCTCCCAAGCCGCTCCACCGGCGCCGAGCTGACTGCGTCCACCCGCAGCACCGCGTGCGGATTGCCGATCGAGACCGCGCCGATCTCATGCGCGATTCCATCCACTTCGAGCGAATATCTCGCCGCCTCGTACGGCGCCCGCATCGGCAAGGAATGCGGGTCGAAATTCGGCATGCCCATGTCGACGGACACCGTGCCGTCGTCGCGCACGCGGGCCTTGACGTCGCCGCCACGGCTGCCCATGACGAGTTCGCGGCCCATCTGCGGCGCGCGGGCATACATCAGGGCCGCGACGCAACGCGCGCCGTTGCCGCATTGTTCGACCTCGGTACCGTCCGAATTGAATACTCGATAAAAAACGCGGCAATTTGGATCGCGCGGGGATTCGAGCATCAAAGCTTGATCGAATCCAATTCCGGTATGTCGGTCGGCGAGGGCGCGCAGCAGATTGGAGTCGAAGCTAGCGTTGGAGACGGAGGCGGGGGCGTCGAACACCAGGAAATCGTTGCCCAGACCCTGCATCTTCAGAAACTCGATGCGCATGGCGGAAGCATAACTGATGCGGACACGCGCCGCGAGGGAAAGCGATCTCGGTCGTAAGCGCGGGGGTTGCGTATTGAGCGCGCGAGTTCTACCTTAAACGGACAACAACACCACTCTCGGGGGATTATGCGCCACGTCATGGTATTGAACGCGAAGGGCGGCTGCGGCAAGAGCACGCTCACGACCAACATCGCCGTCGCCTTTGCACGCGAAGGTCGCCACGTCTGCATCGCGGATTACGATCCGCAGCGCTCCAGCCTCGACTGGCTCGCGCAACGCCCAGCCGATCTGCCTGCAATCAGCGGCGTGGCCGCCTTCGAGGAGGGCTTGCGCAACGTGGCACGCAACACCGACGTGCTGGTCATCGACGCACCCGCACGCGTGCACGGAACGGAGCTGAACGAGCTGGTGCGGCGCGCCGAAACCATTATCGTGCCGGTCCTGCCTTCGAGCATCGATATGAAGGCCTGCAGCCATTTCATGAGCGAGTTGCTCGAGATCGGCAAGGTTTCGCGCAAACAGGCGCGTCTGGCGGTGATCGCGAACCGGGTTCGGGAAAATACCCTGGTGTTCGAGGAACTGGACCAGTATCTGACCAAATTGAAGGTGCCCTATCTGGGCAGTTTGCGCGAAGCGCAGAACTACGTGCGCGCCTATTCTCGCGGCATGGGCGTGCTCGAATTGCCAGAATATCTGGCCTGGCCGGATTGGAAACAGTGGCAGCCGATCAACGAATGGCTGGAGAGCAAGCGCAGCCAGCCTGCATGAGACCTTGCGCGTCAATGTAGCCAACTCGGACCGCGGCTTCGACGTCGCGCTGGGCCAGTCGCTGTTGGACGCCGCGCTCGGCGCCTCCTGGAATTTGCCGCACAGCTGCAAGGGTGGCAACTGCGGTTTGTGCAAGGCACGTCTGCTGCGGGGAGAAATCACCTATCCAAACGGCCGGCCTCTGGGCTTGAGCGACGCGGAGATTGCTGCGCGCCACGTGCTGCTGTGTCAGGCACGAGCAGAGTCAGACCTGGAACTCGAGCTGCAGGAGGTACGGCCTGCCGATCAAACCGGTGCGATGCGCCTGCCTTGCCGGATCGTAGATGCAATTCCGGCGGCGCACGACGTGATGCGTGTGCTGCTGCGGCGTCCGCCGGCGCTCGACTTTGCATTCAAGCCCGGTCAATACGTCGATATCATGTTGCCCAGCGGCCAGCGGCGCAGCTTCTCCATCGCCTCGCCGCCGCACGACTCTCGTTTGATTGAATTGCACGTGCGGCGGGTCGAAGGCGGCGAATTCTCCGAGTGGTTGTTCGGCGGCGACGCGTCGAAGTTGGCGGACGCATTGATCACCATCGAAGGGCCGCTGGGCCGGTTCTTCTATCGAGAAGTCCCTGCCGTCGCCGGACCGCTGTTGCTGGTCGGCGGCGGCACGGGACTCGCGCCACTGCTCAGTATCCTGCGGCATGTCATCGAAAAGAAAATCGCGCGGGAATCGACGCTCTATTGGGGCGTGCGCGGAACGCGCGACCTGTATGCCGATAGCATGCTGCGTCAGTTGCTGACCTATGCGCCGCAGCTGCGCTATGTGCCCGTGCTGTCGCAACCCGAAATGCAGTGGCGCGGCCGGACCGGATACGTGCATGCCGTCGTGCTCGAGGATCTCGGCGATCTCGGTGCCTACGATATCTTTTGCGCGGGGCCGCCGGCAATGATCGAGGCAGTGCGGCGCGAGTTCCCCGTGCGCGGGGCGCTGCCCGATCGCTTGCACTGTGATTCGTTCGATTACGCGCCCGGTTCGCCGGCTCGCCAACGCACCAGCGCCGCCACCAATTCTTGATCCTCGGCCGACGCTGCCGTCACCAGAGGCGCGAGCAAGCCGCGCCGGCGCAGCGCCGCCGCGACGCGCTCGCCCGGTACCAGCCAGGAAAGCTTCTGCAGTCCGCCACCGGGAAGCATGCCGAGTAGACGGCTGCCGATTTCCTCGCTGGTCGCGGTGATCACGTGCAGCCGACCGGCGTCGATTTCCGACTGCACCGCGGCGAGCTGTTCGGCGCTGGGATTCGCCGGCGTGCGTTCATAGACATCGGCGCTGACCACGTGCGCGCCACGGTTCCTGAATTCCTGCTGGAGCAGCGGCCGACCCTCGCTGCCCCTGATCAGCAGGATACGGTGCCCGGAGATGTGTTCGAGCTGCGGAGACTGGAGCAGCCCCTCGGAGTCGAAATCAGCCTCCGGCTGCACGGTGACCCGGTATCCGTCTTGGTTCAAGGCGCGAGCCGTCGCCGGGCCGATGGCGGCGAGGGTGAGATCGCGCCGCTGTTCGAGCAGCATGCTGCCGAAGCGAACGGCATTGGCGCTGGTGAACACGATCAGGTCGAAAGCTTCGATGGCTCCGACGCGTGCGCGTAATGCGCGCAGGTCGCCGCAGGGTTTGATCTCGATGGCGGGCAATCTGATCGTGGCCGCGCCTTGCGCTTCCAACAACCGGCATAGCGGCGTCGCCTGTTGCTCGGGTCTGGTAACGAGGACGCCGATGCCATCCAGGGCTGGCATGCTTCAGCCGGCGCGCAAGCGCTCTAGCAATGCTCCGGCTCCCGCTGCCAGCAACTTCTCGGCCAGCTGAGTCCCCAGAGAGACGCCATGCTCGGCGCTGCCCTCCACGCGATCGCGCAGCACCCGCGATCCGTCGGGCTCGGCCACCAGACCCTCGAGGGTCAGTCGCTGCCCGTGCAGCTCCGCGTGGGCAGCGATCGGCGACTGGCAACTCCCCTCGAGGCGTGCCGCAAAAGCACGTTCGGCTTCGAGCGCCTGGCGCGTGCGGGGGTGCTCCAGCACCTGCAGCAGCGTGCGCGTGCGCGCATCCGCGCCGCGGCATTCGATGCCGATGATCCCCTGAGTGACTGCCGGTAGGCACAGCTTGGGATCGAGGCGGGCGCTGATTCGGGATTCAAATCCCAGGCGCATCAAACCGGCACAGGCCAGCAGTATGGCATCGAGATCGCCGGCATCCAGGCGACGCAGGCGCGTGTCGACATTTCCACGCAGCATCTCTATCACCAAATCCGGCCGCGCCGCCCGCAGCAGTGCCTGCCGGCGCAAACTCGAAGTACCGACGCGTGCGCCGGGCGGCAAATCCTCGAGGCGCTTAATGCCGTTGCCGGCAATCAACGCATCGCGCGCATCGGCGCGTTCGAGCACCGCGGCGATCACGAACTCGTCCGGAATTTCCGCAGGCACATCCTTCATGGAATGCACGGCGATGTCGGCGCGTTGCTCGAGCATGGCGACCTCGAGTTCCTTGATGAACAGTCCCTTGCCGCCGATGGCGGCAAGCGGACGATCTTGGATACGGTCGCCTTGCGTGCTGAGCGGGACCAATTCGACCTCGATCCCGGGATGAGCGGCGCGCAGCAAGGCGGCAACGTGCTCCGCCTGCCACAGCGCCAGCTTGCTCTTGCGCGTTGCAATCCGCAGCGGTGTATGGGCTGTCTTCACTGCGACTCGGGCAACTCAGGATAGAGCTTGGTCTTCAATCTATAGATCGCGGAGATGTCCTCGTCGCCGTATCCTTGCGCGATCAGCTTCTCGTACTCTTCGAGGGTCGATTCCACCACCGGCAGCGCCGCGCCGCGCAGCGCCGCCATATCGCGGCAGATCCGCAGATCCTTGTCGTGCAAGCGAACGCGGAAGCCGGCGGGAAAATGGTTGTTGGCCATGAACGGCGCGCGGTTCACGAAGTACCAGCTCGAGCCCGCGCCCTGGCCCAGCACGTCGATGACGCGCTTGAGCGGCAGGCCCTCGGCGTGGGCGAACGCCATGGCTTCGCCGACGGCCTGGATGATGCCGGCACACATGATCTGATTGGTGGCTTTCGCAGCCTGTCCCAAGCCGCTGCGGCCCATGTAGGCCACGGCTTTGCCCAACTTCTCCAGGATGGGTTGCGCCCGCGCGAACACGGCTTCATCGCCGCCCACCATGATGGCCAGGGTCGCCTGACGCGCTCCCTCGACGCCGCCGCTCACCGGGCAATCCAGGAAGCCGACGCCAAGCGCATCGAGCCGCTCGTGGAGCTCTCGAACCGTGGTGGCCGCGACGGTCGAGCAGTCCATGACGATCATATTAGGGCTCAAACCCGGCTCAAGGCCCGCGACCACCGCGCGCAGGTCATCGTCAGCCGACACACAGATGACCACCGCTTCGCAGTTGCCGGCGAGTTCCTCGAGAGTCGTGAATGCAATGACCTTGAGTTCGGCGGCAAGCGCGGCGGATTTCTCGGCGGTTCGGTTCCAGACGCCGGTGAGCAGTCCGGCGCGGTGCAGGCTGCGAGCCATATGCGCACCCATCGCTCCCAATCCCACAAAACCTGTCTGCATACCCTAAGTCCTCGAGCTCATGTCAGGCCCGCAAGGGTAAGGCTTTGTGCCGTCCACGGCAAAGCAAGTCGTGGGCTGAGGAGTCCTTAAGTCGAACTATTGCAGATGCTGTCGACGTCGGCCTTGGCGTCGAGCCGCTCTTTATCGATCTCTTCCGAGGTCAGATATTCGCGCTCGCCGTTGGGGCCGGCCTTGTACAGGCGGCGGCCCTCGATCAACCTCTTGTATCGTTCTTGGGCATCGGCGCATTGCTTGTCGCGCGCCTGAGCCACATCTTCCGCAACCTGCTTCTTGACGGTGGCCTGTTTATCGGCGGCGTTATCCGGGGCGGTCTGCTGGGGCGGCGGCTTGGCAGCATCGTTCGACTGGTGCGCAACATGCGTGCCGAGCAGTTCCACAATTTCAGCATGCACGCCATCCGGCGGGTTGTCTCCGTACTGTACCTTGCCCTGGGCATCCACCCATTTGTAGACGACCGCCGAGGCCATGCCTGACCAGGCGATCAATGCCGCGAACAACAGAAGGCGTTTCATTGTCCTAACCTCGTATGCCAGCTACAACATAAGCCGGCTATAACGCGCGCGAGCCGGCCTCTCCGGTACGAATACGGACGGCCTGCCCGAGCTCGGAAACAAAGATCTTACCGTCACCGATCTTGCCGGTACGCGCCGTCTCGATGATGGCTTCGACCACCCGGTCTACCTGGTCGTCGTCGACGGCCAGCTCGAGTTTCACTTTGGGCAGGAAATCCACCACGTATTCTGCTCCACGGTAGAGTTCAGTGTGACCCTTCTGACGGCCAAAACCTTTGACTTCTGTCACGGTAATGCCCTGTACCCCCACATCTGCCAGTGCAGACCGAACATCATCCAGCTTGAACGGTTTGATGATGGCGATGACCATTTTCATGCGGTGGCTCCTTACGATCGGACACAGTCTAGCAGCGGAAACGCAATGCACATTGCTGCGATATTGAGATTGCTGCGGTACAGCATGGAGTATTGTATGTTTCTAATGTATAACGCGTTGGCGTCTTGCGTCGGTTGCGCGTATATAAAAAACGGCGCGGGCCCTTTTTGAGGAACCCGCGCCGCCGGGATATCGCACCGACGGGGGAGTTGGCTGGCTTGCCGGCGCGAGATGCTCCTAAAACGTCAGAAGTTTGGCCTCGCTCGACAGCGGGCGAGGCCTCTGAAATCCTCGCTGAAACTCTTCTCTGCGTAACTTCAAGTGGCGCTTACCTCTAGATGACTCATCTATATCGCGTCCGGTCCGGTCTCGCCGGTCCTGACACGCAGCGCCTGCTCGAGGTCCAACACCCAGACCTTGCCGTCGCCCGTCTTACCCGTCCTAGCCACGTTGCAGACTGCTTCCATGACCTGTTCGGCGATGGAATCGTCCACCGCCAGCTCAATCTTCGCCTTCGGCAGAAAATCGACGCTATATTCGGCGCCGCGGTAAATCTCGGTGTGGCCATGCTGCCGGCCGTAACCTTGAACCTCAGTCACGGTGACGCCCTGGATACCGATGTCCGCGACCGCCTGCCTTACCTCATCCAACTTGAATGGCTTTATGACAGCGGTGATCAGCTTCATGCATTTCTCCGCCCTTTCACCCGTTTGTCGGACTGCCTCCGCAAGCGCATACGCGTACAATTGATATCAGTTAATGCAGCTTCCGTGCCAGACTGGGTAAGGCGACGAATCAAGGAGTTGCGGAAATGCAGGCGGCGAGGGCGCACCGAATTGGCGCAAAAATGTGCCAAGGTGCGTTATCGAGGTGCGAATTTTAGCCTTTGTGAGGTGATCCATGAGTTTACTCAATTCCGGCGGACTGGACGATTTGGCGCGCCGGCTGGCGGACTCCGTTCCCGAATCGGTGCGGGCTTTGGGCCGTGACCTTGAAGGCAATTTCAAGGCGGTTATGCAGTCTCAGCTCAGCAAGCTCGACCTGGTGACGCGCCAAGAGTTTGAAGTGCAAGCCGCGATCCTGGAGAGGACGCGAGGGAAATTGGCTGAGCTGGAGGCGCGACTCAAGGATCTCGAGGCGAAGGTCCCGGCGCAGTAGCCGAACTTTTACCGAACTTCCAGCCAAGGTTCAGCGATGAGGTCTCACAGGGACGTGAGTACGGTGCTTTCCCGCGCGCCGGACGGCTTGGATGCGCCGCTGGTGCGCGTCGAAGTTCACTTAGCGTCAGGCCTGCCGCAATTTGCGTTGGTGGGCTTGCCCGAGACGGTGGTGCGTGAGAGCAAGGAGCGGGTGCGCTCCGCTCTACAGACCTCCGGCTTCGAGTTCCCCCTGGCGCGCATCACGGTAAATCTATCCCCCGCCGATCTTCCCAAAGAAGGCGGCCGATTCGACCTGCCGATCGCGATAGGCATCCTGGCCGCGAACCGGCTCATCCCTCAGCAAGCATTGCAAAAGCGCGAGTTCTACGGCGAGCTGTCCCTCGGCGGCGAACTGCGGGAAACGCCCAAGTTGCTGCCAGCATTGGTGCAGGGCGCGCGCAGCGGCAGCGAGATGATTCTGCCCGAGGCCAACGCGCTGGAAGCATCCCTGGTCGGCGGCTGCCGGATCAAGCTGGCGCAGCGGCTATCCCAGGTCGTGGCTGCCCTGAACCTGGATAAGACCCACGGTTTGCGCGGGGCGGCTTCGGTTGCGGCGAACGTCTTGCCGGCGCAAACGGTCGCGGATCTCGCCGACGTCCGCGGCCAATTCGCCGCCAAACGGGCGCTGGAGATTGCAGCTGCGGGCGAACACGGCTTGCTGTTCATCGGCCCACCGGGCGCCGGCAAGACGCTCTTGGCGCAGCGCTTGCCGGGCTTGTTGCCGCCTTTGTCGCAGGATGAAGCGCTCGAGGTTGCCTGTTTGGAGTCGGCCGCCGGGCGCCGGCCCACCGGCGGCTTGCGGCGACCATTTCGCAATCCCCAACACACGGCTTCGGTCGCTGCGCTGATCGGCGGTTCAGGTTTGCGGCCCGGCGAGCTTTCGCTCGCGCATCAAGGCGTGCTATTTCTCGACGAGCTGCCTGAATTTCCGCGCAACGCGCTCGAGGCCTTACGCGAGCCGCTGGAGAGCGGCGTCGTGGTGATTTCGAGGCTCAAGCGTACCTGCCGGTTTCCCGCGCAATTCCTGCTGGTTGCCGCCATGAATCCCTGTCCCTGCGGCTATGCCGGCGATGTCCGCGGGCGCTGCCATTGCACCGTGGAGCAAGTCGCACGCTATCGAAATCGCATTTCCGGACCGCTGGTCGACCGAATCGACATGCACGTCGAGCTGTTGGCATTGCCGGCGGAGCATCTGGTCGAGGGGGCATCCGGCGAGCTCGAGAGTTCGGCGGCGATTGCCCCGAGAGTGGCTGCGGCACGTGCGATCCAGCTGGCGCGACAGGGCAAGCTGAACGGCCGCTTGCATGCGCGCGAAGTAGCGCAGCATTGCGCGCTGGCGCGCGACTCTCGGGGACTGTTGACGACGGCCATCAAACGTCTGGGACTATCGGCGCGAGCCTATCACCGTGTTTTGAAACTGGCGCGCACCTGCGCCGATTTATGCGCCGCGCCCGAGATTCGATTGGTCGATGTGGCTGAGGCGGTCAATCTGCGCGCGCTCGATCGTCCCGTTTCGCAGGATCAGCCTACTTGTTGAGCGACACCATGTAATCGACGACCTTCTTGATGGTATCGTCGGGCCAGGTCGTGCCGCCCTTCGCAGGCATGTTGCCCTTTCCGCCGATCGCATCCTTGTACAGGACTTCCTTCCCTTGCGCGATGCGCGGTCCCCAGGCCGCGTGGTCGCCGATCTTCGGCGCGCCATTCACGCCGCTGGAATGGCAAGCGGAGCAGACCGCCTGGAACGCCGCCTCGGGGGTCGCCGGAACACTTGCGGCCGGTGCGGCGGCCGCCGGTTGGGTGAGCGCCGCCAGCACCGTATTGTCATGGCCGGCGATGGCAACGTGCGCGAGCGGCGCGGTATTCTTTTCAACGTTGGCGATGGACAACGGGTCCTCGAGGACGTTGCGTCCCTGGACGTCGGCACCGATGGAGCGCGCAACCGCAAACAGCACGATGGCGAAGGCGATCAGGATACCTAGAACCATGCTGAACGAATTGAAGAACTGGGTATCTGAGGACTCGGACTGGGACACGGTTGACTCGCTGAAAACTGCTGGAAAAAGCATTATCTGACGAAGACATTATAGCGATGATGCGTCAATCAAGAAACACCCTGGGGCAAATACCATGCGTGGCTACTATCTGCTGCTGACAGTTATCGGTTCGGTGGTCCCTTATTGCTTTTTCGTGCCGTGGATCCTGCAGCACGGCTTGAACTTGCCGCTCATGCTCACGGAACTATTTTCCACGAGAATCGGCGCGTTCTTCGGTGCCGACGTTCTCTTGTCCGCCCTGGCCGCAATCGCATTCATCCGCCGCGACGGAGCGCAGCGGCAAATGCGGTATCTTTGGTTGCCGATCGCAGCGATCTGCTTGGTCGGCGTGAGTTGCGGACTGCCGCTCTTTCTCTTCATGCGCGAACGCGAGTCGAGCACGCGCGGAGCGATTGCATCTTGAACGAGGGGCGCGCGCGTTCTTAATTACCGACGCCACTGCGTGCTGCTGGGCTGCGCGATCGCGGCGATCGCGACAATGGCTCACTTGGATCCCTTCGGGACTGCCTCGCTGCTGCCGAACGCCGCCATCTATGGCGCACTGCATGCGGTCGCTCTGACCGGAGCGTTGAGCGCCGCGGAGCCCTGGGCGCGCAGGATTACGTTCATCCTGGCGGCGGCCGCTGTGGATGCGGCCGTGCTGTATGCGGGGATCTTCGGTCTGGGGCTGCTCGGCGCTGCGGCACTGCCGCTCAGCGTGCGCGCCTACATTGCGCTCGGCGTCTGTTCCTTGCTTGGGGCCATCCTCTACGGCTTGTTGATTCGCTTCTTCTGGCTGCCCCGATTGACGCCCAGACCCATCATGCAAATCTCAATCGGCTGCTTGATGGCCACCATGCTCGCGCTGCTGGCCGAGAATCTGACTGGCATGAGCAGCCTATGGGCGCTGGCTGCCGCGTGGTGGTGTGCGTTCTCCGCTGGGTTATGGATCATTGGGAGAATGATCCACACCGTATAGATTACTATTTGCACAGGTCAGAAACGAGGTTGACGATGCAAACCACAGAAGGCGGCTGCCTGTGCAAGGCGATTCGCTATTCTTTCTCCGGTGCGCCGCTATCCTCCATCGTGTGTCATTGCGCAACCTGCCGCCGTGCGAGCGCCGCACCCACGGTGGCATGGCTCACGCTCGACAGGGTTCGGTTTCAATTCCTGTCCGGTTCGCCGCGGATTTTCCAATCGTCCCGGGATGTGGTGCGCCGCTTTTGCGAAATCTGCGGCACGCCTCTCACCTACGAAAATGCCGGCAGTCCCAACACCATCGATGTGACCACGGCGTCGCTCGACGTCCCCGACCTGCATGCTCCCACCATGGAGGTCTGGCTCGAACACAAGCTCTCATGGCAACGAGCGAACGAGAGTCTTAGGAATTACCGGCGCGACTTACACGAGGTGCAGGGCTCATGACACGGCGACTGATCAGTTCGGGCTCCCAGTTCGAGACGGACATTGGTTACTCGCGGGCGGTGGTCGACGGGGATTGGGTGTTCGTTTCCGGGACCACCGGATTCGATTACGCCACTCACCGCATTTCCGACAATCTTCTCGATCAAACCGAGCAATGCATGCAGAACATACGGGCGGCACTGCATCAGGCAGGCGCCGAACTCGCCGACGTCGTGCGGGTCACCTACATACTGCCGAAGGCGGAGCGATTTCCCGAGTGCTGGCCGGTGCTGCGCAAATACTTCGGCGCGATCCGTCCTGCGGCAACCATGCTGAGCGCAGGTCTCGTCGACCCTCGCATGCAAATCGAGATCGAAGTCACGGCACGTAAGCGCATGCCCTGAAGGAGGCTTTGTGTTCGGCGTTCATGATCTATGGTTATTCGTGCTATCAGCGCTGCTGTTGAATATCACGCCGGGTCCCGACACCTTGTACATCGTGGGCCGCAGCTCCTCGCAGGGGCTGCGAGCCGGCGCACTGGCGGCGCTCGGCATCGGGGCGGGCGCCTTGGTGCATGTGACTGCGGCGGCGCTCGGACTGTCGGCGATTCTGTCGGCCTCGGCAACGGCATTCACCGTGGTAAAGTTCGTGGGCGCCGCCTATTTGCTCTACGTCGGTGTGGGTTTGATACGCTCGTCGGGTGCCGCATCTGCCGGAACCGTGACCGACAATCGCACACTCAGCCTGCGTGGCGTATTTCTACAGGGATTCTTCACCAACGTATTGAATCCGAAAGTGGCGCTGTTCTTCCTGGCGTTTCTGCCGCAGTTCGTCGCCTCCGATGCACCTTCGAAACCGCTGGCGTTCCTTTTGCTCGGCATTATTTTCGATTTCAACGGCACGATCTGGAATCTTTTCGTGGCATGGAGCGCGTCGCGACTGAGCAGGCTTGCACCCAGCGCTGCATTCAAGACATGGTTCAATCGCTGCGTCGGGTGCCTGTTCATCGGCGTCGGAATTCGTCTGGCCCTTGCGCGTGAATAGGGGGGGCGCCGAGCCCGGGGAGCCAAGCCAGGGGGCGCCGAGCCGGGGGCCCCATCCAGCGCGCCTACCTGGGGCGCCGAGCGGCGCGCGCTTGGCAGTGAGCGAAACGAAGCTAACCCAAGAGATATGCTAAAGTCTGCATCAGGCATCGTGGGGTTAACGTCATGCTAGGTTTGATCGCTTGGCTGTTGTTGCTCGTCATTTGCTGGCCCTTGGCCATCCTTGCGCTCGTGCTCTGGCCCGTGCTTTGGTTGTTGTCGCTGCCGTTTCG
>Ga0116227_10011166_pt1 | contig 15237 bp, 4 predicted proteins | sample S1TSphgellanicum_FD_89693 | JGI IMG/M metagenome (GOLD analysis project Ga0116227, IMG submission 89693) | Host-associated microbial communities from peat moss isolated from Minnesota, USA - S1T2_Fb - Sphagnum magellanicum MG | ecosystem: Host-associated > Plants > Peat moss > Unclassified... | reverse complement strand
GTTAGTTAGTTAGTTAGTTAGTTAGTTAGTTAGTTAGTTAGTTAGTTAGTTAGTTAGTTAGTTAGTTAGTTAGTTAGTTAGTTAGTTAGTTAGTTAGTTAGTTAGTTAGTTAGTTTTTGTTTTTTTCTAATTACTTTAGATTTTTTTAGCTTGATTTTGGCCGGTGAATAGGGCCTGGGTCGAGCGGTTCGTAATTATAATGGATGAATTCAAAATACCTTTTCAGAGAATGTCATGGTTAAAACTTATGAAAAATGTTGATTGGAGTCCTGTTCCCGCGGCAAAGAAAAAAGCTTCAAAGAATCTTTGAGGCTTTTTTCTGACTTTTCGTTAAATTTTTGTGTTTGCCTAGTTCAGCGCCGTCAGGTTAATGCAAAGGGATAAATATTACATTGCCCGAGCATCCGTAATGAATTTTAATTTCGAATGAAGGATTATTTAACTGTATTCAGCAGATAATTTTCTAAACTCAGCATTAATTGGTGCACCAGTATATCATGACTGGCTAAATAATTATCATTATATATGATATTGTTTTGAACCGCATCAATAATTGCAACATAATCCTGTACATCAACTCTCATGTCGTTGACTCTGTAGCGATGCTTCGCTGTCGAACAAACAAGGGAAGCAGCTTTCAAAAATGACCAGATGGTATACGTCTTTTGAAGTGCTCAAAATGGCAACCTATGACAATGCCAATTACTTGCAGTGAGTGGAAAACGAAGCTCGTATCAGGACAGGAGAGGGAACTTATACAGATTTAATCCTGGTGGAAGGAAATCCGCTTGAAAATATCTGTTTGATTGAAGACCCTGAGAATAATTTTAAAAGCATTATAAAAGATAGAAAAATCTACAACAATACGCTGATGCCCCATCAAAATTAGCAGGCGATAGAGTTTTGAGCAGGGTGCTTTATGGGTAAAGTAACAATGAATTCTGCTCCATTATCTTTTTCCCCCGGTGGCAGTAATAGAGACGCCGTGCTTTGTTGCTATTTTTCTACAGAGCGCAAGTCCCAGGCCGTTTCCTTCATACTTATCTTTGGGATTTAATCTTTCAAAGGCAGTAAAAATCCTTTCTGCGAAAGCAGCATCGAGCCTGATGTCGTTATCTTTGATGATAATCTCTATTGCCTGCCTGCAATTATCTTAGGATTTATGTAACAAATCTCGCGAACCAAACAATTTATTAACATAAAAATATTACAAAAAGGAATAAGCGATTATTTATAGTTTATGATTTAATGTGCTTGTTTATAGTTTGTTAAATTTTAAGTGTATTTAATTTTTTTTTAATTTGTAAGATATTTTTTAGTTAATTTAGTACGTGTTTTTTTTAATCTTTTGTAATTCTAACATATAATTTAGCCTCATGGAAGTAGAAACAAGTACAAATAGTAATGAACAAACAATTGATTTTTCTAAAGAAAGGTTTCGGGATAATGCTTTGAGTATTGTAAAGCAATTGGAGAAAATCATAGAACAAAATCCTGATAAAATTGCCATTATTGATGGTTTAGAGAAAATCACTTACAAAGATCTCAATGCAAAAGCCAATCAGCTGGCACGTTATCTGCAGACTAAAGGTATCAGGCAAGAAGGAAAAGTGGGAGTATGCCTTCCGCAATCAGTAAATCGTATTATTGCTTTTTTAGCCATTTTAAAAACAGGTGCTGCTTATTTGCCTATTGATGGTGAATTACCCCAAGCCAGAATACACTTAATGGTTACGGATTCAAAAATCGATCTCTTGCTTACTGTTCAGCATTATTTGGATAAGACCGGTAATGATGAAATTCAAAGCATAAGATTAGACTTTTTATTTCAGGATGATGATTATAAAAAAATAGCAACCAACAATATTCTTGTTGAAATCTCACCTCAAAATCCGGCTTACATTATATATACCTCCGGGAGTACAGGAATTCCAAAAGGAGTCGTTATTGCACATCAGTCTTTTTCTAATTTTGTACAAGAACAAACACAGATTTTAGGTTTGTCTGCCGAGAGTACAACATTACAATTTGCATCTCCTAGTTTTGATGCCGCAATAATAGATATCTGGACACCTTTGATTAAAGGAGCTACCATTTATTTATATCCTAATAATAAAATTGTTGGCGAACCGCTTTTAGATTTTATTGTCGCTCATCATATTGATACAGTACCCTTAATGCCTCCAATGGTATTGGCATCATTGCCATTAAATAAACCTATAGGTAATCTAAAAATTATTGCAATTGGTGGTGAAGCTTGCAGCGAAGGCACTGTAAAATCCTGGTATAAAAAAATACGACTGATCAACAGTTATGGACCAACAGAAGCGACTGTTGCAGTGAGTAATTATGAGTTTAAAGATGAAGTAAACCCAAGGATTATAGGATCAGCGATGTCTAATGTAAACCTCTTTATATTAGATGAAAACCTAAAACCTGTAGCAAAAGGTAAAGTTGGAGAGCTGTATATTGGCGGATCTCAATTGGCACTCGGCTATTTAAACCGACCTGAGGATACTAAAAGAGCTTTTATTGAAGCTCCGCAATGGCTTCCAAAGCAAGTAAAAGGAAATAGTATTATCTATAAAACTGGAGATATGGTGCTCGAAAGACCCGATGGAAATCTGGAATTTTATGGCAGAAAAGACGATCAGGTTAAAATTAGAGGATACCGAATTGAACTTGCGGAGATTGAATATAATATGGCAAAATTGCCACAAATTTCTCAGACAGCAGTAAAAGTGCAAAAAAAAGAAAATGGCTTGCCTGTACTTATTGCCTTTATTCAGCTTGCCGGTATTCATGACGATGAAACAAAATCGTTGCAAGGTATTAAAGCAAAATTGCAGCAAATAATGCCATTATATATGCTTCCTGATAAAATTGTGATTGTAGATACTATGCCTTTGACACATGCAGGAAAAATAGATAAAACACTTTTAGAAATTCCGGAAAGTCAGACAAAAAGTCCTGCTCTCCCTAAATGGAAAGAAGACAATCTTATCGAAATTGTAAAACACATCTGGAAAGAACTTCTTTCTGTAGAAGAGATTAATGACGAAGATGACTTTTTTGACCTGGGAGGTCATTCTTTGCTATTGGCCCAGCTTCATGTTCTGCTGCCTGAACCTGTAAGAAATAGAATTAGCTTACCCGAGCTTTATATTTTTAGCACTATTTCGGCATTTGTAAAAGAAGTTGAAATACGCATGGCCGAAACAGAAATTTCACAAAAAGCAAAAGCCCAGATCATGATAAATGAGCTAATTAAGGATTCTGAACTGCATATTGATTTTAGCGTTGATAAATTGCCGGATTCTGCAATATTGAGCAATCCTAAAAATGTTTTTCTAACCGGAGTAACCGGCTTTGTCGGGTCTCATTTGTTAGAAGAATTATTGCAAAATACAGCTGCAAAAATATATTGTTTAGTACGAGCGTCATCTCCTGAAGAAGGACTGCAACGTATTAAAAGCACTTTTACAAAATTCAAGTTACCCTGGTTGGGAAGTTACGATAGCCGAATTACAGCCATAATTGGAGATTTGTCATTACCTCATTTTGGAATGGAAAATGAAATGTACAATTTTATTACAAAGGAAATAGAAGTTATTTATCATTCGGGAAGCTCAGTTAGTTACGTGCAGCCATATGAGTTGATTAAAAAATCGAATATTGATGGCCTGCACAATGTTATTGATCTTGCCGTTACTACAAAAATAAAATTTCTGGTACTGTTATCCTCTATGGGTATTTTTAGTTGGGGAAGACCTTTTACCAAAAAAACATGGATGTATGAAGATGATGCTATAGATCAAAACATGGCGGCAGTTTCTCGTGATTTAGGTTATATAAAAAGCAAATGGGTAATGGAAAGTATCGCCCAAAAAGCCAAGGAAAAAGGCCTTCCTGTTATCAATTTCAGATTGGGTTTTGCAGTATGTCACAGCACTTCGGGCGCAACAGTTATGAATCAGTGGTGGGGAGCACTCATTAGAAGCTGTGTTCAGCTAAAATCATTTCCACTTGTAATGGGTTTAAAGGATGAACTCACTACGGTAGATTACATGTGTAAGGCCATTATGCACATTAGTAAAAAGAAAGAAGCAGTAGGTTTGAATTTTCATCTTTCTCCTTTGGCAGAAAATGATGTTTCCTTAACAGACTTCTGTGCTAAAATGAATGAATATTATGATACGAATTTAGAAGGAATGGAATACCACCAATGGCTCAATCAGTGGAAATTCGACAATAATTTGCCAATATATCCTTTGCTGAGCCTGTTTACAGAAGATGTGCACGAAGGTAAATCATTAGTAGAAGCTTATGAAAACACCTATTATTACGACAGAAGTAATACAAAATACTTTTTGGAAGATGCCAATTTAGTACCTCCTGTTTTTGATAAAAAACTGATGACGCCGTATTTAGAATTTATGGGTATTTTTTAACAATTTATACTTTCTTACTTAAAAAGGGATAATGTTTTTTTGCATTGTCCCTATCTATTTTAGTTTTCTTTTTATTAATAATTTAATTCTAAATACTACTTTGGTTTATATTTACTATTCGTATTTATCAGAAGAAAACCACGAAAATTTGATGCAAAATGAGTTGCCAAAATTCCCTTTTGATTTTGTAAAAAAGATTAAAAAAAACAAAAGATGGAAGGATGCACAATTATCTCTTTTAGGAAGGATTTTGCTTTTTAGAGGAATTAGAGAGCAGTATAATATTGATCTAGAGGAAAAAGATATACGATATAATGTATATAATAAGCCCTTTTTTAAAGATAATCCAGTCTATTTCAGTATTTCACATTCTGGAGAAATTGTTCTTTGTGCGATAAGTGATAACACGCCAATAGGTATAGATATTGAAAAAATGTATGAAATTAAAATAGATACTTTTAGACCCTATATGCTGGATAGCGAATGGAATAGAATTATTCTTTCAAGTGATAAACATGGAGCTTTTTTTGATTATTGGACACAAAAAGAGGCTGTAATAAAAAACTTTGGATCTGGAGAAATTGATTTGAAATCTTTCAAAATTGTTGATAGTTCAACAATGATCGGTAATGAAAAATTTTATTTAAAAGAAATTAAGATAGATCCGAAATATAAATGCAATATTTCTCATAAAAATAGATTTTTGGATTTTTATAGGTTCTGTCGCATCTGAGAATAACTTTTATCTTTGGGATTTAATCCAGTCGAAAAATGAATGCGAAAGGTCATTGCTATCCGAGGTCTATTATATTGCAGGCAGTATATTTTAAGCTTAGCTTTACATTAAGTTATCGGGATGTTGAAGAGATCATGAAAATGCGAGGAGTTCATGTTGATCAAGCTACCATTCAGCGCTGGGTTTTTAAGTTTACACCTTTGCTTGAGCCAGAGATGAAGAAGAGAAAAAGTAAAGTAGGCAAAAGTTGGAGATTGGATGAAACTTATATCAAAATAAAAGGTATTTGGTGTTATTTATATAGAGCAGTAGATAAACTAGGCAATACAGTAGACTTTCTTTTGACCAGAAGAAGACAAAGAATGAGCGCTCAGTCATTTCTAAGTAAAGCAATTGCTAATAATTACCCGCCAAGAGTAATAAACATTGATAAAAGCGGTTCTAATACCGCAGCGATCCAAGTCTATAACAAGCGTTCGTTCTCAAAGATTAAAATTCGGCAGTGTAAATATCTCAACAATATTGTAGAACAGGACCATCGATTTATAAAATGGAGGATACAAAACGGGCTAGGCTTTAAAAACTTTGAATCAGCAAGACGAACATTGAGTGGAATTGAAGTTGTGCATATGCTTAGAAAGAACCAGATGATCAGACCAGGGATATCTATGTTTAAATCATTCTGTAAATTAGCAGGCTAAGTTTTAAATTACTTAAATTCTGATATTTGATTCTGACAGATGCGACAGAACCGTTGAAACTTTTGATATGAAACTACGTACTAAGAAGCAAAAAAGAAGAACGATTTACTAGAAAATGTAAAAAAGATGTATTTTGAATATTAAATTTGCTTTTAAACTATCTTTTTATTTTCATTTGTAATTTTATCACTACATAACTTGAACTCTTGCTGTACCTGAGATAGGTGAGTTATACTTAGTATAAAAAAAGCTTTTCATCTATTTTTTTTGTAATTTTAACATTTTTTATGATTGATTAATTATATATTTTTAGTAATTTTATTACAATTAATAATAAGCGTTGTGGTTTTTAAGAAAAATTCATAATCCCATTTATTTAATTTTGAATATGTAATTAATCACTATCTATTTAATTTTAATTTTTGGAATAAGTAGAAACTTAAAAAACTAATGTTTTAAATTTATGAATAATTTTGATGTTTTTTTTAAAATAAATAATATTAAAGCATAACTTTTATTTATAGAGAAATATGATTAATACCCCCCTATTGATCTTAAATTTATTAAATATTCAAATTCTTATTTTTTATTTTTAAAATATGGTAATTCCTCTTGGGAAACCATGCATTAAAATAGACAAGTAAGGACTTTGGTTTTTTCCGGAGCCTAGAATACGTATTCAGGCCAATAATAAATCCCATGAACATAGCATAAGCATCAATAATAAACTAATCACTTTTTATTAGGCGCTTTATAAATTAAGCATTATTAATTTCTAAAATCAGAAAAGTTTTTTTGATTTAGATTTTAATGTGTTATGTTTTATACTATAAAATAGAAAACTAAAAAAAAGATAACAATAAGACAAAATATGTAAACTTATGGCTAAGAACTCTACTTTTGCAAAAAATCTCTCTCTCATTACAAGATATAAATTATTTTGACTCGCTTCCATGAAGATTACGATTAATTCAATTGAAGTTAATCTGAAGTAACTCAACAATCAAACAAATTTTTCTCTATTTAAAAAACAAGGATAAATTCCTCAAGGGATAACTCTTGTCCTGAATATACGAAATAGTTATTCGATATTAAAAAAAAACATTTTACTCTAAAAAACAAATTCATTAACATTTTTAAGAATTAACATAAAATCTATAAGCATTCGAGAATATAAAAACTAGAAACTAAATTTAAATATGAACACCAAATCTAAACGTATGACTAATAACTACACTTCGGCAAAAAATATACATATCATTACAAGATCTAAACTATTTTGATTGTTTTATACTCTTGAAGGTACCTACCGAAACTTGGGGGAGTATTGGTAATGCCTGGTTATTAAAAACAAGGATAAAATCCTTAAGAGATAACTCTTGTCTTAAAGATAAGAAATAGTTATTTGATAGAAAAAAAACATTTTACTCTAAAAAACAAAATCACTAAGATTTTATGATTTAACATAGAATCTATAACCGTTTAAGAATATAAAAACTAGAAACTAAATTTAATTATCAACCGCAAATCTAAACGTATGACTAATAACTACACTTCGGCAAAAAATATACATGTCATTACAAGATGTAAAATTTTGATCTCGCTTCTAATTAAGATGACCATGATGATCAATACAATTGAAATTAATCTGTTCTAACTCAACAATCAAATACATTTTACTCTATTAAAAAACAAGGATAAATTCCTCAAGGGATTATTCTTGTTTCAAGAATAAGAAAAAGTTATTCAATATCGAAAGAAAAGACTCTAAAAAAAACAAAACCTCCATGATTTTTTGACTGAAGAGTTAATAAAGAATTTATACTGTAAGATATAAAAACTAAAATTAAATATCAACTGAAAAATTAAATTTATGGCTACTAACTGCACGTCGACAAAAAATATATTCGTCATTACAAGATATAAACTATTTTAATCTCGCTTCTAATTAAGATGACCATGATGATCAATACAATTGAAATTGATCTGGTCTAACTCAATAATCAAATGCATTTTGCTCTATTTAGAAATAAGGATAAATTCCTCAAGGTTAGTCCTTGTCGTAAATTTAAGAAGTAGTTATTAACTATAAACAAAATAATAAAAAAAAACACACGCTATGAAAACACTATTTTACTTATTAATTTCGGGCCTTTTCTCTGTTAGTACTCTCTCTGCCCAAGTGAAAGTAGGGAACAATCCTACTACTATAAATGCCAACTCCTTATTCGAGCTGGAAGGTATTTCTAAAGGGTTGCTTATGCCACGGGTTTCCCTGGTGAGCACAACATCATTTGCGCCATTAACGGCTCATGTTGCAGGAATGACGGTTTATAATATCGCCACAGCTGGAGTTGGAGCTACTGCTGTATCACCTGGATATTATTACAATAATGGAACTCAATGGTTAAAAGCTTTAAGCCAGACAGATATTGCCGCCAATAATGGTTTAACAAGTACTAGTGAAAATATAAAGTTAGGAGGAGTATTAATTGCACCTACTGTAATAACAACTACTCCTACCAATACATTGGCCATTGCAGGAATTCAGCCTAGTAGCTCAACAACAGATAAAGCACTAGTAGTAGATGCTAATGGAGTTTTAAAAACAACTATTGTTTCAACACAGGATGACGCAACCAGGTTTTTGGGAGGCACCATTTACGCCAGGTTTAACAGTACTACTGGAGGTACACTAGCTAGCAGTAGAGTTATTAATGGTAACTATGCAGTTGGGACAAATAATACGAACGTCACACCAAGAGCCGGAGGTATCAATTCTGTAGTAGGTTTAGGATATACTGTATCTAATCCTTCGGCTGGTATTTTTGATATTAAATTTAGTACTCCTTACACTCAAATTTACGGCATCTCTGTGAACATTGTTGATGCCTATGGTACTGCAGATGATCCAAATCCGGCAATTTCTGGTAATAGGTTGCAAACTAACGACAATGCTCAGGTGGCGTTTATTAGTAATGGCATCTTGCGTATCAAAACCGGAAACGCTAACGGTGCTCTTTCCAATCGGCCATTTACATTTTTAGTGACAGGGCAATAGGGAGGATTTCAATATAATATATGTATAAATGAAGATAAAGGAATAGTTCAATTTTTATTTCGACTTGGAGTGACATAAACAAGAAGTGGGCAAATATATAAGACTTCCTTTTTAAGAATAGTAGAAAAATGATTACATACCTATACCTTAAAAGAATAGTATGAATAAATAATTTACCCTAATTATTTTATAACAATAAAATACAAAGTTATGATATCAATAACGAATTTTGATAAAAAGCTGATGAGGTATTTACCTCTCTTGGTCTTGCTGCTATGGAGCATAGGGTCTACAGCACAATCGGGCAGCTTTGGAAATACTTATGTAGCCAATTCGGGCGTAATGGCCATTTACGGCCAGCATAATTTCCAACCCGGTTATATAGTGACCACTCGTACCAGTCCACTGGGTTATGTTACCTTTGTACCGGGCTCAAGCTGGGCTGGAGCAGCAAATACAGCACATGTGAATGGTTATGTTTCCAAACTCGGGAATACGGCATTTATCTTTCCTGTAGGAGATGGTGTGAATTTACGAACCCTCGGAATCTCTGCTCCGGCGTCGATAACGACGCAATTGGGGGTTTCCTGGTTTACAGGTGATCCAGCTGTAGTAACAGACCCTACAGATGGCACAACCCATAATACAGCCACTTTTACAGGTTCACTTACAGCAGTAAGTAAGGTTGGATTTTGGGACTGGGTTCCTTTTAGCGGTAGCAATCTAAGCGGTCTTACTATTACAGCTTCAATCCCTGATGTAAGTGCGTTTAGTACAGCAGCTAATTTAAGACTAGTAGGCTGGAACGGTTCAGCATGGATAGATTTAAGTGGCGGCCCAACCGCTTCAGGCAATACGGCCGGTAGTAGCTTAACAGGAACGATACCAACATCTCCTGGAATTACTGCAATTGCGATTGGTACATTCAACCCACAAACAGATTTGGCAATTACTAAAGTTGCCAGCAATCAGACACCATTAGTAGACTCCAATGTAGTATTTACTTTAGTGGTAAAGAATAATGGTCCTAATAGTGCTACCGGTGTTAATGTAACCGATATGCTTGCTTCGGGCTATACTTATGTGAGTTCTAGCGCAGCTGCAGGAACAAATTATAATTCAGCTACGGGATTATGGACTATTGGTAATCTGGCAAATGCGGCCAGCGTTACACTTACTGTAACAGCCAAAGTTAATGCCCTAGGGACTTATAGCAATACAGCAACAGTTTCAGGAACCGAAAATGATCCTAATCTGACTAATAATACGATAACTGTCACTCCAATCCCTACTGGTTCTAGTGATCTTTTGATAGTTAAAACAGTAAGTAATGCGACCCCTACAGTAGGTACTAACGTAGTCTTTACATTGACCGCGACTAATAACGGACCTAGTGAAGGAACCGGAATTAATGTTACTGATTTGCTTCCTACAGGTTATACTTTTGTGAGTGCGGCGCCTGCGTCAGGCACAACATATATACCCGGTACAGGCATATGGAATATTGATAACCTCCCCAATGCAGCCAGCAGTATGCTTAGCATTACTGCAACGGTAAATCCAACGGGAGTTTACGCCAATACAGCAACTATTGTTGGTCTTCAAAATGATCCAACACCAGCGAACAATACTTCTACAGCTATAACAACTCCTGTTCCACTAACAGATTTGGCAGTTACTAAATCTGTAGACACCACCACACCAGCTGTTGGTGGCAACGTAACATTTACCATTACAGCTACCAATAATGGTCCAAGTTCAGGTTCAGCTGTAAAAGTTATGGATCAGCTTCCTGTCGGTTATAAGTATGTGAGTTCCGTCCCGTCCGGTGCAACAACATATTCGCCTACTTTGGGAGTATGGAATATTGGTACCCTGGTTAGTGGAGCTACTGAGACGCTATTAGTTACTGCTACGATAAATGCATCGGGATCTTATGTTAATACTGCGATTATTTCAGGTAACGAAAACGATCCTAATACAGCTAACAATACCGCTACAGTTACTACAATACCGACTCCAACCACTAATCTTTCGCTAGTTAAAACAGTAGATAATGTGACACCTGCCGTAGGCAGTAACGTGGTATTTACATTAGTAGCAACTAACGATGGTCCTAGTGCAGGAACAGGAATTGCTGTAATAGATCTTTTGCCGTCCGGATATACCTATGTGAGTTCAACAGCACCCAATGGTACTAATTATAATCCAACTACTGGTTTATGGACTATAGGAAATTTGGCAAATGGACAAAGTGCTACGATTAACATCACTGCTACGGTAAATGCAACTGGGGTATATGCAAATACAGCAACAATTAGTGGTGCCGAAAATGATCCTACTCCAGGTGATAGTACCTCTAGTTCTACTCCTGTTCCTGTGGCTACCAGTGATTTAAGTATTGTAAAAACAATTAATAATCCAACGCCTTACGTTGGTAATAATGTTGTGTTTACTTTGACAGTTGCTAATGCAGGACCAAGTAATGCAACTGGTGTACAGGTCAACGATTTAGTAGCTTCTGGTTATACGTTTATTAGTGCTAGCCCATCAATTGGAACTTATAATTCCGGAACTGGTTTGTGGAACATTGGTTCACTTACTAATGGTGGAAATGCAACTTTAGCTATTACGGCTACTGTAAACCCTACTGGGAATTATAGCAATACAGCCGCTATATCGGGTACGCAAAATGATCCAAACCTATCTGATAACACATCTACTGTAACACCTACACCAATAGATGTACGACTGGTTAAAACTGGTCCATCAGCTATAAATGCAGGTAATACTGTAAATTATACTCTTACAGTAAGCAATAATGGTACAGGAAACGCTTTGGCACAATCTATTATAGATAATGTTCCGGTCGCATTAACTAATGTTACCTGGACGGCTATAGCACAAGGTGCAGCGGTAGTAGCTGCAGGTGCAAGTGGCACAGGTAACAATGTTGCTGTAACTGGGGATATTCCTACTGGAGCTGCAAATAGTATTGCAATCAATATTACAGGTACACTTCCTTCTTCATCTACAGCTACTACACTGACCAATACTGCTGCTGTAAATACACCTGGCAGCCCGGCTATAAACTCTAACACGATAAACACTACAGTTACAAAAATTGCTAATCTTCAAATTCAAAAAAGCGGGCCTCCTGCTTTATTTGCGGGAGAAAGTTATAGTTATACTATTTCAGTAAGTAATTCAGGTCCGTCTGATGCTGATAATGTTGCCATTGTTGACAGTATGCCTCTTGGATTTACAGCAACAAACTGGACTGCAACTCCTCAAGGTACTGCAACAATAAACGGCAATGCATCAGGAACTGGTAACATACAAAATCTTCTTGCAAATATACCGGCGGGTACAGGAAGTGTTCTGGTAACTATAGACGGAATTCTTGACGGTGATTATGCAGCTGCTACAATTGCAAATACTGCAACGGCAACCCCTGCGGGCGGTACAACAGTGACAAGTACAGCAACCTCAATAGTTTCCAGACAAGCCAATATAAGAGTAACCAAATCTGGCCCTGCTAATATTGGTGCCGGCGATGCGATTTCTTATACGATCCGTATTGTAAATGCTGGGCCTAGTAATGCACCGGGATTGGAAATTAAAGATATCATTCCTGCTGAAATCTTAGGATCTACCTGGACTGCTACAACTACTGGAGGCGCTAGCTTAAGCAGTGCATCAGGAAGTGGTAATATTGATATAACAGGAGATATTCCTGCTGGAATCGGTGAGGTAATTATTGTGGTTAACGGAACTGTAGATCCGGGTACTACAGTTCTTAATTTTAGTAATACTGCTTCAGCCTTATTCCCTGGCGGCAGCCCTGTAACTAATCCTAATCTAGACTCTGCAAGCAGTACAATTAATACTTCGGTAGATAGTACTCCGGAGGTTAGGGTGTCTAAAAATGGGCCAACAATCGTAAATGTCAACGATCCTATTACATATACCATTGTAGTAACCAATGCAGGTAATCCTGATGTGGCTAATGGACTCCTTGTTGATAATGTTCCGTCTTCTGTAACAGTTACAGGATGGACAATTACTCCTAATAACGGTGCTACTATTGGTGGCGTTACAACCCCTCAAACGGGAACATCTCCAAATATTAGTATTTCCGGAATATCTATTCCCGGTCAAAGTACTGTAACAAATGCCAATGTAACTTTGGTCGTACAAGGTACAGTAAATGCCAATACACCAACTACATTTACCAATACAGTAAATGTAACGACACCTAATGGTTCACCGGCAAGTTCAGTAACTACTTCGGTTAACCAATCAACTGATCTGTTTGTCCAAAAAACAGGACCTGCAACTGCGGTTGCAGGGGGACCTATTAATTACACCATTAAAGTGGGGAACAATGGTCCTTTGAATGTAACTAATTTAACAATTCAGGACTTAATCCCTGCCGATGTTCAAAATGTAAACTGGAATGCTGTAGCTAGCGGTTCAGCTTCATTTGTTGGTGGCGGTAACGGAACAACAAACACTATTAATTTAACGGCTGATATTGCATCTGGTACAGCAAATTACATCACTATAAATGTAAGTGGTATAGTAGATGCATCGTCAACTGCAGCTACAATAAGCAATAATGCTACAGTAACTTCATCCGCGGCGGTTGTTGACTATAATCTGACCAATAATACAAGTTCAGTAACGACTACTATTACAACTGAGAGTAATTTAGCAATTGTAAAAACAGTTGATAATTTGGCTCCTGCTGTTGGAAGTACAGTTGTCTTTACACTTACTGCAGCAAACAACGGTCCAAGTAATGGAACAGGTATTAGTGTAACTGATTTACTTCCTGCAGGATATACTTTTCAAAGTTCAACGGCAGGAACAAATTATGTACCTGCAACAGGTGTATGGACAATTAATTCTATATTGGCAAATGCAACTGCATCGATGACAATTACAGCAATAGTTAATGCAAATGGTCCTTATATCAATACGGCCTCTATAAATGGTACGCAAAGTGACCCATCTCCTGCTGATAACAGTTCTAATGTTACACCGGTGCCTACGCCAGTTACAGATCTCTCTCTCGCTAAAACAGTTGATAATGGAACTCCTGCAGTAGGGTCAAATGTTGTGTTTACTTTGGTAGCAACAAATAATGGTCCTAGCACTGGAACGGGAATATATGTAAATGATATACTACCTTCTGGGTATACATACATAAGTGCAGCTCCTGCAGCTGGAACTACTTACGTTCCATCTACAGGCTTATGGAATATAGGTACACTTGCTAGTGCTGCAAATGCTACCTTGACAATAACTGCTAAAGTCAATGCAAGTGGTAATTATGTCAATACAGCAAGCATTAGGGGGAATGAAAATGATCCAACAACTGGTAATAACAGTTCTACAGCTTCTACTGTACCTATAGCAACTACAGATAGATCAGTAGTTAAAACTGTAAATAAATCTAATCCTGCTGTGGGCAGTAATGTAATCTTTACATTGGTAGCAACAAATAATGGTCCAAGTAACGGAACAGGAATTACTGTAGAAGATCTTTTACCTGCTGGTTATACCTATGTTAGTTCAACTGAACCTTCAGCAACAACTTATAATCCTGCTACTGGTATATGGGATATTGGTGCAATGGCTAATGGGATAAGTTCAACGTTGACCATTACTGCTACTGTAAATGCTATTGGTCCTTATGATAATACAGCAACAATTGCAGGTACAGAAAATGATCCAACACCTGGTAACAACAGTTCTGTATCAACACCAACACCAACACCGACTACCGATTTGGCCGTACTTAAAACAGTCAATAACCCCAATCCTGCCGTTGGCAGTACTATCGTATTTACTGTAGCAGCTACCAATAATGGACCAAGTGGCGCTACAGGAGTTATAGTAAATGATGCCTTACCAACAGGATATAATGCGACAGATGCTACTGTTACAGCAGGTACTGTTGACTTAAATACTAATTTATGGACTATTGGTAATTTGGCTAACGGCTCCACTGCATACTTATCTATTACAGCTACAGTACTAGCGACTGGTAATTATGCCAATACAGCAACCATTAGTGGTAATGAAAATGATCCAAAACCGGACAATAACAGCTCTAGCGCTATGCCAATACCAACACCATCGGCACATTTAAATACGGTTAAAACACTAAAAGACCCGACTCAGAGTACATTTGCTCCAGGACAGGCTGTGGTTTACCTTATTCAGGTGACCAATGATGGACCTAGTGATGCCGCCGCTGTAAGTATTACAGACACTGCG
>Ga0116227_10011164_pt1 | contig 15238 bp, 12 predicted proteins | sample S1TSphgellanicum_FD_89693 | JGI IMG/M metagenome (GOLD analysis project Ga0116227, IMG submission 89693) | Host-associated microbial communities from peat moss isolated from Minnesota, USA - S1T2_Fb - Sphagnum magellanicum MG | ecosystem: Host-associated > Plants > Peat moss > Unclassified... | reverse complement strand
CCGACCGTCGCTCCGCTGTCGAAAAGCACCTGAGGCGAACGTAGGTATCCGCGCATCATCGCAGCAATCCCTGACGGCGCCGACTAATCACTAAAGAGATTGCCTAACCATCTCCGCTGTGATAGTTAGGCATATGCTTAACCAATTACCGGACCTTGATCGCCTGTTTCACGCGCTGGCGGACCCGGCAAGGCGGGCGATGGTGGAGCGGCTGAGCCGCGGCCCGGCGCCGTTAAGCGAGCTGGCGCGGCCGTTGCCAATGTCCCTGCCCGCTGCGATGCAGCATCTCAGCGTCTTGGAGCAGGCGGGGCTGGTGCGATCGGAAAAAATCGGCCGGGTGCGGATATGCCGGGTCCAGACCGCAACGCTTGGCGAGGCGGAACAATGGATCAACGCCCAGCGGCAGGCATGGGAACATCGCCTCGACCGGCTCGGCGATTATTTGAAAACCATGGAAAATGGAGGAGATCACGATGGCTCAGTCGAATGATGGCGGCGGCGCCGCGAGGCCGCGTTCAGTGGCGCATGGCAGCTTTCATCTGGAACGCCGCTACGATGCGCCCATCGAACGCGTTTGGCTGGCGTTGACCGACCGGGAAGCCAAGGAAAAATGGTTCGTGGGACCGCCCGGCGAATGGGAGCTGGTGGAACGCTCGATGGACGTGCGCGACGGCGGGCGGGAGCTGGCGAAAGGGCGCTTCAAGAGCGGCACGGTATCCACCTTCGAGGCGCTCTATCACGATGTCGTCCCGCATGAACGGCTGGTTTATAGCTATGTGATGCATCTGGATGAGAAAAAAATTTCCGTTTCGCTGGCCACCGTGCAGCTCAAGCGCGAGGGTAAGGGGACGAAGATCATGATTGCGGAACAAGGCGCTTTTCTTGACGGGTATGACGATGCGGGCGCGAGAGAGCATGGCACCGGGCATCTGCTGGACGCGCTGGGGGCGTCGTTGGGGGCGTGAGCCGGGATTAGGGCAGAGAAAGCGGGCGCCGTGAAGAGCGTGGTCGTTAAATTCGGCGCGCGATGCGGTTTCGAAACAAACTCAGGCGGCCGAAAGCACGGCAGTCGGTCCGGATCGCTGGAATCACGCGCGGAACGAAAATCAAGAATTATGCACCATATCAGCACTAGGATGCTGCAAGGATTTTTCGTTGTAGGAGTCCGGAGCATAGCAAACGTGACGACCATAATCAGCGGAACATGCGGGCCGAAAAGCGAAACGCCTTTCGCCATTTTCCGTAACCATGAACGTTCGCAATCGTGAATTGCTCCGCTCGTTTCGATAACTTTTGAACCTACGCCGTAAAGGCATCCTCCGCCTTCGCGGCAATACTGGAAGGCTCGCGGATGTTCATCCCAAAGAGGTGGAAGGCGCTTCGCTTTTCCACCCTGCGCTTTCGATCTGTTTTGAGATTCCGCGAGCGTTTGTGGCGCCAAAGATCGATTGCCGCGGTATCGTTGCTTGATCGCAACAACAGGATGGCGAAGGCGGCGGCCAAAAGCAAGTGGATGCCTGGCCTTCCCCGGGGATGACGGCGCTCGCCTAACTTCCCTCAATCATGTCGCGGATTTTTTTGGCCAGCGCGTCCAGCGAGAAGGGCTTGGTGATGATCTCCATGCCCGGTTCCAGCGCGCCATTGCCCACGGCCGCGTTATGGGCGTAGCCGGTCATGAACAGCACGCGCAGCTCCGGCCTGAGCAGTCGGGCGGCATCCGCCAGCTGGCGGCCATTGAGGCCGGGCAGTCCGACATCGGTGATCAACAGGTCCACGCGGGCGTGGGATTGCAGGATTTGCAGACCGCTCTGGGCGTCCACTGCCTCAATCGCGGCATAGCCCAATTCTTCCAGAATCTCGGTCACCAGCATCCGCACCGTAGCTTCGTCATCCACCACCAGCACGGTTTCCCCGGCCGCGGCTTGCAGGGCTTCCTGATTTTCCAAGCCCGCCTCGGCATCCTCGTCGGCATCGCCACGAAAGCGCGGCAAATACAGGCGGAAGGTGGTGCCCCGGCCCGGCTCCGAATAGATCGAGACATGGCCTTCGGATTGTTTCGCGAAGCCATAGACCATGGAGAGGCCGAGACCTGTGCCCTGGCCGGTGGGCTTGGTGGTGAAAAACGGGTCAAACGCCTTGGCAACCACCTCCGGCGTCATCCCGGTTCCGGTATCGGTGACGGAGACGGCGATATACTGGCCGGCGCGCACCTGCCCCCCATGGGCGCGGGCATAAGCGTCGTCCAGATAGGCATTGGCCGTCTCGACCGTCAGGCGGCCGCCCTCCGCTGCCGAGTCCTGAATGGCGTCGCGCGCGTTGATGGCGAGGTTGAGAATCGCGCTATCCAGCTGGTTGGGGTCGCAGAGCGTCGGCCAGAGGCCGCCAGCCAGCACCATTTCCAGGTGGATCGCGGGGCCCAGCGTGCGGCGCAGCAGGTCTTCCATACCCGCGACAAGACGGTTGGCATCTACCCGCTTGGAATCCAGCGGCTGCCGGCGGGCGAAGGCGAGCAGGCGCTGGGTGAGCGCCGTGGCGCGCTGCGCGGAGGTCATTGCGGAGTCGGTATAGCGTTTCAGCCCATCCGTCCGGCCTGCGCCGAGGCGGCGCTGAAGCAGTTCCAGGCTGCCCATGATGCCCGCGAGCAAATTGTTGAAATCATGCGCGATGCCGCCGGTAAGTTGGCCGACCGCTTCCATTTTCTGCGCCTGGCGCAAGGCTTCCTCGATCTTCTCGCGCTCGGCCAGAGCATCGGAGATGCGCTGTTCCAGCATTTCGTTGGCATCCCGGAGTGCGGCTTCCGCCCAGGCGCGTTCCACCGCATCCCAGGTGCGGGCGGCGACATCCTCCACCAGCGTCACCTCCTCCATGGTCCAGCGGCGCGGCGCCGCGCTGCTTACATACAGCACGGCGCTAAGGCGGGCGGCGCGCACGAGGGGAACGGAAATGAAAGCGGCGATGCGCTCATCCGCCCAGCCTTTGCCGAGCTGCGGGCATTCCTGCGCGGCATCCACGCAGATCAGTGTTTCGCCCGCACGCTGCAGCGCGAGATAGGCCGAGCCGAGGGAGTCGAGCTTCACATTGCCCTGCAGCTTCGGGATTCCGTCGGTAAAGCAAGTTTCCAGCACCAGGGTCGCATCATCCGGCTGAACCTGCCCGTATCCCGCGCGGCTGGCGCCGAGATGGCGGCCCAGCGCCTCGACGGCCACTTCCATGATCTCGCGCGGCGCGGTCAAGGTTCGCAGCTCGTCCCATAACCCCAGCAAAAAAGCCTGCCTCGCCTCGGCCTGACGGCGCGAAGTGATGTCAATCGCCGTGCCAATGGCGCGCCGGCAACGCCCTTCGGCATCAAAAATCGCTTTGCCCTTGGAAGAAATCCAGCGCAGCGCGCCGTCATCGCGGCCGATCGTGCGATATTCGAACTCGAAGGGCGCGCGGATCTCGGGGTCGAGCGTAAGCGCGAAGGCCTCGCGGACGGGGGCCACATCGTCCGGGTGAAGACCGGCATAGAAGTCGTCCAGGCTCGCGGGCATATCCGGCAACATGCCGAACATGGCATAGGTGCGCGTGGTCCAGACCAGCTTGTCGCCCGCGACGTCATAATCCCAGGTGCCGATACCGGCGGATTCGGTGGCGAGGCGCATGGATTCCTCGCTGAGTTGCAGCCGCTCCTCCGCATTGCGCCGCGCGGTCGTGTCCAGTGCAATGCCGGCGACGCGCAACGCCTTGCCATCCGCCGCGCGGACCACCTGGGCGCGGGACTGCACCCAGCCGGTCTCTCCGTTCTGGCGCAGCACGCGGTATTCGATGTCGTAGTCGACCCCGGTCGTCACCGCGCGCTCCATCGCGGCATCCCGCCTAGCGCGGTCATCGGGGTGGATCACCTGCTGCTTCTGGTCGTAGGTGAGCTCGTCATTGCGGTCCCGGCCGAAAATCTCCTTGGCCTCAGGCGAGGCGGTGAGTTCGCGGGTTTTCAGGTCCAGCTCCCAGATGCCCATGCGGCCGGCCTGGGCGGCAAAGCGCAGCCGCGCTTCGCTGGCTTTCTGGGCGTGCAGCCGGCCGGCGAGTTCGGCCATCAGCGCGGCGTTATGGCTCTCCAGCCCGGCCAAGCGTTCACGCTCGATCGTGACATCCACCTGACTTGCGAAAAAATAAGCGAGCTGGCCGCCGGCATCATGGACCGGGGCCATCAGCAGTCGATTCCAGAAGGGCTCACCATCCTTGCGGTGGTTGCGGATGTCGATCTCGATGGATTGGGCGTTGCGCACAGCCTCGCGAATGCGGGCGACGGCCGCCGGGTCGGTCTTGGGACCCTGCAAAAAGCGGCAGTTACGGCCCAAAATCTCGTCGCGCGCATAGCCGGAGAGACGGCAGAATGCGTCATTCGCGAATACCACCGGGTTATCGGGCAGGCGCGGGTTCGAGATGACCATGGGCATGCGCGTCGCCCGCACCGCCTCGGCAAAAGGGTCGTTGCCATGTTCGAACCGCTTGAATTCCGCTGTGATGCGCGCTTCGTCGCGGACCAGAGTCTCATCCAACGATTCCCCGCGATGGAACGCGGCATTGGGTATATCGTTCGCCAAAACACATCTCCCGGCACGGGCAAACCGGCCCGTGCTCTCATTTCCGCGGAGTTAATCCGCGCTCTTCAGGCTTCAGAGATAATAAACAGGCGAACGGATCAAACCCCGCTGGATAGGGGGCCGCGGGGCAAAAGGATTACAGGACCGAAAGGAAACCGCTAAAGCTCGCTGGAAACCTTGTTGAATGCCTCGGGCAGGTTCTTACCAACGGCGGTAACGCCGCCAACGATGACCAAGGCGATGAGCGAGGCGATGATGACATATTCGATGGCCGTGACCGCGCGGCGGTCCAGCCCAAATCGGCGGCAAGCCTCTGAAATCCAGAACATTATCGTAACGCTCTCCTAAAATGGCGACGGGCAGGGCAGCTTTCGGCAAGGCAGGCAATTTCGGACCCGAAACGCGGAATGTTAATGCTTTTACACGGATACGTAGGAGATTGTGGTTTAGAAACAGTGGAATGGGCGAGGCAACAGCGCTTTTCTTAAACGCGATTAAGAATATCGTAAGTATTCATCTTTTTGAAGGGCAAAATCTAAAAAACCGGCGCACTATGCTGTGATTACAACCTGAAGCAGCATATTCAGTATACCCGCACATTTCACGGTTGAACAAGCTGGAAGCGAAGCTTGTGGTTAATGGGCTGTCTGATCGGATTCGAACAGGTCGAGCAGTTCCTGGCTGGCTTCCTGGATACTTTGGATGAGCTGCTGCTCGTCATTCGCGACGGCATAGGTCTGTTCGAGGATTTTTTCGTCATGTTCACGGAACAAGGCGATCGCGCGTTGCGCCACGTCATGCGGCACATCCAGCTTTTCCAGCACCAGCTCTGTGAGGCGCAGGCCTGAGAAAAATGTTTCGCGTACGATCGTTTCGACGCCGGATGCCATCAGCAGATGCACATGGCGGCGGTTGCGCGCACGGGCGAAGATTTCCAAATGCGGGAATTTGCGGCGCGCCATGCGGGCGACGTTCAGCGATTCGTCCATATCCTCCAGCGCAATGATCAGAACCCGCGCCGTCTCGGCCCCGGCGGCGCGCATCACCTCCTCGCGCGCCGGATCGCCGTAATAGACCTTGCTGCCGAAACGGCGGACGACATCGACCTGTTCCTGGTTTTTATCGAGCGCGGTAAAGGCGATGCGCTGCATGGCGAGAATCCGTCCGGCGATCTGGCCGAACCGGCCGAAGCCGCAGATGATGACAGGGGCGTTAGCGGTCTCGATCTTGTCGAACGGGCGCTCCTTGCGTTGGCCGATCCGGGGCATGAGAAATTTCTCCGAGCCGGCGAAAAGGATGGGGGCGGCCATCATCGAAAGGGCAATGACAAGGGTTGCCATATTGGCGAGGCGCTGCTCCAGCGCGCCGGCGGCGACGGCGGTCGCGAACAGCACGAAGCTGAATTCGCTGCCCTCCGGCAGGGCCAGGGCAAAACGCAAGGCCGGGCCGAGCAGGCGGCGGCGGCTATAGCTGACGGTGAAGGCGATGGCGGATTTGAGGCCGATGAGGGCGGCGACCAGTGCGACGATTTGCACCGGATGCTGAATGGCCAAAGCGAGATCCGCCGACATGCCGACCGAGATAAAGAAGAAGCCGAGCAGCAGGCCCTCGAAAGGCTGGATATCGGCATGCAGCTCGTGCCGGTATTCGGAATCCGAGACCATGACACCGGCGAGGAAGGCACCGAGTGAGGCGGACAGGCCAGCCCAGTCCGCCAGCGCCGCCGTGCCCACCACCAGCAGCAAGGCGGTGGCGGTGAAGACCTCGGGCGATTTGGTGTGGCCGACGATGCGAAAGAGTGGCTGCACGGCGAGCGTGCCGCCGACGAGGATGGCGGCGATCACACCAACCCCGCGCAGCAGCGCGAACCAGGAAATATGCCCGGCGATATCGCCGCCCGCCAGGATGGGCAGCAATGCGAGGACGGGGATGGCCGCCATGTCCTGAAACAGCAGCACGGCGAAGCTGTCGCGCCCGGCGATGGAGGGGAGCAAGTTGCGCTCATTGAGCATCGGCAGGACGATGGCGGTGGAGGAGAGTGCCAGGCCAATGCCCAGAATGGCCGCACTCGCCCATTCATACCCCGCCAGATGCACGAGGAAGGCGATGATGAGCGCGGTCGGGACCATCTGGCCGATGCCCATGCCGAAAACGGCCTTGCGCAGAATCCAAAGCCGATGCGGGCGCAGCTCCAGCCCGATGAGAAAGAGGAGCATGGTGACACCCAGCTCCGAGACATCGCCGATGGCCCCGACATTGGTAATGAGCCCAAGCCCGGACGGGCCGATGACCACGCCCGCCACGAGATAGCCGAGAATGCTCCCGAGCCCCGCAAAGCGCGATAGCGGCACGGCGATGGCGATCGCGCCGAGGAGGATAGCCAGCGTGATGAACATTGCTTGTCCCCTTCTGTCTCGACGTTATGCTAGAGTGGTTTATGCTAGAGTGTTTTTCACCAGACGAAAAACACTCTAGCGCTTTTTTGGCTAGCAATTTCAATCACCTGAATTGAACCTTCGGTTCAATTCAGGTGATTATTGCGATAGCGGATTAACACCCAGCGCTGCCAATCCTGCCCAGGCGGTCGTGCTGAGCGCGGGGCGGCGGTAATAGTTGAAGGGCTGTTCCGGCACGCCTTTTTGCAGCGAGGGCCCGACGGTGAGGCCGGTGCTCAGCGTGGGGGCGATGGTCGCGTAGACATAGCCTTCCGGGGAGATTTCCGCGGCGACGGTTTGCAGGAAGGTTTGGGTGAGCGGGCTATGGGTGAGCGCCGCGAAGGAAGTGCCTTCCAGCCAGATGCTGGTGCTCGCCTGCGAAAAGCCGATGCCATCGCCCCGGCGCAGCGATTGGATCGCCGCCGCCGCGCTCTGTGCGGGGGCAAGCCCAGCGAGCGCGGGCCAGATGCCGGCATCCGCCGCGAGCATCGCATTGCGTGCGCCGTCCGGCCCCAGCCCGGCGCCGAACAGGCCCGTGGCCGGGTTGAACATGGCTTTCACGAACTCGCCCGCATGGCCGGAATCCTCGGCACGGCCCAGATTGCGGAACACGGCGAAAAGATCGGTATTCTGCTCCGTGCTCTGCCAGGTAAGTTTAAGCGGATGCGGCTCGAAGCCATAGAACCCGCCATAATAGCCGCTGCTGGCGCGGAGCTGGTCGTCCAGCCAGTCCCCTGCCGTATTGGCGGCGGATTTCATGCCGAGTGCGGCCCAGAGCAGCATGGCCCAGGCGATCGGGCCGGTCTCGGAGCTGACCTGATACGGGTCTTCCGCCCAGCGATTGGATTTGACGTCCCACCAGCCGGGCAGCTTGGCGGGGCGGCCCATCGGCCCGGCGGCATAGGCGTTGCGCAAACGACCATCGGTCCAGAATCGGTCGTTGCTCTGTGCGATGGCGAGCGCCTCGCCGATCCAGCGCGCCGCGTCTTCATGGCCAGCGGCGAGGAGCAGCAGCCCCGCCAACGCATTATCGTAGACATAGGCGGCATTGGCTTGGGTGATGTCGAAATCCGCCTTATCCGGCCCGGTCTCGACGAGATAGCTGTTCAACAGCGCCGGGCCGACCGGTATGGCCGCCATTTGCGTGAGAATGGCCGCCACCAGCCCGGCCACAAGCGTCCCGGAAGCGGCGAAGGCCGGCATGGCCATCGCCATACCGGCCCCCGCCAGAACAAAGCGTCGCGAAATCAACCCAGGATTTCGGCGAGAATTTCGGTGGTGCGGCCATTCGCGATGCTGGCGGCGCGCGCGTCGTAATGCACGCCGTTCACGCGGGCGAAGGCGTGCTGCACATCCGGATACACGAACGGGTCGATGAACATGTTGTCCTCCGCACCGTCCAATACCTTCTCCACCACTTCCGGCGAGGCGAACTCGTCCTTCTCGGCGATATGCACCAGCAGCGGGGCTTTGATATTGCCGAATTCGGGCACCAGCCCATCAAGGCCCACGCCGTAATAAGAGACGTTCACATCGGCATCCGAGCGCGTGGCCATCATCACCGCGAGGCGCCCGCCGAGGCAAAAGCCGATCGTGCCGGCCTTGCCGTTGGCGCCCGGCAGCTTGCGGGCAGCCTCCAGCGTGGTCTTCAGATCGTCAATGCCCTTATCCTGGTCGAAGCCGTTCATCAGCGCGAAGGCCTTCTTCCATTCAGCTTCGGATTTATCGGTGATGTTCACACCGGGCTCCTGACGCCAGAACAGATCCGGCGCGATGGCGATGAAGCCTTGTACTGCCAGCTCGGCGGCGGTGGCGCGCAGCGCGTCGTTCACCCCGAAAATCTCCTGGATAACCACGACCACGCCCGCCGGTTTTTTGACCTTGGGCTCGTAGATGAAGGCGGCGAATTCTCCGGAACCGTCCGCCGCCTTCAGTTTGATCTCACGCATCTGGGTCTCCTCCATCGAATGAGCCCTACAGATAGTGCTCCGCCAGCGGCGTGAAACCGTTAAAATTCTGGCTGGCGTAACTTGTTACATAGGCCCCCGCATCGTGGATGAGCACGCGCTCGCCCGCTTTGAGCGCGAGCGGCAGGCTGTAGGGGGTTTTCTCGTAGAGGATGTCCACGCCGTCGCAGCTTGGCCCCGCCAGCACGACCGGGCCGGTGGGGCCGGACCCCGCCGTGATACGGTAGCGAATCGCCTCACCTTCGGTTTCCGCCAGCCCGCCATAGCGGCCGATATCCAGATACACCCAGCGGCGGTCATCCTCCGCCATGCGGCGGCAGACCAGCACGATTTCGGCGGCGACCACGGCGGCATTGCCGACCATCGCGCGGCCAGGCTCGATCAGCATTTCCGGCAGATCATTGCCGAAATGCTCGGTCATGGCGTTCATGATCGCGGTGCCGAAGGCATCGGTCTCGGGCACGTCCTCGCGGTAGCGGATCGGGAAGCCGCCGCCCAGATTCAGCATTTTCAGCTCCAGGCCACGGGCTTTGAGGTCGGTGAAGAGCATCGCGACCTCGGCGATGGCGAGTTCATAGGCCACCGTGCCGGTCTGCTGGCTGCCGACATGAAAGGAGATGCCATGCGCGACGAGGCCGAGCGCGGGGGCGGCGAGCATGAGTTCCTTCGCGCGGGCGATGGTGGTGCCGAATTTTTTGGAGAGCGGCCAGTCCGCGCCGATATTGTTCACGGCGACCCGGCAATAGACCTTGGCGCCGGGCGCATGGGCGGCGATTTTCTCCAGCTCCTCGATGGAGTCGAACGCGAAAAGCGGCACGCCATGGGCATGGGCGGCAGCAATGGCGCCAGGTTTTTTCACCGTATTGCCGAAGCTGATCTGCTCGGCGCGCGCCCCGGCCGCGAGGCAGGACTCGATCTCGGGCAGGCTTGCCGCGTCGAAGCATGAGCCATTTGCGACCAGCAACCGCAATATGGGCGCTGCCGGGTTCGCCTTCACCGCGTAGAAGATCCGCGCTGCGGGGAGTGCGGCGCGCAAGGCGGCATAGTTGGCCGCCACAGTGTCAAGGTCCATCACCAGGCATGGCGTGGCCGGAGCAGAGTCGAGAAATGATGCGATCTTGGGATTCACCGCAGTCACCTTTCCTATGAAGGCCCGCCTGATCAGGCGGCGGGCATGGTTGCGAAACGGTCCAACGAACCAGCCACTTCCAGGTTGCCCCTTCCGTGCTGCCAGAACGCTTGACGTCGTTGCGTAACCAATCCTTCAGGAAAGACCGGCAGAGGCACGTGCGTTGCTGCGTGAGCGGGGAAATAGGGTTAAAGCCCCGCCAACGCAAGAAATTTTTTGTTGCAGCTGAAGCAGGATCGTAGAGCGTTTATCCTAGAGCCGGGCGAGGAAGGCCCGCACCTGCGCCACCGCCCGCTCCCCCACCTGCGCGACATTCTCCGCCGCCCCTGATGTGTCGCGCGCAATGGTGCGCAGCTCGGGCGACAAGCGCTCCGCGGCCTTGCCGAGTGCGGCGAGATATTCGTTGGGAAGCTCGGCGCCGTTGGCGCGCAGCTCGGCGCGGCTCGGTTTCAGGTTTTGCGGGATGACTTGGCGGGGGCCGAGATTGCTCGGCACGGGCAGCGTGAGATAGGGCAGCAGGCTGGGGGCAGCTTCATCGCGCGCGGTGAGCGGGGTGGCGATGCCAGCCAGTTCGCGCAGGGTTTTTATGATGCTGGTATGGTCGAAGGGATGAACCTCGCCATCCGCCAGTGGCTGAAGAATCGAGCCAGGGGCGAGCCAGGGCGAGACGATGACGGCGGGCACCCGAACGCCGTACGCATCGAAGCGGAACCCGGCCGGCCCGGCCTGCGCATCCGGCGGGACCGCCGGCGGCGGGGGCACATGGTCGTAACAGCCGCCATGCTCGTCATAGGTGATGATGAACAGCGTGTTCTCCCAGCCCGGCCCGGCGCGTAGCGCGTTATAGACGGTGGCGATCAGCTGCTCGCCATAGCGTATGTCGTGCGGTGGATGCATGTCGTTGGGGGGTGAGCGGGTGAAGACATTGGCGAAGTATTTCGGCTCGATGAAGCTGTAGAGCGGCAGTACCCCCGCTTTCGCGTCCACCAGGAATTGCGCGAAATCCCGGAACCGGCGCGCGGCGGTGGACCATATATCCGCCAGCAAAAGCGATTGCGGGAAATCGTGGAAATACACGCGCCAGGGTTTTGCCGCCGCCTCCAGCGCCGCGAAAATGCTGGGACGGCGAAAAGGCTCCTGCCCGTTCTCGAAAAATTTGTTGTTGTCGGTAATGCCCCAGCACGTGCCGGCATGGGTGAAGAAGCGGTTCGGCCAGGTCTGGCAGGGAGCAGAGGCGAACCATTGGTCGGACACGCCGAAGGCTTTCGCGAGCTGGTGCAGCACGGGCACTTGCGCCTCAGTATAATGATGCATGACGGCCTGCGGGTTGAGCGGGCCGGAGGTGGATTTCTGCGCGGCGTAGTTGGCGACGAACCCGCTCATGGCGGGCGGGCTGATTTTTTCCGGATCCGGGCTACTGAAAATCTGCTCGGTGATATCGGCGTAGCTCTCGCCGGGATCGGGCGTGGGGATGCTGAACGGCGCGCTGCCCACCACGGCGCTGGTGGCGGCATAGCGCTGCCCTTCATAGACATTATATTCCCGCCCGTTGAGCCCGTTGAAATGCGGCGGCATTGGGGAGAGCGCGCCTAGCAGGCTGTCGAAGGAGCGGTTCTCCAACATCAGCACCACGACATGGCGGATATCCGCCACGGCTAATACTGCGTTTCGTTATATTTGAAGCCGACATAGCCGGCGCTGCTGATGCCCATCAGCGCCAGAAGGTTATCATCGAGCTGGGGAATTCTGCTTGTTTTGGCGATAAGAAAGACGAAGATGACGCCGAGCAGGATGGTCCATACCAAAGCCTGCAGCCGATGCAGCGCGGTGCCATCCACATCGCTCGTCATATCCCGGAACCAACCTTGGGAGCAGAACGGCGCCGTGCGGTCCTGATAATTCTGCAACAGCAACTGCTTGTCGCGCAGCGTGTCCTGTAATTTCGCGACCATGTCCGGCGGCAAAGGAACGGGATTCTGGGGCATGGCCTGGAGCTGCGCGGTGAGGGAAGCGATATCCTGGCGCAATGCGGCGACATCCTGAATATTGCAGAGGCCGAGCAGCTTCAGCCCGTCATTCAGGGAATCCTCCGGCGTGTCCTGTGCGGCATCCACCCAGGCGCCTCCGCCCGCAGTGACGGCGGAAATGCCCATGAGCGCGACCGCCTGCGGGGTGATGATATTGGCGAGGATCGCCGTGAAATCCGGATGCGGGCCCAGCGCCTGGACGAGAAAGACATAGAGAAATCCGCCGAGAATGATGATGAACCACCATGCCATCTGGCTGCGCGCGAGGCTGAAGGTCTGCTGCGCCGCAGGGATTTGCGGGATCAGCTGGTCTTTCAGCAGTGCCGAGGTTTTGCCGAGCCATAACAGCAAAACGGCGACGAATGCGACCAGCACGATGGTCCAAACCGCCGGGAGCGGCCAACCCGGGATGCCCATTTGCCCTCACCTGTTCGATTATTATGTCTGACTGTAACAAATTAGCCGTTCCGGCGGATTTGGCGAGTCTATTTTCTTCGAGGCGGCGCGCTGCCGTGAAGGGGCAAAGGAATTGTCACCAATTGCAACGACGACTGCACAACCGCCGGGCTGGGCGCTATTGTAACAGACATGGAATCCTTGCCGCATATCCTGGTCGTCGATGACGACCGTGAAATCCGTGATCTCCTCGCCAAATTCCTGGAGCGCCAGCGCCTGCGCGTCACCACGGCGCGCGACGGCAAGGAAGCGCGGCGGGCATTCCTGAACGGGCATTTCCAGCTCGTGGTGCTGGATTTGATGCTACCGGGGGAAGGTGGGCTCGAACTCGCCCGCTGGTTCCGGGCGGAGACGAAAGTGCCGATTATCATGCTGACCGCCATGGCCGAGGAGACGGACCGGATTATCGGGCTGGAGCTGGGCGCGGATGATTATGTCACCAAACCCTTCAACCCGCGCGAGCTGCTGGCGCGCATCCGCGCCGTACTGCGGCGCACCGGGGATTCCGAGGAGCGGGCGGCGGAACATGCGGCCAAAACCTATCATTTCTCCGGCTGGGTGCTGGAGACGGCGCGCCGCCGCCTGCTGGACCCGGCAGGGGTGGAGGTGGCGATTACCGGCGGCGAATATGACCTGCTGGTGGCGCTGCTCGACCGGCCGAACCGCGTGCTGACGCGCGACATGTTGCTGGATTTGCTGCGCGGGCGTCAGGCCGGGCCGTTCGACCGGGCGATCGACGTGGCGGTTTCGCGGCTGCGGCGCAAGCTGGAAGATGACGGGCGCAATGCGCAGCTCATCAAGACCGTGCGCGGCGGCGGCTATGTGCTCTCAACACCCGTGGAGCGCAGTTGAAGCTCAGCCTGCTGCCCAGGAGCCTGGCCGGGCGGACCATTCTGATTCTGCTGTTCGGCTTCGCGCTGATACAGCTGCTCGGGCTGCTCATCCATACACTGAACCAGATCAAGCTGGAACGGATCGAGGAGGACCAGGAGATCGCGACGCGGGCGGTGATTATTTATCGCCATATCGCGCTGGCCGCGCCCGAGGATCGCGCGGCGCTGGTGGCGAAGGAGGCATTGCCGAATGGCGATACGCTGACCCTGTCTTTCCTGCCCCCTCCCCCTGGCGGCACATTCCAGCTGCCGCTCTCAGCGCGGCAGATCATCCGCGCCAGTATTTACGCCTATGGCATCCCGTTCAATATCCGCCCGCGCGGGCTCATTCTGCGCGGCACGGCGATCCCGGCGCGCGATATTATCAGCTTCGGTTTGCCGGATGACCTGTTTCTGGGGCTGCCGCCGCCGATGCTTCCACCGGATGGCGAAATCGCCCCCCCTGGACCGCCGCCGCTGCCGCCCGGGCTGATGCCGCCGGCCGCTTCCTGGCTGACCTTGACTTCCCAGTTGAAACCCCCGCGCCCCTGGCGCTCGCCAGGTTTTGCCACCGCCTTCATCGTGATGACGGTGCTTGGCGCGATCATGATCACCTGGGCCGTGCGGCAATTGCTGGTACCCGTGCGCACGCTGGCTTTGGCGGCCGAACGGCTGGGCCGGGATGTGGTGAACGCCCCCGCTTTGCCGGAAACCGGGCCAAGTGAGATCGTCACCGCCGCCGCCGCCTTCAACACCATGGCGGCGCGCATCCGCCGTTTTGTAGACGACCGGACATTTTTGCTCACCGCCATCGGGCATGATCTGCGCACGCCGATCACCCGGCTGAAGCTGCGGGCGGAGTATATGGAAGATGACGAGCAGCGCACGAAAATGCTCGCGGATCTGGATGAGATGGAAGCCATGGTCGCCGCCACGCTCGCCTTCGGTCGGGATATCACCACGACAGAGCCGGTGACGCGGATCGATCTTGCGAGCCTGCTGCGCACGATTCTGGACGAGGCCGCCGATGGCGACCCGGAGCATGGCGACGCGCTGGGATTCACCGGCCCCGACCATCTGACAGTTGCGGCGCGCCCGCTGGGGCTGAAGCGCGCGCTCACGAATCTGGTCGGCAATGCGCTGAAATACGGCGATGCGGCGCGGATTTCGCTGCGCCAGCCCAGCAAAAATCTTGTGCAGATCGATATCGAGGATAACGGGCCGGGGATCGAACAGGAATATGTGGAATCGGTGTTCGAGCCGTTCCGGCGGCTGGAGACGAGCCGCAACCGGGAGACAGGAGGGTCCGGGCTGGGCCTGTCCATCGCGCGGAACATCATCCGCGCGCATGGCGGGGATATTCTGCTGCAGAATATACCGGCCGGCGGGTTGAAGGCGAGCGTGACGCTGCCGGTGTAATGTTGCGGCTCGCCCGAGGCTATGGCACTCCCGGGTTATGCTCAGCAGATTTTATGCACGGATTATCGGCCTCGCGGGTCGTCCCTCGGCGCCGCTTTGGCTGTTTGCCATCGCCTTTGCGGAGGCAAGTTTCTTCCCCGTGCCGCCGGACGTGCTGTTGATCCCCATGGCGCTGGCCCGGCCGCGCAAGGCGCTGTTTCTGGCGACGATTGCGACCACCGGCAGCGTCCTCGGCGGGGCGCTGGGCTATGCCATCGGTTATTTGCTGTTCGCCCGGCTGGCGCAGCCGATTATTGATTTCTACCATTACCATGCAGCGTTTTCCGCGTTTCAGGCGAAATTCGCGCAAT
>Ga0116227_10011163_pt1 | contig 15239 bp, 15 predicted proteins | sample S1TSphgellanicum_FD_89693 | JGI IMG/M metagenome (GOLD analysis project Ga0116227, IMG submission 89693) | Host-associated microbial communities from peat moss isolated from Minnesota, USA - S1T2_Fb - Sphagnum magellanicum MG | ecosystem: Host-associated > Plants > Peat moss > Unclassified... | reverse complement strand
TTTCTGGAAGGCGGGGATATGGCGCAATCCTTCAACATGCTGCGCGCCAATGATTTGATCTGGAGCTTTGTCGTCAACAATTATTTGCTCGGCAACGAACCGTTCCCCTTCGACCTGCTTTACTGGAACTCGGACGCGACCAGGATGCCGCCGAAAATGCACTCCTTCTACCTGCGCAACATGTACCAGAACAATTTACTGGCGCAGCCCTGCGGCATTTCGATGAAGAACGTGCCCATCGACCTCTCGAAAATCGACGTGCCGAAATATTTTCTCTCCTGCCGCGAGGACCATATCGCCCCCTGGAAGAGTACATACAAAGGTGCCCGGCTGTTCGGCGGAAAGACCCGGTTCGTGCTGGCGGCTTCCGGCCATATCGCCGGCGTCGTCAACCCGCCGGAAGGCGGGAAGTACAACCATTTCATCAACAACGACATGCCGGAAGACCCGGATGAATGGTCGGCCGGCGCCACCGAGGTTTCCGGCTCCTGGTGGCCGGACTGGCAGCGCTGGGTGACGGGTTTTGACAAAACCCGGGTGCCGGCGCGCATCCCCGGCAAAGGCAAGGTGAAAGCCATCGAAGCAGCGCCCGGCTCATATGTGAAAGTGCTGGCCTAGGGTTTCATGCGGATTCTTCAGGTGATGGCGGCCAGGGGCAACGGCGGCGCGGAGCTCTACTCGACTGATGTGATGCTGAGCCTGAACGAGGCCGGCATCGACCAATGCGTGGTCATGCGCGAATCGGCCCCCCGCTTCGCCCCCCTCAGCGGGGCCGGTTTGCGGATGGCGCCAGATGTACTGCGCAACCCGGTGCGGCCCTGGCAGGCGCTGCAGATGCGGCGGCTGATTGCAAGCGAAAAGCCGGACATCATTCATTGCTGGATGCGCCGCGCCGCCAGCCTTGTTCCCACCTCGGCGGCAAATGACGTCGTGGTGATCGGCTGGTTCGGCGATTATGAGGAACGGCGGCACTTTTCGCATTGCACGCATTTCGTCGGTGTCACCCAGGACCTCGTGCGCCATATGCGCGATTCTGGCGTGCCGTCGGAACGCACCGCTTACGTGCCCACCTTCCCCTCGGTTGACGACATGCCGGCGCTCGACCGCGCCACGCTCGACACGCCGGCGGGCGCAAAAATCCTGCTTACCCTGTCCCGCCTGCACACTACCAAAGGCCTTGATACGCTGATCCGCGCCCTGGCCGAACTGCCGGATTGCTATCTCTGGCTCGCCGGCGACGGGCCTGAACGCGGCAATCTGGAGGCCACCGCGCAAACCGCCGATGTTGCTGCCCGCGTGCGCTTTCTCGGCTGGCGCAATGACCGCGGCGCCTTGTTGCGGGCCGCGGATATTTGTGTTTTGCCGTCCCGCTATGAACCTTTCGGCACTGTCATCCTGGATTCCTGGTCGATGCAAACCCCGCTCATCGCCTGCGCCAGCGCCGGCCCGGCTGCCTATGTCCGCGACCGCGTCAACGGCATGTTGGCGCCTGTCGATGACGAAGCCGCGCTCGCCGCATCCATCCGCGCCGTACTGACTGACGATGCGTTGCGTCGCATGATCATCACCGGCGGCTACGAAAACTATCAGGCGGATTTCACCCGCGAATCGGTGACCCGCCAATGGATCGCCTATTACGAATCTTTGCTCCGGCGCTAAACCATGTCCGTGACAAAACCTTGGCCTCGGCCGCGTAAACGCCCATATATCGGGCAACGCAATCACACCGGAACAAAAAAATGTCTGAATTAATCCCCGTCACCGTCCTCACCGGCTATCTCGGCGCCGGCAAGACCACGCTGCTGAACCGCATCCTCACCGAGAACCACGGCAAGAAATACGCGGTCATCATCAATGAATTCGGCGAGCTTGGCGTCGACAACGATTTGGTGGTGGATACCGACGAAGAAGTTTTTGAGATGAACAATGGCTGCATCTGCTGCACCGTGCGCGGCGATCTCATCCGCATCGTCAACGGGCTGATGAAGCGCAGCAACAAGTTTGATGGAATCATCGTCGAGACCACCGGCCTCGCCAACCCCGCCCCGGTGGCGCAGACGTTTTTCGTCGACGAAGACGTAAAAGCCAAAACCCGGCTCGACGCCATCGTAACGGTGGTGGACGCCAAACATCTGCTCGCCCGGCTGGAAGATTCCCCCGAAGCAGCGGACCAGATCGCCTTTGCCGACGTCATCGTCCTGAACAAGCTGGACCTGGTGAGGCCGGAGGAGCTTGCGGCCGTCGAGGCGCGCATCCGCGGCATCAACCGTTTCGCCGAGATCCACCAGGCCACCCGCGGCGATGTGCCGATCGACAAGCTGCTCGGCCTCGCCGCGTTTGATTTACAGCGCGTGCTGCAATCCGTCCCGGATTTTCTGGAAGAGGATTCGCACACTCACAATGAACACTTGACCTCGATCAGCCTTTCGGTTTCCGCCCCGCTGGATGCCCGCAAATTCAACACCTGGATCGGCCATATCCTGCAGACCGAAGGACAGAACATTCTCCGCACCAAGGGCATCCTCTCCTACAAGAACGAGGACCGCCGCTTCGCCTTTCAGGCGGTGCACATGATCGCCGACGGCGATTTTGTCGCCCCGTGGAAGCCGGATGAACCGCGTACAAGCCGCATCGTCTTCATCGGCCGCGACCTGAACCGCCCGAACCTGCGCCGCGGTTTTGAGAGCTGCGCCGCCTAGCCTGGCCGGCCGCAATTCCTCCGCGAGCGGAATTACGCTAAGCCCACTGGCATGGACACGATTTACAAGGGCGACGTCGCCACCAAGGCCGGCCGGCGGAATGCCTGGATTGACGCGCTGTTCGTGGACCACGCCATCCTGCGCATCTTCTGGACCAATTTTCACACCGTCGAACGCGGAATTCTGTTCCGCTCCAACCACCCTACCCCCGGCAACCTGGCGGCCTTCACCCGGAAAACCGGGCTGAAAACGCTGATCAACCTGCGGGGGCAGACGAAAAACGGCTCGGATGCGCTCTCGCGCGACACCGCCGCCCGATTAAAACTGGATTTTTACGACATGGCGATGGATTCCCGCGGGGCGCCGCAGCGGGACCGGATTCTGCGGCTGGCGGAGATTTACCGCTCCATGCGGACGCCGGCGCTGGTGCATTGCAAATCCGGCGCGGACCGGGCGGGTCTGGCGGCCGGGCTGTTTATCCTCATCAATGGTGGGACCACGCGCGACGCCATGAAGCAGTTGTCGCTCCGCTACGGCCACATCCGCCAGGCCAAAACCGGCATTCTGGACCTGTTCTTCGCCACCTACGCGCGCGAGGCGGAGGGAAAAAAGCCGTTTTTGGACTGGGTGCGGGAGGATTACGATGAAAACCGGCTACGCGCCGCGTACAATAAACCCGGCGTCATTGCCGGCTTCATCAACGACCGGATTCTGTTCCGTGAGTGATCAGCTGATCTTCTTGTGCAGCGTGTTGTTGACGATCACCGTGTGAATGCCGCCCGCCCCTTCCGCCGCGGCGGCGGCCGCGACATCCCCCCAGTACGGGATGATATCTTCGGGGTTCAAATCATGCAGCTGCGTCACCTGGCCGACGATGCGGTTGTTGGAATCACGCACCAGCCAGTCGATCTCGACCAGCATCTGCCCGCCGGTATCCGGCTTGGTCTTTACGACACCGTTGACGGTGTAGTCGGCCTGCGCCGGCGAAGACGTCTGTTGCACGCCGAGCGGCGGCAGGTCGCGCTTCATGTTCAGTGCCAGTGCGTTATCGCCATCGCCTGGCGCGCCGGTGACGCCTGAGAAGAAAACCACCGGTGGGCGGTTCTCCAGTGAGCGCGGGTTGCTCTGCTGCACTTGCGCGTTCACCTGTTCGAGCAGTTTGGTCAATGTCAGCGCATCGGCATTGGCCGCCTTGTTCAGCGCTGTTGGGTCGCCGTTGGCCCAGCCCTGCGCCGCGACGGGGGCGCCATCCTCGCTGCCGTATAGCTTTCCGTCCGGGCCGGTGATGGCGTAGTGCGGGATCACGGTTGTGCCGTTCAGCTGCGCGGTGGTCGTCACCCGCCAATCGGTTTTTTGCACCGGCCGGGCTATGCTCGGCACGTCCAGATTGGCCAGCGCGTTGGCAAGGTCGCTGGCGTAGAGTTTGGCGGAATCATCGGCCAGCATGGCGTTGTCAGGGGGTGGGATGATCAGCACCGGCGCCGGCGGGGTGGCGAGTTTTGCGCCTTCCACGCCGGGGTCGCCGTAGAACGGTTCTGGAAGGGTGCCGCAGGCGGAGAGAAACATTGAAAGCAGGAATGGGAGAAGACGTTTCATAGGCGGATCACGGAAATCTGGTGTCCTATAGCGGCCTCGCGCCGCAGTGTGCGGCGGCGGTGGGAAAAAAATTGCCCTTCTAGCGCGCAAGTATCGTAAGACAGGATTTCGGCCAAAACGCCGGCCGCCGCCAGCCGCGCCGCGCAATAGCCGGGCAGATCAAACTGCCACTTTTGCAGCCGCCCATCTGTGAAAAAACTCGCATCCCTCGCGTCGCGTGCCAGCACCGCGTCACGCAAATTGGCGCCAACTTCATAGCTTGGCTGGTGAATACAGGGGCCGATGGCGGCGGTGATGGTCTGGGCGCTTAACGCCCGCATGGCCTGCGCGGTGGCTTCCAGCACGCCGGCGAGCGCCCCGCGCCAGCCGGCGTGTGCGGCGCCGACAACCGTTCCCGCGGCATTGGAGAAAAGCACCGGCGCGCAATCCGCCGTCACCACTCCAAGAGCCAGCCCCGGTGTCGCGGTAACAATCGCATCCGCCTCGCCGCCTTCACCAATCGCCCACGGCGCTTCGGCGACGCGCACGGCAATGCCATGCACCTGCTTCACGCCGAGCACGTGCTCCGGCGCCACACCCATCGCCCCCGCCACCAGCGCGCGGTTTGCCAGCACATTCTCCCGTGCATCTGCGCCCGAAAGGCTGCAATTCAAACTGGCATACGGCCCGGCGGAAACGCCGCCATTGCGGTTGAAAAAACCATGCCTTATGGGCAGCGCGCCAGTTAGAAATTCTAACGTCAAGCCGGCCATCCTTTAAACCCCGGCAGCGGCTGAAACCCTTCCGGACACACCGCCATCACCTTGAACAAACTCCCCATCGCCTCCGGCGCCGTCAGCCGCCGCGCGGCGAGGCGCAGTTTCTCCGCTTTTTCGGGATTTTTCGATGCCAGAAAATCCGTGCGCTGGAACAGACCCAGGGACGTTAAAAACGCATTCTGCTTTACCGGTCCTTGCACATGCGCCGCCTGCGCCAGCGCCGCGAAATCCACATGGGCGGTAAGATCAGATGTTCCCGGTTCGGCCAGAGGATCAGCGTATTTGCTGTCGCGAATTGCCTGCACGCTCTCGCCCGTGCCGCTATTCTCAGGCCCGTAGTCGATGAGCAAGCCGATTGCGCGCCGCCGGGCGACCTCACGCACAAAAGCCGCGGCCGCTTCGTTCACCTCGCGCACGCTGCCGATGGGATCATCCGGCAATTTTTGCTCCGCCGGTACTTCAACATAGGCGCCGGCTTCGACATAGCGCTCCATCCAGCCTTCCGCCCGGCGCACGAATTGCCGTACCGGCAACGCGTCCAGAAATTCGTTCGCAATAAGTATCATCGGCCGCTCCGGCACATCCGCCAGCGTATCATGCCAAACCGCACCGGGTACATGCTCTGCCTGTTCCTCCCGCAACCGGAGAGACATCTCGATAAAATGCACCTCCGCCGGTCCAAAAACCCGCAGCATATCCGCCATCATCACGCCGCGGCCGGGGCCGGCTTCCACCAGCATTTTTTGCCCCCGGACGCCCATCATCTCCCAGACGATCTTCGCCCAGCCGCCGAGCAACTCGCCGAAAACCTGCGAAATCTCCGGCGCGGTGACAAAATCCGCGAACGGATCGCGCGCTGCGTAATATGCCGCATTGGCCCGGGTCATGAAATGATCGAACCGCTCCATCATGCGGATTTATGCTTTACGCCCCAAAGAATCAGCCCAGCCCCCGCCAGAATCATTGGGATTGAAAGAATCTGCCCCATCGTCGTGCCGAACGGCAGAAACCCCAGAAACCAGTCGGGCTCGCGGAAAAACTCGCCCGTGATGCGCATCACCCCATACCCCGCAACAAAAATCCCCGTAAGCGCGCCGGCGCAAAATCGCAGTTTTTCGCTCCTCACGGCGATCAACATGACGATGAAGAGCAGAACACCCTCAAGCGATGCCTCGATGAGTTCGGAAGGGTAGCGCGGCACCATGGAGCCGGATTGCGGATAAATCATCGGAAACGGAAACCACGCCGCCGCGGGCCTGCCCCATAGCTCGCCGTTGATGAAATTGGCGCAGCGGCCGAGGAACAGCCCCATCGGCACGGCAATTGCGATCCGGTCCGCGAAGCGGAGCGGGTGAATATGGTTTTTCACGCAGAACCAGATGATCGCGATGGTGACACCCAAAAACCCGCCGTGAAAACTCATACCGCCGTCCCATACCGCGATGATCCGCAACGGGTGGGTGAGAAAATACACGGGCTGGTAGAACAGCACATAGCCAAGCCGGCCGCCAAGAATAATTCCCAGCGTCGCCCAGGTCAGGAAATCGTCAACCTGCTCGCCGGTTGCCGCCACCGGCGTCATGGACGCGGTATGCCGGACCAGACGCCAGCCGATCAGCAGCGCGGTGATATAGGCTAGGGCGTAATAATGTATGGCGAATGGCCCGATGCTGAACAGCACCGGGCTGAAATGCGGCCACATCAGGATCATAGGTATTGGTCCGCCCGCAGCAGATAATCCCCGATATACGCCGTGACACCGGCTTCAAGCGGCGTGAATTCCTGAGTGAATCCGGCGGCGCGCAACCGCGCAATCGGCGCCTGGGTGAAAGACTGGTACTGGCCGCGCAGGTGTTCCGGCATGTCGATGTACTCGATCCGCTCGGGAATGCCATTCGCGGCGCACACGGCTTTCGCCAGGTCCGCGTAGGAGCGCGCCATGCCGGTACCGAGGTTGAACAGGCCGTGCAGCGCCGGCGCCGCCAGCATGAAGCGTAACGCCGCCACGACATCGCCGATCCAGATGAAATCCCGCGCCTGCGCGCCATCCGCCAGTCCTGGCTCGGTCGAACGAAACAGCCGCGCCGGCCCGCTGGCCGTCACCTCGTCCTGCTTAACTTTTACGACCGAGATCATCTTGCCCTTGTGGTACTCATTAGGACCGTAGACGTTAAAAAATTTGACGCCGGCCCAGGCGGGCGGGGCGGGGGCGCCGCTTTCCACCTGTGCCGCCACCCAAAGGTCAAAAGCGTGCTTGCTCCAGCCATACAGGTTCAACGGCAGCAGCCGGCGCAGCGCCACAGTGGAAAATTCATCGTCGAAGCCGGCCGAACCATCGCCATACGTTGCCGCCGAGGAGGCGTAGATGAACCGCACGCCCCTCGCCGCGCACCAGCGCCACAGCGTCTGGCTCAGTGTGACGTTGCGGCGCCATGTGAGGTCGCCATCCGTCGCCGTGGTTTCGGACACCGCGCCGAGATGCACGACGGCGTCCAGCGCCGGCGCTGCCTCCAAAAACGCCGGCAGCGCGTCCGGTGAAAAAATCTCCAGCGGCGGGTGCTTGCGCAGATTCCGCCATTTTTCGCTCTGGCCCAGCCAGTCGGCCACGACAATCGCCTGGCCGTCCGCATATAAGGCAGCGTGCAGGTTCGAGCCGATAAATCCCGCACCACCTGTGATCAATATCATGGGCGTGCTTATATGTAGGCCCGATCCATTACGAAAGTCCTGCCGCCATGCCCGAACGCCCGAAATTCTTCGATGACCTTGCCGGTGTCGCCGGCGGCGCAATGTCCGCCCTTGCCGGTTTGCGCGAGGAGGTGGCGTCCATGGTGCGCGCCAGGGTGGACGAGGCAGTGCGGCGGCTGGATTTGATCAAGCGCGAGGAATTCGAGGCGATGGCCGAGCTGGCAAAGCGCGCCCGGACGCAGAGCGAGGCGCTGGAACTGCGCGTCGCCGCCTTGGAAGCGAAAGCCCCTACCGCCAAGGAGCCGGCCGCCGAAGAGCCGGTTGTTGAAGCGCCCGCGGCCGCGTTTGAGGACTTGCCGTCCGCCCCCGATCCGGCGCCGGAAACCGAAATCTGACCGCTGTTCTCCTGAAACAAAAAAATCATGACGCGCTATCTTGTGTTGTGGTCAGGATAAGCCACTAAATCCAGTCAATTTTTCGACAGCGATAATTTTTGAGGAATATTGTATAATCAAATCGCTTGACGACTAGTTGCTAACGCCACATCATCTGTCTCAAAGTTTGAATGAAAGACGGAAAATGGGTCTGCGATGGTCGGATTTGGTTCCTTGTGTTTCTTTTTTTTCTGCAGGCCGCCCGGCCGTCGGGATCGTTACACTTTTGATGCAACTTAGTCTCATATTTTGGCCAGCCGCCGCAATCTGGGTGCGACGTGCCGGCAACAATCCGGATGTCGACCGCAAACTGGCGGAATTCGCCGAAATCCATAAAGTCGATCCATACGCGAAGCCCCCGAAAAAATTCCGCCAGGCGGCCTGAGGCACCACGCCGCCGCGCCCTGCCATCAAAGATATGAATCATTATCAATGCGCTTGACGGCGCGTTGACCCTCGCCATGTCCAGGACTAAGCAACTGCAACATAATCCGGCCCCTCCCGGCCTTGTGAAAGGTGTTCGGCATCGATGAAAAATGTCAACGAAGCCCTGATGGTCGGCCGGAATACCGAGGGCAAGCTGGTCCGCCGGCCGCTTTCCCCGCATCTGCAGGTCTACAAGCCGCAAATGTCTTCCATGACCTCGATTTTCCACCGCGCCACCGGCTGCGCGCTTGGCGCCGGCACGCTGATCCTGACCTACTGGCTCGTCGCGGCCGCCACCAGCGACCACGCGTTCGCGGTGGCGCAGGCCATTATCTCCTCCTGGCTTGGGCTGCTCATCCTGTTCGGCTTCACGGCGGCGTTGTTCTACCATTTCTGCAACGGCATCAGGCACCTGGCCTGGGACGCCGGCAAGGGTTTCGAGCTGCCGGAGATGCACCGCAACGGCAATATCGTGCTGGTTGCGACGGCGGTTCTCACAATCCTGTTCTGGATACTCGGCTTCATCGTGTGGTTGGTATAATGAGTGATTCCAAATCGCCTACCGTGCATATCATGCGCAGCCAGCTGGGCCGCGCGCGTGGCCTGGGCTCCTCCAAGACCGGTGTGCACCATTGGTGGGCGCAGCGCGTCACCGCCATCGCGCTGCTGCCCCTTTCTCTGTATTTCGTGCTTTCGGTGATCCGGCTGGAAGGCCACACCCGCGTCCAGATGGAGGATTTCATCGGCCGGCCCTGGAATACGGTGCTGTATCTCTGCCTGATCGCCGCACTTTTTTATCACCTGGCGCTGGGTGTGCAGGTGGTGATTGAGGACTATGTGCATAAGGACTCTGCACGCCTTGCCAGTCTGCTGGCGGTGAAGGGGGCGTGTTTTTTCTGCGCTCTTGCCTGCGCGGTTTCGGTGCTCAAACTGGCTTTTTGAACGGGTCTCCAAACATATGAACGCGATGTCGAAACCAACAATCGGCGGCTATAATATCATCGACCATACCTATGATGTGGTGGTCGTCGGCGCCGGCGGGTCCGGCTTGCGCGCCACACTCGGCATGGGCGCGGCGGGGCTGAAAACCGCTTGCATCACCAAAGTGTTTCCCACCCGCAGCCATACGGTGGCCGCACAAGGCGGCATTGGCGCGTCCCTCGGCAATATGGGCGAGGATGACTGGCGGTGGCACATGTACGACACCGTGAAGGGCTCGGACTGGCTGGGCGACCAGGACGCGATTGAATACATGTGCCGGGAAGCGGTGCCGGCGATTTATGAGCTGGAGCATTTCGGCGTGCCGTTCTCCCGCACCGAGGACGGCAAAATCTATCAGCGCCCCTTCGGCGGCCACATGAAGGAATACGGCAAGGAACCCGCCATGCGCGCCTGCGCCGCGGCGGACCGCACCGGCCACGCCATTTTGCACACGCTGTACCAGCAGAGCCTGAAACACGAAGTAGAGTTTTTCGTTGAATATTTTTCGCTTGATCTGATTATGGATGACGAGGGCGCGTGCCGGGGCGTGATGGCCTGGTGCCTGGAAGATGGCACGATGCACCGCTTCCGTGCCCAGCAGGTGGTGCTGGCCACCGGCGGATATGGACGTGCCTATCTCTCCTGCACCTCCGCCCATACCTGTACGGGCGATGGCGGCGGCATGGTGCTGCGCGCCGGGCTGCCGGTGCAGGATATGGAATTCGTGCAATTCCACCCCACCGGCATTTTCCCGGCTGGCTGCCTGATTACCGAAGGTGCCCGCGGCGAGGGCGGGTACCTTACCAATGCAGAAGGCGAGCGTTTCATGGAGCGTTATGCGCCTTCTGCGAAGGATCTGGCCTCGCGCGATGTGGTTTCGCGCTCAATGACGATCGAAATCAACGAAGGCCGCGGCGTTGGGCCGAATAAGGACCATATTCTGCTGCACCTTGAGCATTTGGGCGCCGAAATTCTGCACGAGCGGCTGCCGGGGATTTCCGAGACGGCGCGGGTGTTTGCCGGCGTGGATGTGACGAAGGAAGCGATTCCGGTCCTGCCGACCGTGCATTACAACATGGGCGGCATTCCGACGAATTATCACACCGAGGTGCTGCGGCCGACGGCGACTGACCAGGATGCGATTGTGCCCGGCCTGATGGCGGTCGGCGAAGCCGCCTGCGTCTCCGTGCACGGCGCCAACCGGCTTGGCACCAATTCGCTGCTCGATCTTGTCGTGTTTGGCCGCGCCGCGGCACAGCGCGCCGCCGCCATCGTCAAACCCGGCGCGACGCAGCAGGCGCTGCCGAGCAACGCCGGCGAAGCCTCGCTCGCGCGGTTTGACAAGGCGCGCAACGCCAAGGGCGGCACAAAGGTGGCGAATTTGCGGGATCAGTTGCAGCGCACAATGCAGGGCCATGCGGCGGTCTTCCGCAATTCCAAAAGCCTGACCGAAGGGGTGCAGAAAATGCAAACCCTGTGGAAGGGGCTGGATGACATGTCGGTTTCCGACCGCAGCCTGATCTGGAATTCCGACCTCGTGGAGGCGCTGGAACTCGATAACCTAATGGGCAATGCGATGACCACGATGGTAAGCGCCGAAGCCCGCAAGGAAAGCCGAGGTGCTCAGGCGCATGACGATTTCCCGGACCGTGACGACCACGACTGGATGAAGCACACGGTAAGCTATTGCGATGAAAAAGGTGCGGTACAACTGGAATATCGCGACGTAAAAATGCGCACGCTGAGCAACGATGTTTCTGTGTTTCCGCCGAAAAAACGCGTTTACTGAGGTTTATAAATGGCCGAATTTACTCTCCCCGCAAACTCCAAAATTGGCGTGGGCCAGACCTACAAGGCGCAAGCCAGCGCCAAGCGTGTCAAAGAATTCAAAATCTACCGCTGGAATCCAGATGACGGCAAAAACCCGGAAATGGATACCTACGAAATCGACCTGGACGCCTGCGGGCCGATGGTTCTGGACGCCATCATCAAAATCAAGAACGAGATCGACCCAACCCTCACTTTCCGCCGCTCGTGCCGCGAAGGCATTTGCGGCTCATGCGCGATGAATATCGATGGTACGAACACTCTGGCGTGCCTGAAACCGATTGACGATGTGAAGGGTGCGGTCGCCATCAATCCGCTGCCGCACATGCCGGTGGTGAAAGACCTGGTGCCGGATTTGACGCATGCCTATGCACAATACCGCTCGGTGGAACCCTGGCTGCAATCCGACACCCCGCCGCCGCCGGATGGCGAACGGCTGCAAACCAAGGAAGAACGCGCCGAGGTGGATGGGCTTTGGGAGTGTATTCTCTGCTTCTGCTGCACCACCTCCTGCCCCAGCTATTGGTGGAACGGCGACAGGTATTTAGGTCCGGCCGTGCTGATGGCCGCCTACCGCTGGATCGCCGATTCCCGCGACGAACGAACCGGCGAAAGGCTCGACGCACTGGAAGACCCGTTTAAACTCTACCGCTGCCACACCATCATGAACTGCACCCAAACCTGCCCCAAGGGATTGAACCCGGCGAAGGCAATTGGGAAGGTGAAGCAGCTGATGGTGGAGCGGCAGGGCTAGGCACTTCGGATGGGCTTCGGCATCGTGAATGCGAGGCCGAAGCCCATCGCTTTCCTCCACTGCAAACCCCGCAGAACGGCCTGGGCCAGCCGAAATTACCGGCCATCCCGTCTTTTCCGCGAAAACGGGAGTCTCCTTTCAAGATCGCTGCGATAGGTTAGGTTTCGCTGATCACCCTACGTTTTGCTCTGGGGGCGCGGTAGATATGTCATGGTTATTGAAACTGGCGCTCTGCGCCGGCATCATTTTGCTGTCCGGCTGCACGATTATCATAAATACCGGTCCCCCGCGCTGCGGATGTTTCGCCGACACTCCAGAAAAAGCGCAATCGGCCTTACCGCGCGCAGCAGGCGGCGCGGCAAATGCGCAAAACGGTTCTGTCATAATTGGCAAAATGCCACCGACAGCCTCCGGCATCGGCACGCATGGCTGTGCCGTTTTCGGAGGCAGCGTTCCTGGAGTGTGCCAGAATTATCCCGCATGGACAGAAGGCACGTGGCAACCGCCCGTGGGTGTGAATCGCGCCCATATCTTATTGGTTGGCGGCGGGGGAGGTGGTGGTGCCAACCAGAGCCAGGGTGTCGGTGGTACCGGCGGCGGCTCCGGTAAAATCGTTACGGCGTTCATCGCGCTGGCCGCGGGCAATCTTATGGACGTGACGGTTGGGCAGAAGGGGCAAGGCGCATCCCAGTTCATGCAACCCGGAATGGATGGCAGCCCCTCCGCTTTTGGGGCTTTGACCGCGCAAGGCGGGCAAGGTGGTTCTTTATCGGCGGGTGGTTCGGCAACCGGTGCTGGCGGGAATAACGGCGGCGGCGGTGCCGGTAGCGGAAGTTACAAGCCCGGTTTTCGGCCCGGTGCCGGCGGGAATGGCGGCACCGGAGGCGCTGATGGCCAAACCGGCCTCGCTGCGACCTATAAGAACAACCCCGTGCAAGGAACAAGCGGCGGCGTGGGCTTGGCCTTCCCCGTTTTTGATTTTAACAAGGTTGCCGTTTCAGCGGGCCGCGGCGGCAACGGTGGCGTAAGTTCGGGCTCGGCCGGGACCGGGTGCGGCGGCGGTGGTGGTGGCGGCGGCGGCGGCGTCCTGCTGGATCAGACTGGCAATCTCGCGGCTTCCGGCTCGCCCATTTTAACCACGTACCCGTGTGCCGACGACCGCGGGAAGCCAGGCGAAGGGGGTGCGGGCTATGGCGCGGGTGGAGGCGGCTCGGGCAACGGCTACGATGGGCCCGGGGGCGATGGCGCCAACGGTGTCGTTTATGTTGAGTGGTAGCATGGTCACAAGTAGCAGCCGACGGTCCGGCCCGAGCTTTGAGTCAAATTGTTTAATATTCTCATCATAAGGAACCGGCCATCCCCGATATGCAGGCGAAACATGCCATTCTATGAAAATTCTGCTTCCCTTCCCCGTTTAGAATAGTAAGCTAGCGCAACCAAGCAGGAGTCACCCATGTCCGCCACCGCCCGGTCCAGCAATGATCCGTTAATTCACCAATGGATGCCGTTCACCGCCAATCGGAATTTCATGGAGTCGCCGCGGATTATCGCGCGGGCGGAGGGGATACATTATTTTAACACCCGCGGGGAAAAGCTGCTGGATGGTTCGTCCGGCCTGTACTGCATTCCGCTGGGCCATGGGCGGCGGGAAATTCGCGAGGCCGTTGCCAAGCAGATGGAAGAGCTGGATTATGCGCCGCCGTTTCAGTTTGGCGTGCCGGCGGCGTTCCGGCTGGCGGCGGAGGTGGCGCAGCTGACGCCGCCGGGGCTGAACCGTATTTTGTTCTCCGGCTCCGGATCGGAAGCGGTTGAGAGCGCGTTGAAGGTGGCGATTCAGTATCATCGGGTGCGCGGGGAAGGCTCGCGGACGCGGTTTGTGGGGCGGGAGCGCGGCTATCATGGCGTGAATTTCGGCGGCTGGTCCGTGGGCGGCATGGTGAATAACCGCAAGGCTTTTGGCCTGGGCATTCCCGGTGTCGTGCACATGCGCCACACGAAGATTCCGGAAAACCAATTTGAGATGGGCGAGGGAACGCATGGCGCGAACCTGGCGGATGATTTGCAGCGGTTTGTTGATTTGCATGGCGCGGACACGATTGCCGCGTGCATTGTGGAGCCCATCGCCGGTTCCACCGGCATTCTGGTGCCGCCGAAAGGCTATTTGAAGCGCCTGCGGGAGATTTGCACAAAGCACGGCATATTGCTGATCTTTGACGAAGTCATCACCGGCTTCGGCCGCACCGGCCAGGCGTTTGCCGCGCAGACGTTTGACGTGGTGCCGGATATCATGACGATGGCGAAAGCGATTTCCAACGGCAGCATTCCGATGGCGGCCATCGCGGTGCGGGAGGATATTCAGCAAACGATCCTGGACGCCTCCCCGCCGAACACGGTGGAGTTTTTCCACGGGTATACGTATTCCGCGCACCCGGTCGCCTGCGCCGCGGCGCTTGCGACGCTGAAAATCTATCGCGAGGAAGACACTTTTGCGCGCGTCCGTGAGCTGGCGCCGGCGTTTCTGGAGCAGATCGGCGCGTTCAAGGACCTGCCCTACGTGACCGACACGCGCGGCCACGGCTTGCTCGGCGCCATTGACCTGGAGCCGGAGGGTGCCCCGGGGGCACGCGGCTTTAAAATCCTCTGCAAAGCCTTTGAGGCCGGCCTGGTGCTGCGCGCCGCCGGCGACGCGATCGTGCTCGCCCCACCGTTTGCGGCGACGGCGGCGGAGATCTCGCAGATGGTGGAGATTATGCGGAAGGTGGTTGTGGCGAACTGATTGTTATAGACGTTCGCTGCCCGCCTTAATCCGTGATTTGTTGCGTTATGTTTTGAGCCTTGTATAATGGGGTGTAAAACTTGTGAAACTGCCTTTGGATTAGGAAAAGGTGCTGTATAGCTTGTTGATCGGTCGATTGTTTATTGTTCGTTAACCATAACTTATCCAATGAAGTTTTGAAGGGTTGATTGATCGATCGATGTATTGTTAGTGTTTTGTTAAGCAATTCGGGTTTAATTTAGCAATTTGTTAACGATTTACATTGTTTTGTAAAATATCCGCGGGGCGATCGAGCTGGCC
>Ga0116227_10011162_pt1 | contig 15239 bp, 17 predicted proteins | sample S1TSphgellanicum_FD_89693 | JGI IMG/M metagenome (GOLD analysis project Ga0116227, IMG submission 89693) | Host-associated microbial communities from peat moss isolated from Minnesota, USA - S1T2_Fb - Sphagnum magellanicum MG | ecosystem: Host-associated > Plants > Peat moss > Unclassified... | reverse complement strand
CTGTAAACAAGAATATGATGAGTATGATTCTTTTCATTTTAGTTTGTTAAGGTTGTTTAACACAATATCTTTTGTAGCTCCGCCTTTAGGTTAATTTATACGGATCTTTAATATACAATGAATTAGCAACCGTTTTTACGGTAGCGGTTTGTAAATACTCGTCAAAACTTTCAGCCGCTGCCGACGCCGTAATATCGGTAAAGCCATTGATGCCTGTCAATAAAATTCCGGCCTGCGTGGTTTTATTTTCGGCGTTCAGTAAAGTGGCGTCGTCACGATAATAAATGGTACTCAACGCTCCTACTGTCGAATCATTGTAATTGGTATCATCTGCCACACCTGCATCCGTTTTGCGGTTACTCGGCCACGGGCGAAGATTTTTTAAGGTAGCGATCTGCATCTCATACACCATTTTGCGCAACTGCGCAGAATGGCGGGCTTCCACGGAATGGATCTGCACAGCCGCTCCCAGCACTGAATTATTGGAAACCAAATTGGGTAGTTGCCCTTTATAAGCCCTTACCCCAAAGTCTTCCATAGACATTGCCGTACGTAAAAAAGTGGAGTAATTGCTCGTTACGGTAGTGGCTAACTTGGTATAATCAAACGCGGCATAAGGCAACGCCGTACGTGGTGTGCCACCCAATTTGGTGATGGTGGCTATTAACAGATTGATATGCGCCTGCTCGTGCGCCCTCATGGTCGTGATGACAGGTTTAACCGCATCGGGTATTAAGGTTGGTGTAACCGTTAAAGCGTTGTCGTACAGATTGAATTCCAGATATTCCAATGTCAGGGCCAAATTTAAGGCATCTACAACGGTTGTATTAACCGTGCTTTGTCCGTATGCCTTTTGGAACAACCCGGTTAACCCGAGCGGTAAAGCAGCTATCGATACTTTTTTTCCGATATCGAAAAAGCTGCGCATCGCCTTACGCCGGGGGTTTAACCGATCATAAATATCCCCGTCAACCTTTCCTATTTCGTCAATTATATTAAAAATATTCATTGGGTTAAAATTAGAGGTTTATTACTTTGAGTTGAGTTTTGATGTATTTAGCAGCCTGTGCCAATACTTTATCAGGCGCCAGCACCGCGTCAAGTCCATTGGTCGCATCGGCACCTAAATAGGATAGATCATTCAGATCTGCAAAATCATTGGCAACTATCTGCCCGCGCAACCATGCCGCATGCCGTGCTTCAACTGAAGATACCTGGCTTAATATAGTTAAAGTATAGCTTTGTTGCGCCCTCATCAGCGCGCCGTTATAGGCTGCCACGCCAAGGTCTTCAAAAGTTTTGGCTGTGGTTAGTACCGCGCTAGCATCGGTAAAATTGACAGAGGACAGATCGAACTCCAACTTGCCGATGCCTGCGGCGCCCAAAAAGCTTTTATAAAACTCACGGTGCGCGATCTCGTGCAGTCGGATATCTTTAAAAAAGCTGATCTGGGTTGTACTGAAAGCAGTTGGATACGCCTCGTTTACTTTGATATAAAATTCGGCTTCGAGCTGCTCTAAAGCATAGATAAAATTGACTATGCCCGTATCATCCTTAAAGTCTAAAGTACTGCCATCATTCAACTGCGGACCGCCACTCAGCTCTCCTGTTTTTTTACAAGCCGCTGCCCCTGCCGTTAATACCAGCGCACCGGTAAGTTGCAAAAAACTCCGGCGCTGCAGTTTGCCTGAGGAGTGATCGTTTTGGGTATTCATCATTTCAGAATTACGTTTCACCATTATTTAGTTTGTTTTAATATTTAGGGTAAAGGGATAGGTATGGATCAAATCCTTAGTTGCTGATCCGGTAAAAACAAATTTACCTGCCTGCAGTTCAGCGGCGTTTCAATATCGTTGAAATCTATATTGATTTTGTTGAAGCAAATATTAAAACTCAAAAAAAGTCAAAAAGGGCTTTTTTTCAATAATTTACAGTTCAACATTGCTGATCAGTCACGATCAACTGTTGTATAGCAATTTCAAAATTGCACCGGGACCTTTATCGGATGAAATACGGCAAGACCTCTGATCGCAGATCACAACGGTTTTAATCAAAATTGAAAGGATTAGAGGAGATTGTGAAAGCCCGCCCTACTGCCTTCCGTTAACTTTACTGCAATTATTATGATCACCTGCGACCAGCGTTAGCCAATAGCATTATGAAAAAAAACTTCGGTATATTTTTAGCCGCCATTACTTTTACCTTAACTTCTTTTAGTCAAAACCGGCCGGACCGATCCACAGCACAATGGTTCAAAAAATCGGTTGATGTCGTTAACTACCAATTGACTAAAGCATCCGAAATTTATAGACCGGGTCATAACCCGCGCTCTGTAAACCCGAACGGCACGGTACGGTTAGCCGGTAAGACCGATTGGACCACTGGCTTTTTCCCGGGCAGTTTATGGTACGGATATGAGTTGACAGGTGATAGAAAACTGGCCGGTGAAGCGAAGAAATTCACTTTGGCGCTTGATACTGTACGTTATATTAAAGATACGCATGATGTTGGCTTTATGTTGTATTGCTCTTACGGCAACGCGTACCGCATCACCGGCGACAAAACTTACTTACCTGCTTTAGAGGATGGGGCTAAAAACCTTTACGAACGCTTTAATCCTACGGTGGGCGCTATAAGGTCCTGGAACTTTAGCTGGTGGCATTACCCTGTGATCATTGATAATATGATGAACCTGGAATATTTGTATTGGGCGGCTGAACAAATGAATGATCCGGCATTTGCAAACGCGGCTAATACGCACGCCAATACGACTATGAAAAACCATTTTCGTAAAGATTACAGCTCGTATCATGTTGTGGATTATGACCCGGCGACAGGCAAAGTGCTGCGCAAAGCCACCCACCAGGGTTTAACCGATGAATCTGCATGGGCACGCGGGCAGGCCTGGGGACTTTATGGGTATAGCATGTGCTATAAAAACACCAAAAACGCTAAATTTTTAGATCAGGCGGAGCATATCGCCGCTTTTATTATGAATCATCCGCGTATGCCGAAAGATAAGATACCGGCATGGGATTTTGATGTCCATAATGCGTTGGATGTAGATATCGCGGCACCAAGAGATGCTTCTGCGGCAGCGGTGATCGCATCTGCCTTGCTGGACCTGAGCACGCAAGCAAAGGATGGTCAAAAGTATTTTGATTATGCTGAAGATATCTTAAAGTCATTATCAAGCGATGCTTATTTAGCCAAACCAGGTGAAAACAGTTACTTTATATTAAAGCACAGCGTAGGCGCGTTCCTATACAATTCGGAAATTGATACGCCTTTGGATTATGCCGATTACTATTACCTGGAAGCGTTAAACCGGTATAAGGCGATCAAAAAGATCAATTGAAATGCACCAATCATAAAAAAGAACTGATATATTAACCCTTAAGTTATGCGATCAAAAAAATTCATATTGCCGCTTCTTCTCACCTTGTTTTGCGTTTCCGCGAAAGCACAGGATGCGTCCGTAACCCGGGAGAGTTTCGATCAGATCAACCTTAATTATCCGGGGTTGGAAAAGGTAAATCAACTGGTAGCCAAAGGCAAATATAATGATGCCGGCAAAGAGCTGCTGCAATATTATCGCAACAGAAAAAACATCAGGCAACCTGATCTTAATGCCGGCGACGAAGCACGATTCAGGGGTCAAGCGATAGGTAAAGCCAACCAGGAAAAAGCTGATAAGGCACTGGAACATAAATTTCAGCCCCAAAAAGGCTACGGATATTATGATTATGGTCAAGATATTAACTGGAAATACTGGCCCGTAAAAGACAACGAGGTTCGCTGGCAATTACACCGCGTGACCTGGTGGGAGCCCATGGGCATGGCCTATCGCAGCAGCGGCGACGAAAAATATGCCAAAGAGTGGATCTTTCAGTTTAGGGATTGGGCCCATAAAAACGCATTGGGTAAGGATAAAGAAAACGATCAATACGCCTGGCGCCCCTTAGAGGTATCGGAACGGGTCCAAAGTTTACCCGGCACATTCAACTTATTTATGAACTCGCCTAACTTTACTCCCGCTTTTTTACTAGAGTTTTTAAAGAGCTATAATGAGCAGGTATCCTATATCCCGCCAAACTACTCGGATGTTGGCAATCACTTATTGTTTGAAGCGCAACGGGTATTATCCGCAGGGGCGTTTTTCCCGGAGTTTAAAGGCGCGGCGGAATGGAGGAAAAGCGGAATCAGGGTTTTAAATGCCGAAATTAAGAAGCAGGTGTACCCTGACGGTGTACAATTTGAACTATCGACAACGTACCATGTAGCCACTATTGAGATCTTCCTGAAAGCGTACAATGCTGCAAAAATGTCTGGTTTGGAAAAAGAGTTCCCCAACAGTTATAGCCAAACTATCGATAATATGATACTGGCGACCGCGAACTTTTCCTTTCCGGATTATAACGCACCCATGTTCGGGGATTCGTGGCTGGTAGAAAAAGCCGGACGTATAAAACAGTATCAGGACTGGGCCAAGGCCTTTCCTGATGACAAAGCGATACAATATTTTGCTACGGAAGGTAAAGCAGGCGAATTACCCGGTTATTTATCACATGGGTTAACCACCGCCGGGTTTTATACCTTTCGTAATGGTTGGAATGACCGATCAACGGTAATGGTGTTAAAGGCGAGCCCTCCGGGCGAGTTCCATGCGCAACCAGATAACGGCACTTTTGAGCTTTGGGTAAAAGGGCGCAATTTCACACCTGATGCAGGCTGCTACATTTACGCGGGGGATGCCGAAGTTAACCGGCAAAGAGATTGGTACCGTCAAACACGTGTACACAGCACGTTAACGCTTGACAATAAAAACATGCTGATCACCAAAGCCCATCAAACCAAATGGGAAACAGGCAAAAACCTGGATGTGCTGACTTATAGCAACCCAAGCTACTTCGGTCTTGATCATCAGCGCAGCGTGTTATTTATTGATCAAAAATACTTTTTGATATTGGATAAAGCCATCGGTAAAGCTACCGGGAATCTGGGCGTTCATTTCCAGCTAAAGGAAGATAGCCAACCGATTTATGATCAAGTTAACAACAGGGTATTCACCAATTACACGGATGGGAACAACCTGCTGATCCAATGCTTGAATACCGGTCAGGTCCAGCTTAGCCAGGAAGAGGGTAAGGTCTCGTACATCTACAAAAAGGAAATGGCGAGGCCTGCTTTTGTATTTGAGCAGGCTAAAAACGATGCGAAAACCCAATGTTTTATCTCAGTTGTTTATCCTTATGACAACAATAAAGCACCCGAGATCAGCATCAAAGAAAATACCGGAAATGATTTTGATAGCGGGATCATCAATTTAACTATCACCGTTGATGGCAAAAAAAGCGAGATAAAAACAACGTTATAAAAATGCATCTAGTAAAAAGGGCCTGGCGATTAGCTGCCAGGCTCAGTTAAATTGATCCCCATTTTTCAAACACCATTGCCTCAAATAGCTCCGCATCGCTATCAGTTTTGTTTTATACGCTGTGCTTACTGCTAAATTGTTCATCTCGCCGGGGTCTTTCGTGAGATCAAACAACTGTTCTTTGTTATTCCCTTTGTTGTAAACTATATATTTAAAGTCGTTGGTGATAACCGCTCTGCCGCTGATATTCAACAAGGTTTCGTTATCAGCAAAATCGGTTTCTATCACTAATGTGTCCCTCAGCTTTTTACCTAGATCAGTTATTTTTTCACCGATGTCCAAGCCCTTTAAATACGTTGGTTTACGGATGCCTGCAAAGCCGCAAATGGTTGGGATGATATCTGTACCGTTGCATACCAACATCTTATCCGTACGTGCTTTAAAACCACCGATTTGTGAAATAATGAATGGGACCCTGGCAGCTTCTTCGTACAACACCTGCTTTTGGTTCCAGCTGTGCGCCGCATAACCATCACCATGATCGGCAGTAAAAACAATGACGGTGTTTTTCTCCACTCCGTATTTCTTTAAGGATGCCAACACCATCCCGATGTATTGGTCTACTTTTTCAACCAACCGATCATAGGCCCAGCGGTACTGTCGCCATTGATCCCCTGTCCAGTTCACTGTTGGGTAGGTACGGAAACTTACTTTTTGCTGCTCGCGGATGATACTGGGTTCGTTTGCCGGGATCTTCCAGTTTGGCGGTAATTGCGGACATTGACTGGCTGGTGGCGCGCCGGCCAATACGTCCATTTTTAAGTCTTCGCCCCTGGCCCACTCGCAAATATCGTGCGGATTCAAAAAGGAAGCCACTAACAGAAATGGATAATCCTTGTTCTCTTTAATAAATTTAGCACAAAAGGCCGGCGTCGCGGCATCGTTATAATCTAAAAAATTGGTGTTCTGTATGTATGCAAAACCATGCTGACTAACCTTGGTTGTCGGTACAGGCAAATGCCATTTACCTACATAACCCGTTTTGTAACCCCCATTCTGAAATATTTTGCCCATCATCACTAAACTGTCGGGCCATTGACCATCCTTTTCGGGAGCGTTACCTACAAAGCCTGTTTGGTAAGGCATCTTTCCGCTAAAAATTGAAGTCCGCGATGGTGTGCATAAAGGCTGCGCGCAATAGGCCCTGGTAAAGCGTATTCCATTTTTCGCCAGTTGATCCATAGCCGGCGTATGCAGATCCTTGTTCCCTGCACAGCTCATAACGGTCGCGGTCTGCTGATCAGTTATGATGATCAGGATGTTAGGTTTTCTTGCCTGTGCATCCGCGCTCCCTGCTATGATCATCATTAATGCTGTGCTGATGATATTAACTGCATGGTTTATTTTCATAGTCAGAATTTAAGGTAAGCAATCAGTATTCTTAATTGGTTAATATAAATTTAGGATAATAACGTCAAGCTTATGGCTGAATATTATAGATCTTAATGCTATCATGGTAAACGATCCTGGTGATCACATCGCCGTTTGTGACCGACTCATCCGGACGGTATAAGCCCCATTTCATATAGCCGGTAACCGCGTCAGGGTTATCCGGGTTCCAGGTTTGGAAATTACTGATCTGCCAGATCAGTGTATAATCAGATTGGCCCGGTAGTTTTGAGTAAACCTTGATATAGCCTGTTGCTGTGTTCGCCCATAGCACATCAACCCTAAAATCCATCCATTGGTTAATGTATGGCCTGTAATCGGCCACGATATTGGTCTGCAGATTCGCATTCGGATCACGGAAGGCGATCGCGTTGCGCTTGGTCATAAAATACCAGGCAGGGTTACCGCCACCGCCCAGTTTGGCCTGGAAGATAATATCACCCGATGCAGGCATTCCCGTTGTATAAGGTGTCCAATCTTTTAGCAACACGCTAAATTCATACCGGCGCTCGTCTCCTGGTACAAATTTACCTGCAGCTACAGCGTTGGTCGCGCTTTCGCTCCGCCAATGCTCGTCGGAAAAGTAACTTGAATCGCCAAGCAACACTTTATGGGCTATAGCATAAGCTCCTCCCCGCCCGGGTGATACCAGGTATGCCGCATCCGGCGCGGTGGCATCAGTTACCTCCAGATCTGGAATTCCTGAGTTAACCAGCCCGTTATCATAATTGGCACTGAGAAAGGAACCATAGGTGGCGAAACTGTTAAAGTTTGCACCCGATAAGTTTGCCTGTTGTGCTGATCCGGTTGAATCGTCGACCGGGGCGCCCTGTTTACTACATGAGGATAGCAATAAACCCACCGCTAATAAACAATAGACTGCAGCCCGAAATCGAATTTTTGTTTGAATTTTCATAATTGAATTGGTTTATGGTCAATACTGATTGCTTCAAAATTGGTCAGGTCGATACAGTCCTTATTGACCTGAACGAAAATAGATCAAGGTGTTTTAAACTGCTTTCGGTATCCGCTTTATTGATTTAGATTTTGTTGAACATAGTCGCAGGAAACAGTCAGGCGGATTATTTGTTGATGGTCTATGGAGAAAATCGGTTTCGGGGGGAGTTGTCATTGGTGCACCGAGGCGGTGTTTCAGTCGTTGAGGGGTGTCGAGGAGGTGCGGCAGGGCTGGATCGCTTCGTTGGGTGCGGCTGAGAAATTTTCAGAGGCGGTGATCGTGGTTTTTGATTCTGGGGTGATCTCGCTAAATACGCTGGTGGCGGTGCATCTTCACTCCCATAGCTGCACTTCGGTGCACAGTATGCGGGCGAAGTACCGTTCAGCGGTTTATACTTTTGAGGAGGATCAGGTGCCGGTGGTTCAGCGGGCTATTGATTCGTTGCAGGCTGATTTTGATGCGCCGATCATTACGGAGATTTTGCCGTTCAAGGTTTTTAAACTGAATGAGGAGGAGTACCTGAACTATTATTACCGTGATCCGGAAAAGTTATTTTGCCAGAATGTGGTGAAGCCTAAGCTTGATCTGTTGCGGGAGCGGTTCGGTGCTTTGCTTATTTAAGCAGTTCGTAGGATCCCCGCAGGTAGCGGAAGAGCGCAGGACGCAGGTCGGCGAGTGTGGCTACGCGGATGTGATTTTCGAATTTTTTGCCTGATGCTATGCTTTTGATGACCGGTTTTTCCGGATGCGCTTGTTTGGAATAGAATTTCAGGTCCAGTTCTTTTTTCATGGGCCGGATGATAAGGAAACCGACCCTGCGGGTAAAGACGATGCAGTTGGGTGTGACGCCAATTAATACCTGCGGCCATTCGGCGACCTCCGCCAATAGCTTATCAAAGACTAAGATCAGTTCTGGTGAGCGCCCTTCGAATAAGGTGTCCAGGCTGACTTTGGCGCAGTAGTGGCGGTAGTCCGCCCAGGGTAATTCGCGTTCGCATTGGGGACAGGTCCAGCTCATGGTTTAGTTTCTTTTTCGTATGAACAACGGTAATGCTTTTTTGATTGGATTTAGAACAGAATGCCGAGCCGTCTGTATAGTATTTATGGCTGAATTACCGGATCTTACTGTATTCGCGCAGATCTTGTCGCGGAGGTTCAAGGGAAAAATTGTGGAGCGTGTCGAGGTGACCGTGGGCAAAAAACTGAATGTGAGCGTTAAGGAACTCCAAACGGCTTTGGAAGGGCGAGATCTGAACGGGGTCAGGCGCGTGGGCAAGACTTTACAGTTTGATTTCGGGGATCAGGTTTTGGGTCTGCATTTGATGCTGCGGGGTGAGCTGGTGGCTGTGGAGGACAATGAGGTGCCGAGGTTCCAGGTATTGGCTATTCATTTTAAAGGTGGCGAGGGTTTCGCTGTGTTGGATATGCAGAAGATGGCTACGCCTACTTTGAATCCGGAACAGAACGATGTGCCCGATGCGCTGGATATGGAGGAATCTTATTTTACGTCTTTGCTGGCGAAGAAGCGGACGGTGATCAAGACTGTACTGATGGACCAGCATGTTATGCGAGGAATAGGTAATTCTTATGCGGATGAGATCCTGTATCACGCTGGTGTTTCACCTTTTTCTATAGCGAAGGCGGTACCCGCTGAAAAGTTGTTCAAGAGTATTCAAACGGTGCTGGAAAAGGCGATCAAAGATATTAGCCGCGCCAACGGGGATGAACTAATGGGTGAGCTAAAAGATTTTATGCTGGTTCATAGTTCGAAGTTAAAGGTCACCGAAAAAGGTGAATTGATCAGGACGGATAAGATCGGCGGAAGAATGACGTATTATACAGATATGCAGGAACTTTTCCTTTAGGATCAATTCCCGGCCAAGTCGCTCGCTTTGAAAACCCTGACCCATTTTTCCACGAAAAGTACGCCGAGCGTGGGTTGTTTAATTGCTACGAAGTTAGAGTATAAGGCTTGTTTGCCCTGGATCACGTAATATAGTTGGGATTCGCGTGGCGACTCGATGCGGAACAGGATCCAGGGGGCGCTCGCTTTAGTGCCCTTCTCTACCATTTTGAGCCTGGCCTGCGGCGCGTTCTTTAGGGTTTGGTTATAGGTCATGTTCATGGCTTGCTCGACCGAAACCCGGGTGGAGCCCATGAGGGATACCATCGTGCCGATGATCGTCCAGTTGTTGAGGGTTTCGTTTCCCGGGATCAGTTCCACCATGCGGGTATTGCCGCTTTTCTGGTTGGAACCGATCTTCCATTTGTATTCGCCTGGCCAGGCTATTTTGAGGTTTTCCTGTGCCATGGCGAGATCAGCTATACTTAATATTATGAAGCAGATGAGCGGGAATTGCTTTTTCATAAGGACTGGTGTTGGCATGAATAACAAGCAGGTGATCATTTGGTGTTAATTAATTTAGCACAATAGTTCTCTTTTCGTGAACTTGTGTTTAATTTTGATCGACATGGTAGCGACAATTTTAAAATATAAGGTCATTAAGGATAAATTTCAATACGATGCGTATTGTCAGCAATTGGAGGCACTGTTGGCTTTGGCGGCCGATCCCATGGTCCAGGATGAGATCGACCTGCTGACCTTGTTGATCGAAACTTACGATGAGGCGCATCATGTTTTTGAAGGTCGGGACCCTATCTTATTGCTGCGTTCTTTTATGGCTGACCACCATTTGAAAGCACAAGATCTGACGGAGATATTGGGTATCAGTAAAGGTTATGTTTCAGATATTCTGAGTTATAAAAAAGGACTGTCTAAGGAGGTGATCCGGAAATTAGCCGAATATTTTAAGGTCAGACAGGAAGCTTTCAACAGGCCTTATCAATTGCTGAGCACATGGAGAGGGTGATGTTCAAAGCGCTATGTTTTAATATTATAACGAATTGTTTTTGTTGACGATTAAGTTGGGTAGTCAGTTACCTGGAGATTTGGCACTTTGAATGAAACTACCCGTCGTTGTATTTGTTATAGAGTATGTTTAAACTTCAAAAATGGCATCTTGGCTTAGCTATGGGTGTCGGTGCAGCGGCTATCGCTATGAATTTTGTATCCTGTGTCTCTATTCCTAAAGGTGCCATTGCCGTTCGCCCGTTTCAGAAAGACCGATACCTCGGAAAATGGTATGAGATCGCCCGGATGGATTTTAAATTTGAAAAGAACTTAGATCATGTCACGGCTACCTATTCTTTAAATACAGACGGTACGATCCGGGTAGAAAACAGAGGGTATAATTATCTCAAAAAAGAATGGAAGGAAAGTATAGGTAAAGCGAGATTCGTAAATCAACAGGATACCGCACGGCTAAAAGTTTCTTTCTTTGGTCCATTTTATGCCGGTTACAATGTGATTGCTATCGACCCGGAATACAAATACGCGATGGTTGCCGGTAATAATTTGGATTATTTATGGCTGTTATCGCGGGAAAAGAATATTTCACCGGATGTAAAAACAGCTTACTTAAAACGGGCGAAAAGTTTAGGTTATGATGTTAGCAAACTGGTTTGGACAAAACAAGACTAAATTTGGAAAGATTCATTTCTTTTCCCTGACCAACCATATGTTGCACCGATACATTAAAATCAAATTTATACTACAGCATTAAGGCCAATATCACTAGATTAAAAAGGGTAGCCATCACCAGGGAGGTATACCAACCGATCCTGTTTTTTAGCTGTTGATTCAGCGCGTACATTTTATAACCATATAAAGCACAAGCATAACAGAAGATCTCTAAAAAAAGATAGACGATCCAGGCGAGGTAAAATCCAAATGTATCAGTGGTGTAGGCCAATATATCATAGTAATAGTCAAATGGAACTGAAGTGAGCGATGCTGATTTAAGATACAGGAAATCAACTTTTTTGTGCGGATCATACAACTTGATCAATTCATTTTTTAAAACATAAAAATCCACCCTCTGCCCCGTCCCTCCATTCAGGGCATTGATATTGTCACGGGCAGTGTTCAATACCGGGGTATGGTACGCCCGGTTAAAAGTGGTCTGGTAGGGCGAAATTTTGAATGTATAATGATGGGTCCCCTTGCCCATACGGTCCTGGAAAAAACTAACGGTTCCGGTAGCTTTGATAAGCTCGCCGCTTAACTGCGAAACTTTCCAAGATAGTAACCCGGTAAATAATAACGGCAAGATTAATAAAGCCATTAATGCTGCTGTAAATTTGGATATATGACCTGCCTTCTGATAGAGGGTGCCGGTCACGATAACCTCCGCATTTTGTCCCGCGGTATTACTAAACTCCAGCTTCAGAATTGTACCGCTAACCGATCTGATTTTACCAAATGTACCTTCGAATTGGAGCGTTATCGGTTGATGTTCATAATTTGCCGGGTCATCAGTGGCAAAAGACATTAAGGAACCCAGTAGGGCTTGCCGAAACTTCAACTCGAAAAATCGCTGGTCATGGAGCTGCTGGCCATAGCGAAAGCCTGACAAACCGGATATAACCATTCCTTTGATGACAACATTGATGGGGGCTCCCGTCATAAGTTATTGATCTTAATATTTTCTTTTATTTAGTGTAAAGCGACTGGACACTGAATTGTTTATGACTTTATAGTATCTTCTTTTAAGCATACTTCCATCCAAAACATTTTGCTTCAATTTTGTTAACGTCAAACCCCATCCTTTGGCCGATCACCATGTGTTTTGCTGTTAATGATTGCTACGATCTCATTTTTATCGGCTAAAGTAAACGGCGCGGTCAATAAGCGTATGGTTTGACCATTTTGCAAATGAATCTGCACAAAATCGCCCAGCCATTTATTAACGACATATTCCGCTGAAACCATGCTGCTGTAAGGGATGAATTTGAATGCTTCTTTCAGGAAAAACAGATTGAAGAGCGGTTTGTATTTGGAAGGGGTTCCTTCTGCAAAGGGCATATAATAGATACCATTTTCGTCCAGTTTTAACCGCAATATTTTCCTGAAATTCTTCAGGTATAAAAATCCTGCTAAGAAGAACACCAGGCAAATAGCGCCCAGAATGATTTCCGGAAACCCGGTCCATGTTTCCCGGATAAACTCAAATCCTGCGATGACAGAATGTTCTATCAACATCGTGCCGTATATAGGTGAGAGACCGATCAGAAGGAGGATAACACCAATGATGATAGCCCGTGATGCTGGAAAGTAATAGGATTTGATCATTTGATAGCAACAATTAGGCCCCTCAATGTTATGTAAACATTTGAGGCGGCAGCTTGTTTTGCTATCATCCAAACCTAAAACATTCACCGGTGAAAAAAACGTTAACGACCCTCAGCCTGTTGCTTACCCTGTTTTGTATCCTTCCGGCAAAGGCGCAAAAGGCTTATGATATGATCACTTATCAGGCAACTTTCTATGGTAACAAAGCAGTTTTAAAATTAGCAGGCGGCTATTTACTCGCCAGTAAGCTGAGTATTCGTTCAAAGCTGGGTACCCAGGAATTCTTGCCCCCGGGCGGCGAACCGGATGCCCGGGGCGACCTGCGGTTTGATGCGGCTCAGGCGACCGGGAGATTTAAGGACAATAAGGGGTCCTGGGTATTGATCAAAAAAATAGATGGACCGGAATATCCTTCGCGGATCATGGCTATTTACTGGGATGGCAAAATGCAGAAAACCTTTGTTTTTCACCAGCGCTAGTTTATGACCGGTAACCGAAAGAACTGTACCCCGGAATTTGTATTTGAGAAAGTACATACGCAGCCTTATGCTATCATTTACCTGGCTTTCACCATCAGCCTGGTTCCGGCCGTGTTGTTTTACTGGTTTCTTATCCAAAGGTTTTTCGCGCATGGCGGTTTAGCACTTTCCTTTGGTATTCTGATCCTGGGGATGTCCCTGATCATGCAAGCCTTATCGAAGACGGTCAGGATCTATTTCGATGAAAAATCGATTTTTATAGGAGATGCCAGTGGCAATTTTACCAGATACCTCAAGAGGGATATCGCAGGAATCTGCGCTTATGATTATGAATTAAAAAGCCGGCCGAATGTATCGGTCACGATCGCGCTGAAAAACGGAAAAATGATTCACCTCAATGATATTAACTTGTTTAGCCGCAGTGATCCGGACAAGGCGCAAATGTTAAAGCGATTTTTTAGCACCGCTAAAAAGCGGCTTGATCTTACTTTCGTGAAGAAAGACCGGTTGCGCGCCTGGCAAGGTACGGGTGCTAACTGGTATGCGCCTTCAAAAGCCCAGGTCTGTAATGATCGTTGGCGCCATGAAACCGGCAACTAATCCGCCAATGATCAGTAAAGCGGAAAGCGCAAAAAGCGGGATCGCAGCGAGGATGTAATACACCGGCCGGCTTTCCCTGATCTGGAGAAAATACTGGCTGTAATCTACCGGTTTGGCTGGTAGCAGGCTCAGCACTATCTTTTCAAATACGGAAACGCTTGTTCCCGCTACGATGCTTAAACGGTAGCTGCCGCTTTCAGCGGAAAAGCGGTTCATTTCCATGCGCCCAGTATCCATCCCGTTGAGATAGGGGCTGAAAAATGACTTGGGTAAAGAGACTTTTTCGCCTGATGGGACTTTGATTAGTTCCAGTTTAAATTTATCGACCGGGGTTCGCCGGAACAGTTGACCTTTTTGCCAGATGGCATAGATGCCGGGTCTGGTGAGGTTAAAGACAATTTCCTTTTGTGTAAAAGGAATCTCGGCGATCACTTCTCCACTAAAGACACCTTTCAGCATGCGAATGGTCTTGACCAGGATATAGATGCCGACCGGAACCAGGCAAAAGCATAAAATTCTGCAGAGCGTTATATTTATTTGCATATTGTAACTTATTCACTCTTAGCGTTTTTATACCAGTCGAGCTGAAGATAAGAGATCCAGTCCTTGCCAAATGGCGATGTGGGTTTGACAACGATCAGCCGGGTGATCAGATTTGCCCCGGAGCCTGTTTCGATCAGAAAGTAGCTCTGCCCGGTACTTTTGTTTTCCCATAAGCGAAAAGTCTTCCGTTCGCTGTTTTCGGGTTTAACTTCGTTGCCGTTCTCATCGATTTCGATCGCGCCTTTGAGCAGTTTGGTTCGTTTAAAAACCAGGTTACCGTTTTGTCCGAGCAGGGCGATCAGTGTATCGGTCTGGATCTGGTCATAGAGATAAAGTTCGTAACCGGCCAGTGTGTTTTGCGCTTCGCTGTAATGGAACAAGACATGGTTCTTATTTTTGCCGTATGCGCCTGACAAGGTGGTTTGCTTAAAGCGGAGCAATTGCGGGTCGCTGCTTTTGAATACCTCGTAGCCCAATAAGGTTTTATCCAGCGAGTCTTTGGGTTCCGCTTTGATTCCCTTTGCTTTCATTAGGTCGGATAGGTTTTCATTCAGCGCTAAGGTCGCCAGGTCAAAAGGGCCTGAAGGAATAGGCTGTGTTTTTGCGGCCGGTTTGGAATGACAGGCCATCACAACCAGGCCT
>Ga0116227_10011161_pt1 | contig 15240 bp, 13 predicted proteins | sample S1TSphgellanicum_FD_89693 | JGI IMG/M metagenome (GOLD analysis project Ga0116227, IMG submission 89693) | Host-associated microbial communities from peat moss isolated from Minnesota, USA - S1T2_Fb - Sphagnum magellanicum MG | ecosystem: Host-associated > Plants > Peat moss > Unclassified... | reverse complement strand
TGTTTTTTAAAGGGTTTTTCCCAAAAAAAAACTCCCCCTTTTTTTTTTCCCCCAAGGGGTCCCCCCCCCCCCCCCCCCCCCCCCACATAATGACAATTCCACCTATATCATCTCATAAGTTGATCACCCCAATACCATTCAATCTAAAAGAACATGGCATTGGATATTGACACACTCCCAAGTTCTTAATTAGACCTAAGTTGGGTCTAAGTTACTCAACAGCGGAATTGTGGGGAACTTGAGGCACGTTCCGAGCTCTCAGCACTAGAAGGGGTAAAGGGGCGTGTTGAAGTTCCAGGATGGGACTAAGAAGAGTGACAAGCTTTACTTACTTACTCAAACCTGCATCAAACCAACCAACAAGTGGGTTAGTTCACTTTCTAGAGCGCCTTTGGTGCTAGGACAAACCACAGGCAATTCTGGACTCACATGATTCACCACGGCCTGGACTCGGGGGAAGCCACCACCTTCCCCCATATAATATACTCTATGCCTGGCACCCACATCCAAATGACTTTTTGTCCTGGGACTCCCAAGGAGGAGTCGCGAAACTGTCCCAAATTGGACTACCGAAACTTTGCGAGGTCATAACTTTTTGCTCAGACCTCTGATTGGGATGAAGTCTAAAGCAAACTTGTAGCTCTCCTTGAGAGCTTTTCAATGGTGTATTGCACTCCCCTTACACACATCGGGGTCGGGTCGATTCCTGACTTTTAATGGTCGGGAGTCAAGCTGACAGTTTGACTCTCGGCCCTTCTTTTTGCCATAACTTGTGCTATAACTATCCAAATGGCCCATGCAAGCCCATTTTCGACATCTACACTTTTCTAGTTTTCCAATGATATAAAGAACATCCCAATGCGAGGTGTTTTGCCCCCTGCAATCAAACTCTGAAGTTTTGAGAGTCCCGGGGGACTCCCAAGTTCCAATTTCGGGAGTGTGAGTTTCATCCTCACACTCTTCTTAGAATAGGGTTGCGATAGATGTGAAGAATGTGGCCAGTGGGAATCAAGTTTTCCTTGAACATTTGATGTTAGATGTTCACCATGCCCAAGGCAATCAAACAAAGGTTGTGGCAAAGTTATAGTGTGTGTTACATGACCCCATAGGCCCAAACCTTATGCTTCTACCATCGAAGATGGACAAAGGTTCAACCTCAAATGACATTTGGACTTTTGGTTCATGGGCATAAGTCAATTGCAAAGAAATGAATATCGTTGGCACCACCTTAATAGTCGTAACATTGAAACATTAATTTACAATGATACAATTTTGACTAATGGTTCAAATATGTAGCTCAATGTTTCAAGTTTTGAAATATTCAAAGTACTTTCAAGGAATGTGCAACCAATATCTATTAATGTAATGCTCAATGATGGAATGGTACATTGTTTTGTTCACCAAAAACAATTCTCTAAAACACCTTCCTCAATTTTACAATTTCCAACACTAATCATATTTATCAAAATTTTACTATTATAAAGTTGATGAGCTTGGTGGATATTGTAAAAAGGATTTAAGTTTACAATATATTTTTAAGGCTTGAATCTTTTTGACCAAATTGTACACATTTAGCAAATGTTAATATGTTGAATCTTGCTTCGAACATACTTAACAATGAAATGATTGGGTATCATATGAATCAGCTTGCAACTTTCAAGAAAATCCATTATAATGGAATCTTGCCTTCAACATCAACCTCAATTCAACTATTTTTAATTTAATCTCCTCTTGGCCACATGTTCCAAAATCTTAATGTCCTCAATTGGGCATGTGAACTAACATTATTACATTAATGGCTAACACGTTAATACAAAGAAGGTTAATGATGACACATTAACTTGCCTAATACAATGATACAATTAAATAAATACATATTATTTGATAGATTAATATATATATAGATTAACAAATAAGTATATTAACACAATGATATATTGACACACTAGTACATTGATACATTAATACATAAACACATTGGTACATTGACACAATGGTACACTAATTCATGATTATGAACTTTAATTGAAATGAAATGTTCTATTTCATACAATTATAATAAAATGGATTAGTAATTCACACAAATTATAAATACATTACAAAGGATGTACATTACCACTTAATCACAAGCACCAAAATGGAGTCTTTAGTTTAGAGTCGATGCATGGTTGGGTGGACCAATTTGGGTGTCATGCCATCCAATTTTGCCTTGTGGTTGCCATCACAATGCCCATGTCACTTTATAAGTTTTAAATTTATTAAAATGAACTTGGTTTAAAGATTTTAAAGATTTAATTTGAATATCTACATGATGCACAAAATCATTTTACAAATTTTTTTAAATCATAAAAGCCATGGACTTTTGAATGCAAAACTCATGTATTCCACCTTTGATTTCCATTTTTACATGGACTATGTTACAGTCCATTGACTGATGGGGTGTGTGTTAGGGACTTGGAATTACAAAGATATCATATCAAATAAGCATACGAACAAATTAAATAATGAGTTGAATTTTTAAATTATACTTATGGACTTTTGAATGGGTTAATCATGAATATTTTTTCATAAGTCCATATTGTATTGGAGGAAGAAACATTTATGATTTTTGTTATGTTTTAAAAAATAGAAATTCTAGATGTTCCATTAATGATATGGAAAAAATATGAAGGAAATCAATGTAAAATAATGTAAAATAATTGTAATTTCTAGAATTTGACCACTTTTTTGAGTAAATAGGGACTTTGGTTCTATGGCAAATTGGTCCACCCAGCCATGCATCAACATTTACAAAAATCCAAAAAGTTGTCCAATCCATCTTAAATCCCCATTTTGGCTCCCTTGGTACACAAAAATCATCCCACACATTACTTACTCACATACACTCAATCCTCTTGCTATCATGAATGCCATGCCATAGAGCTCATTCAATTGAATATTCATCCATATATATAACCTTTAGTTTAGTTTCAATTCATTCTCAATTATACATTGATACAAATGTATTAGTTTTATATAATTGGAACAATAGTAGGACAACAATGGGAACACTTTGCACCTTTCTAAATTTTGTGTGTTTTCTAACCTTTTTTTTTGGTAGCCTTCACCTTGTTGACCTTTAAGTTTATTTTTTCTTTGTTTGATGGTTCATGTATTGATACATATAATTTAATGCATTGTTAAATATAATTTGATGTGTATTACCTAAAGTTGTATACATTGATATCCATAATTTAATACATTGATACATATGTAATATGAAAAACCTTAAACAATAGTAGGACAAAATAAGGTTGCTCTCACACCTTTGTAGTTTTTATATGTGCCTTTCAATAACTCTTTGTTTTGTAGGCTTCTCATTATAGTTTGCCTCCTCTTCATTTGATGGTTCCTATATAGATACACAATTTGATACATTGATACATATGTAGTTTGATATAATTGGAACAAACAATAAGACAAAGTGAGGGAGATCTTGCACCTTTTCTTTGCTTGATGGTTCATGTATTTTCTTTGTGGGGCTCTTATGGTTTTGAACTTTCCTTGATCTTTTCTTCTTCCCAAGTGTTTATTTGAGCACAAAGATATTTCCAACCACAACATGCACACTTTTTTTTTCTTTAACTAGACTCGAACATAGGATAAGGTTTAAACACAATCTTGTTACCTTTTTTTTATAAAGCCTCATTGTAGCCTTGGATAAGATGATGATGATTGAGTTGAATTTTTAAAAATATAAATGTATATTGGCTATAATGGCATTCAATCATTTTTAAAATAATATCAAGGATTTTTTTTCCATTATTATTGCACTCTTGTATCAATTTGTGGATTTCAATCCAACCTTGGTGGGTGACATCAATAGCCTTCCTAGCCATTTTAATGAAAAAAATTATTGGTTTAGTATGTGACATCTTTGGAAAACCTGAAAAAAATCAATAAAACTTGTCAACTCAATATATTGCCATATTGATACATTGTGCAATAATAGTACACTAATATGCTATGTAACACAAACAAACATTATGCATGCAAACACCAAAATGATACATTCAAACACATAAGTTTGATAGCATAACCATAGAGATAGAATCATATTTTTTATACCACATTTATTACTACTTGAAAATGATTTATAACTTTTCATATGATTTCTTTGGATGCCCATTATAAACAAAATGTATAGATTGAAAAAATGATACATAAATACATAAATAAAAACATAACTTAATATAGTGATACATTCAACAATGGTATGGTATGAAAATATTTGAATGGGAAATTCACAATTCCATAATGTCCATGAGACCCTTATTATTTTTCTTTATCGAATGCAAGTTCAAGATTCTTGTCATGGAGTGCAAAAACAAAAAGAATGAGTGAAACAAAAAGTAAAAAGAAAAATACATTGATTGATAAGATGTGTGCTTAAGATGTGATACAAGCCCTCTCAACTTTTTTTCCTTCGACTTTAATCACTTTTTCCAATAGAAAGTTGTAAAGACAAAAACATTACAACACAAAATGTTGTAATATTGGTTGGTTGAATCGTTGAAAATGTGTGAAATTCAAGGGCACTTGCTTTCTTGACCAATTTGGATGATATGAATTGCCACATAACATAAACTAACAAACATAACATGGTTCCCACTCTTGCCTTATGATTAAATATAAACAAGGGGCAATAATTATGTAATTATCAATGGGTTTCCTTAGAACCTTTGGGGAAGGATAGTTATGTACTATCATTTTGTAATAGGTTGGTGTCTATTGTATGTTACATAATGCAATGTTGGTTGCCAATTGCCACCTTAAACAAGTTAGATTTTTAGTTTTGATACGCTTGTTATGAAAAATAGATCATAACAATCCAAAGGTGAGACATACACAAGGTGATCACAATATTAAACTATAATACAACATCAGTTCTAATATATCAATTTTAATAAACATTGCCCAAAACATTTTGGAATAAAAAAATTGACCACAATGTTTTCAATCACAATGAAAACATTTTTACACTCTTATTCATCTAATTGCAATAAAATGAAATTTGAATACTCAATAAAAAACACAAAAAACATGGAGGAATCAAATTCTTTGGTCACATGTGAAAACTTTTGCACATTATGGAGAAAATTAACATAACCCCATTGACCCAATAGCTACCAACAACATGGAACTAACCATGATGAGAATTGAAAAAGTGTGGGCCAGCATGTAATACACATGGAAATGTTGTTACTTATGTAAATATTGTTATTTGTGTGGTAGCACCAACCTACATCAAACTGGGGATTACTGGGTCCTAGTTTCGCCAAAATTGGGGACAGAATAAAAAATCAAGATGAAAACAGTATAGAGGAGAAAAAGAAGGGGACCAAACTAGTTTTCTCACCCATATTGGTCCTCAGCGAAGTTTCACACCCCTACTTTTGGATTTGCCTTACCTCAGCCTTGACTGCCACTTGTATTCTTTATGAAATTGGAACCTTGTTCGAATAAGATCCTGCAAATCTTGTAATTTGATACCCAGTTTCATGAATCCTACAAACCAACTGATACCCAATTTCATGGATCTTGTTAACTAGTACCCAGTTTTATGAATCCCTACAAATTTTCTTAATTGGTACACAGTTTCATGAATCCCTACAAATCTTCTAAACTGACACCTAGTTTCATGAACAGTACAAACTTCTTAGCCTACACCCTACACCCTGGTTTTGTGAATCCTGCAACTCTTCTATACTAATACCCAGTTTTAGGGATCTTGCAAATCTTCTAAACTGATACCTAGTTTCTTTTTATCTGCTGACAAATTGTTGCTACTTCAAGTGGTCTTCAACTGATTGAGTTTACCAAGGGGGTCGAAAAGAGGAAAAAAGGCATGTAGTCCGAGTAGTTGTGACCGTGTGTGAGTATGCGCGCTCTTCACGCGTGAGTAGTTGCCCCACGCTTGTTCCAGGACCCGACTTTGCCTGACAATTGCTCCACGACCCAGCTCGTCGACGGCTCCAGGACCCAGCTTGACCTATTGCTCCACAACCCAGCCTGACGATTGCTCCACAACTTGACCTCGCTCGACACCCGACCGATCGACTGACCACATCGACAATAAACATACGAGGCGTTCCTCGCTCCTTGCCTGACAGTAAACACACTAATAGAGCCGCAATTAAAACCACACAGATAGAGCTGCAAAAGAGGGGAGAGAGAGGGGTCGTTGCTGTGGTGCGCCTCTTTGACGCTGTGAAGGGGAGAGAAAAACGAGGCCGGGACGGCGTTGCAGAGCACCTCCTTGCGTGTTCAACCAATGGAGTGAAGGAGGGAGTGGGGGCGATGTAGCTGCAATGCTATGCTTCCCACTCGTTCAGTTTCTGCTTATGACATTGTCGAGGTGAGAGGGACAGAGAGTAGAAGAGGAAACAGACGAAGGTGGTGAAAAGGAAAGATAGAGAAAAACACAAGAGTATAGAAAAAAATGTTGAGAGGCAGAGGGCTGTTGCCGTCACCCTAAACCTTAACTTAGATCATGCCACCCGATGGTTTTTTTTCTCATTTTGTTTTTTCAAAGTTAGCCGAATTTTCATTAACGAACAAAATTTCCCTAGTTAAAACCCATTTTCTTTGTGAAAAAATGACGATTTTTTGCAAAAAGAAACACTGATGTCAACTCTTTTGTTTTGGCTACATAGCGCCAAAAAACTATCTTAAAATCAAAAGTGGTAAATTAATGTGTTTTTTGAGATTTTCAATAGTCATAATTCAACCAAAATTTAAGATCACTGTCCAGAGTTCTATTCATGATTCAAGTAGGTTGGCCAAAATATAGAAAGACGTTTCTAGAAAATTAACTTTCATACTTAACTTGTAACAAAATTTGGCTAAATTTTTCTATGTATTCTTACAAGTCATTATCACTTTGGCTACAACACAAAATTTGACAAAAAAACATTGCATGGTCATGGTCACATAGGCACCCTCACCCTATGCCATGTCATGCCACCATATACTCTTGTAATTTATGACACATTCCTCAATGTGACAAAATCATTCCCTGGACGATCAAAGTAAATATTTACCCCTTGCCCTTTTTTGAAGGTTTTTTTATAGGACAAAGGCCTGAGAGGCTGAGAGAACATGTTGAAAATCACAGAAGGGCCTGCACTCAGGTCCTTTTCCTTTTGTAAAGCAGAGCTGGGATTTTTTCACTTTTTAGAAATAGTGACAGGCTGGCTGGTACGTTCAGCTGGTCAGAAGATCCCAGTACAGCCTGGCTGGTATCTTCTACCGCACACGATCCCGCTTGCAGAAAACAGGTTTCTTCAGCCAGGTAATGGAGCTGAAAATACAAAGGAAAATCCCAGGCAGTGCTTTCCATGTAGATCAGATGTCAGCCCCTGCCATCAAAACTTGGTGATCATTTTATGCTTGGGAAAAAACCCTGAGAATTCAAGCCTATCAGAATTCCCAAACATGCTTGCTAACCAAGCTGCGTCTCAAAAACAATTTGTACAGTACTGGTGAGTGCCCAACTCACTTCTGCAAACTTAGATTATAATCTCCTCTCCTCCCACCACCACCACCACCAAAATTGATTTTCCTCATTGTTGTGTCTGTCAATGTTAAAATTCTAGAGTCCAAAACCCGCACTGTCAGAACATTCTGGCATCATTCATCATCTCCAAGAACACAAAATATGTTAATGTTAAAATTCTAGAGTTTGAAACCAGGACCATCAGAACATTCTGGTATCATTCATCATCTCCACAACAATCACAAAATTGATCATCCTGGAAGTGCTTGCATTCATGGCAAAACACACAGTACACAGCCTGCCCTGTTAGAACACTCCAGTGAATGCTTCACCAATATCACTACATATGGGATGGCTATGCAGAGACATCTAGAGAACCTTTCTGGTGGAACTACTGGCTCAATTTAATGTCCTCTGAACCGCTTCACAATGCACACTCCATACTCAAACAAAAAGACAAGATAATAGAGCATGCGGCTGATTGTGAGAATGAAACTGATCAATGTGGAAACATCAATCAACCATGGAAGGAGCTTGAAAGAGCAAGTGCATTGGTAATTTGACTCGAATCCAAGACAATTGCTTGATCATTTTAAAGACATCTCCCAGGTTATTTTTTATTTTGCTAAGATGCAGATAGAATCAGCCTCATGGATCAGAAAACCACCTCAAATTTTAAGGGTTTACTGTCTAGCTTTAAATGGTGATGATACACCCAAAATGTATCCTTCTAATGCAATGCATCAAACACTGAATTGAATGCAGATATGATTGCATGATGCTCTAGTTTTAACAGAAAGACTAAGAATGTGCCCATCAATTTGATGTGCCACAGGGAAAAGGAAGAATTTGACCAAAATCAAGGGTTTGAAAATCCTGCACAACCAAATGAGGGTGCTAGAACTCGGAAAAGCCCATCCGGGTTGTCTGTATGTACCTGCAGATAAGAAGATTCCCTCTACATAGTCAGAAGGGACCGGTAATGCTCTTTCATCTGTTCTGAACCAATTTGAAAATAAACTCGATGTTAAATGACATCTACATATTGGCCATAATTGAAGACACTGCACCAGAAGCAATATCTTTGAACTGACTTTTAGGACACAAGGGTACATGACAAAATATTTGGAAAATAAGATGCTTCCATCCCATTTTACAGGTTGATTATTCGGAATGTGTGGTCTAAGTGTTATTCATGTTTCCTTTTTGTTCACAGTCTGCATTTATTGATTATAATCTACCTTTTATAGTAAAGACTCACAGCTGACTCACCCAGTGCCCAGCATCTTCAAGCACATGCATTTGGACCCCTGCACCTTCATCTGAAGCCACCATCTCTGCAGAGCGAATTCTTTCAACATCCTCAACAGACCAACGATGCAGGCTCCGCTCTGCCCTCAGAAAGTCTATATGCACTCCCGCTGCCACATTCTCCACCATTGGCCTGCACTTACCCCCAATCATTGCCCAAACCAATTAAGAAAGCTTTTGATCTATGCCTTACATCCAATAATGGTCTGGTTTTAATGCAAAAAGGGTGAGGTGCAAAATTCTAGAGAGTAGAAAACAAACTGATTGTTACATGTTGAACCAAAAGCATGTTAATATGCACAAACACAGGGTGGAAAGCACACAAAATGAGCATACCATAGATTGGTTTCTTCATACGAATGGTACAAATCAGCAATGCCCTCAAGGTTGAATACCCATGAATAGCCAAGTTTTCTACTACCATCAGGGGATTCAGTGGCCTTCAAGTTTGTTGTCATCCACTGCCCAAACAAATGTCAAAGCATGGTTGAAGCCACCAACACATGAGCAGAAAGGTCAATTTATACACCTTCCTTCACTAAATAGCACCTCAGATAATCAATATCATCTACATGTGGCTGAGGACTGCTAACTCTCCAGACCAAACTGGTATACAGATGTGTGAACATACAGCTATATTTCTATGAACGCACAGCATATTCACAAGGCATATCTGTAGAGGGTAGCCATGAAACAGTGAAAGAGTAACGAAGAGAGTCGTATTGGTAAGCCCAATAGCAAATCCCTCTTGAATAAAGTCTACATCCCATGATAAGTTGAGATAATCAAATTGTAGTAGTGTAAGTAACACCTGTACCTGGGCAACACTTGCAGAAAATCCTTGTGAAGAAAGAGATTCAATTAATGCTCGCCGTGATGGTACCTGGAAGTTTGAGCATCCACCCATCCAACCAATGAAAGATTAAAAAGCTTCCTACAGTATCTCACTTAGCTCCAGGATCTGCTATAATTCTCCTGACTTCTTCCCGTTATGAAGGTGCACCAAATCATCATCATTGTATTCACTATTGGTATATGGATATCTCACCACTTCAGGCATTTGACGTAGGGATGCAATGAGTTCTCCGGGATGATCCTCACCGCCGCCTGCAGCAAAAAGCTTTCCAGGTGTTGAATCCAACACCCATACCTGTTTGCATTGTTCTTAACTTAAGAGTCTCACACGAGACGCCAGTTCAAAGCCTTATAACCCAATAGCCTGCAATTGGAACATCACATGCAAGCTTTCCATCTCACTAGACCTATACAATTTTGAAGCGATTGTTGCACTAGATATGTACATTTGCTACTTGCTTGATAATATAGAGATGGCATATTAGTTCAAAGATGTGCACTTCAGCCTGGTTAGCACATCAAGTCTCTATGGGGCCACGGGCTTGTCTTGCCTTCTACACAGTTCATGATGTCCATGTACTGCATTTGTCATCCGATATTGTCCCTGAACTGTCTTGTCTAGAATATTGCAGGAGACTCCTAACAAGATTTTTAATTTGACATCCAGGGAACTCAAAATATGAGACCTTTCATCATTCTGCACTACTTTTGAGTAATGACATGCTGCTGGTATCACATCAATCTCTCCAAACTTGAAAGCAACATCCCTGGTTAAACTTGGATATAAATAGAGATAAGTGGTTTAACCCATGCTATGGGATAAAATCTGCTTCTAGATCCAGGGCACACTACTCCATGAGGCACTGAAAGATGATAGACAGATGGTGAAAGTCTGTACCCGAACAGGGCGAGCAAGAGGCTTGGCTGCTTGATCCACCATACTCAGCGCCACTGGCACCTCCCAAAACAAGAGTCAGGCTATGATTGAATTGTATTATGACTTGATCTGGTTGGCCAAAGACAAGGTTTTAGAATATGGTCCAGGGGTAAGATTGCACACCTTTGCCACCAAAGCTATGACCGATGAGAACACGGGGAGTGAGCTTCAGCTGACCCATCTTTGCCAAAACCCAGGTCCAGATATTTTTAGATTGATGCCTCTGCATTCCATCACAATTCACAAGGGAAACCTCCTTCTTGGGCAATACATAACCATACTTGCAGTTATTTACTGGAACTTGTTTTGTTGAGATGTTGAATCAGAAGATGAGATGGTCACATACAAGCTGAAGAACATCACGAGCTGCTGATGCCACAGAATGAGGCCCTCGCTTCCATATGGAAGATGACTCCCCATGACACCGCAAATCCACCAATAGAAACTGTGACCCAGATGTTGCCTTCTCTCAAAAAATGAAACATGTTTTAACTTACTAATTTCTCAAGAAACACAGCACTAGAGAGTCACTTCAAAATTCTGTGGCCTCAGAACATTCAAACCCAAGTACAAACTGTGGTAGTCATTTCAAGGCCATAAAAGGAAATTCAAAGATTGTGATTACCTGCCACATTGGGAACTCTTGTGCTAGTCTCTTTGCAAATGATACTGCACACAAGCATGAAGTCAATGTCAAATCAGGGTGAGAGAAGCACACACACATATGAGGAGTCAAGATGTCAAGACCAACTAATCTTGCTGTTCCATTTTGATGTGTTCATTGTCTAATAATGCCTCTATAATCAGGCTCAGTCTCACATAGGATCCTTTCAACTGAGTATCTCACAGGAGTCATCAAGAGCTCTCCACAACTCCATACATGGACACTGTTGTACTGCTTTACTGCTTTCTTGCACACATAATGGAGGGAGGAGAGAAGAAAGGAATACCCCAGTTCCTGCGTCCACCCAAAATTCCATGAAGCAGCACTGCAGTAGCAGGTGCAGGAGCTGCCCGCTCTCTTACTTCACTCCATCGTGCCTGTAGTCATACAACACTACCATATCACTGCTGGTATGCATCATGCTGCTAAGTATCTTAAGGTGGATTGCACTTCTAGAATATTTCGAATCAAACCAGCCTGAATGGGGAGAACTTAAATCTTCAATGGCCTCTCCCTGAAATCAATACTTGCTGTTCATCTAAGCTTCGATCTACTGCCTCCACATAAAATTGCTAATATGGACTGGTCATTCATTAAGCAGTTTGGGAGACCTGAATGAATCAGCTTGCACTATTTGGACTACCATGTGGCTAGAAAATCCCTGAACTACAGCTCCAACAGAACATGATTCTGAAGAACAAACAGTATAGGGTCTCCTCAGACAGGTCTAGCCATGACTTTGTAAATTTGTAAGTGTCCACATTGACCAAGTTTCTGTTAAGGGGCTCAAAAGTTTAAGGCCTCATACTCCATATGGGTGTTAGTACATCTGTGCAGAAAGGAAGGATATATTACCAATGCACCTTGAACCAGCTCATACGCCTGCACACACCATGTATACACATTAGGACTACTGGGCATGTATAGTCAAGATGCCTCTGAGTATCGCCTGACAGGTTCACCCATCCAGCTGCCGTACTCCATGACAAATGACAGAAAGAGGCAAGCACACTGTCTAATCTTGTCAAAATGCACACTTGAAAACTAGACAGCTCCACAAAATGACAAGCCACTTATCCACATTATGCCTTCATGATTTCCAGCACTCTTGTTTGTTCATGTGTGCACCATGTATCAAAATGTGTGGTCTTGCATGCATTCTTATCAAACCAGAAAGTGCAAGCAACAAAAAAGGGGTTACAGCTCATTTCATTAGCTATTAAATCTATGGTGCATTGGATTATATGCAGAGGCAACAGACTAAACGCATCCCTGAGGATACAGCCCATGGAAAGTAGGTTACCAGAGCCTTTCCAGTAGTTTGTATTGCCGGAGACCGTGTTGCAAATGGTCTCTCTTCAATTAAAGTCATGCAAATCTTCCTCCGTGGAACTTTACCAATTTTACCTAAACTTTGCTGATTTGACCAATGGGGTGACATCAAGCCGACACATTCCACCTGTCTCACACAAAAGTTGCAAGCAAAAGCATCCAGATAAATAAACCAGCTTCCTTCTGACATACTGAATGTGGACTGCAGACAACCTGCATTGTTACACACCTAACACACATATTGACTTGGAGCCTTAGCTATACACCCTTGCCCAAAATTCAGACTGAAACCCTTGATTTGCAAGGCAGCCTCTTTGCATTGCAATAGGTATTCCCTTGGAAATTCGGATTTCCTCCAACTAGTGTAACTCTTTTTAGGCCAAATTTGGAGAGCATTCCACAACTTCAGAGCAGGAAAATCACAAGAATGTTTTCTACCTGTACCTCAAGAGGAAAGTGTACGGAACTTTGAAGACGAGCCCTGGCGAACTGGGGACTAGACAAACTATAACTGGTGCATTTGGAATCCCTTGAGTGGCGAGCGTGCGCTACAGCCGAAACTTGCCTCTGCATTGCTGTTTTCACCACGCCGGCCATCTTCGCCACAAAACGCGTAATAATTCCTGGTCAATGGACGCTTTGGAAACACAAGTACTAAAAGTTACTCTACGATAAGATCAGAGGACAGAACACGAATCTCACGAATCTAAAATTCCCTCAAAAAACAAAAGAACCAGGATCCTCTGCTGCCAATGGAGACAAGAAACCATGTGAAAGAAAAAAGAAAAAGGTGTGCACAGAAACAAAACACATGATAATAAACCAGATGCAAGAGCAATCAAATGAACCATATTATATGGAAACACATCATAATGAACCAGATGCAAGAGCAATCAAATGAACCAGATCCAAATGAAAACGCAGTATAACGAATCAGATGCAGGGCAATCCAATGAACAGCATCATATGGAGACACATCATAATGAACCAGATGCAAGTGCAATCAAATTCCGATTTTGTGGAGGGTCGGACATTGTGCGGGGAACAGGAGACCTCGGGAGAAGAGCTATATTATTATGTAGAAAATAGCGAGTCGCGAGTCGAGAGAGGAGAAGAGTGAGCAGTTTTCAATGGCAAAAAAAACCCTGGACTTACCTCAATGATGCGCAGAGCAAAAGTCGATGAAGCGAATTAGGAAGGCGTTGTGCCCGCTCGCTCTCGAAGCAACAAACGCGACAGCAACGAAGGCGCCGGCAAACACCGGCCAACCACACGTGCTGAGAGCCCTGAACGCCAACCACACGCTCTTCGCTCTGTTCTGGACCTCTCTCTTGCGCGCACAAACGCCGGCCTCGGTTTTCACTCCCAATCAACGGACAACGCCCCTTTCGTCGATGATGATTTCGGTCGCCTCGTACCATCCGCCCGGCCTCGGTCCTCAGTGCTCACTCCCAATCAACGGACAACGCCACCTTGGTGGATGATGATTTCGGTCGCCTCGTGTTATAAGCCCCAGAAAAACGGCACAGTGCCCATCCATTTCGTGGATGGATGGTGGGTTAATGATTCACCAGCAAGCGGACAGACAGAACTCGGAGTTCTGGGCCAATACCATCCATACTCGTGGATGGATGGATGCTTAGATGATTCCCGAGCAAGCGGACAGACAGACCTCGGGGTTCTCGCCCAATCAAGGGAAAATGTCATCCATATTAGTGGATGATTTCGTAGGGCCTCGATCGCCACCTCCTACTTCACGGCCAGTCACCGAGCAACGGCGTCCATGTGTCCGCGGATGACTTTATTGCGTGGCCCAATCACCTTGTGATTTTCCATGTCTGTTCAACGAACAATGCCATGTTAAAGAATGGATGTAAGATCAAGCGAGCACACAGACCTACCTCCTTGTTTTCCGCCCAATCTAGGGGGCAAGGACATCTTCACGGATGATTTCGCACGTCCATGATCATCGCCGCCTCGTGTTTCATGGCCAATTGACGAACAATGCCATCCATGTTCGTGGATGATGATGAAGTTAGCGAACACAAGCACCTCGTTTCGATCAATGACCAACGCCAATCTTCATCGATGATTTCGCACGACCCCGATCGCCCCGAGCCTCACGCCCTATCACCGAACATTCGTGGATGATTTTTCGCGACAAGCATCTCGTTCTTCACGGTCGATTAGCGAACTATATTAATGTTCGTGGATGATTATTGTTTCTGTCCGCGTTTTCTCGTGAAAGAATGAGGGCAAATCTGGAGCAGCCAAGTGGCAGGCCGCAGACGCTGCAAACCCTAAAAACCCTAAACCCTAAAACCCTAGAGCTTTCTTCTGTCGCTCTTGTGTCTTGTTTGTGCGTTGCCGAAGCACTAGCAGACGCAAACTGCCTCCAGGTTCGCAGACGGAGGAGCCAAGATGAGGCCGCCTTTGAGAGGAGGAAGAGGCGGAGGATTTCGAGGAGGTGGAGGTGGATACGGAGGGCGAGGTGGAGGCGGTCGAGGAGGATTTGGTGGCCGTGGTGGGGGAGGTGGATATCGTGATGAAGGCCCGCCTGAAGAAGTTGTTGGTACACTTCCTTTTCTTTTTCCATGCTCGCTA
>Ga0116227_10011160_pt1 | contig 15240 bp, 12 predicted proteins | sample S1TSphgellanicum_FD_89693 | JGI IMG/M metagenome (GOLD analysis project Ga0116227, IMG submission 89693) | Host-associated microbial communities from peat moss isolated from Minnesota, USA - S1T2_Fb - Sphagnum magellanicum MG | ecosystem: Host-associated > Plants > Peat moss > Unclassified... | reverse complement strand
TTCATTTGTGCTGTCTTTACCATCATTAATTGCGTTGGTCTTGTCCGGATTTTTCAAAGATTTCAGTTTGGATCAGGATCACCTTACTGGATTAGGATTTGTGGCGATGTTATCGATTTTCGGGACTGGATTGGCGATGATGATGAATTATAAATTATTGAGTATTTCTACGCCGCTTTTCGCCTCAACTGTAACTTTATTGATGCCGATTGTCGCAATCATTTGGGGAATTCTTGATGGAGAAAAACTGACGACTCAGCAATCTGTGGGAGCGTTGATTATTTTGGCCGGGTTGATATTTTTGAGGAGTAAGCCAAAGGTTGTTTGATATTTTTTTTATTGATTAAAAAAGAACAGATCGCTCCTCCGGAGCTTAGCTCATTCGGTTTACTAATATTCTATTAACAGGTCGTCGCTCTGTGACTTTCCTTTTAAAATATTGATCAGTAAATTTATGACAAATCCATAGCCCTGATTGTAGTGGAAATCCCACAGCAAGCGATGGCCTTCTACTCCGCTCAGGATGAAGGCAGCTGCGCGAGGAATTGTAACGAAAAGCAGGTTCCCGGCTCTTAAAAACGAAAAAGCCCAGACAAATCTGAGCTTTTTTTATTTCTTCTTGGCCTTTATTTTTTTGACCTGTTCTTTGATTGATGGATATTTCTGCTGCATATCCTTGCTGAGCGTGGAATCCAGCTCTAAAGCTTTTTCAAGCATTGCGATTCCCTCTGACTCGCTTTTCAAATGCAAATAGCAGTTGCTCAACTGGTAGTACAATTCGGCGCGTGGATGTGCTTTCAGGGCTTTTTCCAAAATCGTAATAGCTTCTTCATATTCGCCAATCAGCATCAAAACTTCTGAGTAAGCGTACCAATTGTAAAATCTAGTAGGTTCAGATTCTATCAGTTTTTTCAGGCAGGTTAAGCTTTCTTCATAATCTCCGCAAGTGATGTAAAGAAAAGCCAAACGCTTCTGGTACTCAATATTTCCTTCGCTTAAATTAGCAGCTTCCTGAGCAAAATACAGTGCTTCTTTTGGATTTCCCAATTCTTCGTAGATGAAAGATTGTTCCATCATAGCCAGATAAAACTGCGGATCTTCTCTTAAAGATTTTTGGAAAGATGTGAGTGCAGGAACCAATTTTTTGGCTTCCTTGTAACACAATCCGATTTTATAGAAAGTAAAGGCTTTGGTATATTCCAACTCCAGCATTTCCTCATAAACGGCAATTGCCTTGTCCCATTCTCCCATTGCCTCATAACAAGATGCCTTGTTAGCGTAAACGCCGACAGCTTGGGAATTAATAGCCAAAAGATAATCAAACCCTTTGATGGCTTCTTCGTAATTCTTCTTGTTGAAATGGAATTGTCCATATTCATACCAAGCGCTTTCTGAAAAAGAAAATTTGTCAAGATATTGATTCAGGAAATCCAAAGCTTCTTGGGAACGGTTCAATTTACTATAACAAATCATCACATTCTCTAAAGAATAATCATCGTAGGGATCGTGCTCCAAAGCTGAGGTATAATGTTTCAGTGCGTTGAATGGGTCATCCAGATTCACATATTCATCTGCTATAAAATTATGAAGGAAATTTTCTTCCTCTTCCAATTTCAAAGCTTTGTTGCAATATTCGATTGATTTTTTCGGGTTTCCGAGATTTGAGTAATATTTTGCACAACAAACCAAAAAGTCTGTGTCTTCCAAAGACGATTGATGCAATTCATCAATCAGTTCTTTAGCCTTTGTGTAACGTTCCAGCTCCAGGAAAACCTCCAATTTCTTGGTCTTGATTTCGAGGGAATTTGGGTGTATTTTCAGAGCGTGGTTTACGGCCATTTCTGCATAGCTATAATCTCCCAGCTCCAGATAATAGATGATTATTTCTATATACTCTTCGGTATCGAAATAGAATTCATCATTATTCTCTATCATTTCTTCGAACTTTTTCGCAAGTTCGTTTTCAAAAAATTCTTCCAATAGTGTAAAGATTTAGACTAGAGATTGAGTGTTGAGAATTACAAATGCCCGGTCCTGAAATCTGCTTGTATAAAGTTAATAAATTAAATTCTGAAAATAAGCACTATACGTGTCACAACTTATTAACATTAATCCTTTTTCTGTTCAGTGTATATTGTAGTCAAAAACATACCAAACGACTTTTCTAATCCTGTAATATCGCCTGATTTCAGGTTGACACCTCCGTATATGCTGTCATTACTGCGAATTTTGAAATTGGTCAAAGAAAGGTACAAAGATGGTTGTCCGGATTTTGCTGACAATTTTACCGTTGAACCAAGTAATTTTCTGGTTGAGACTGACATAACTTCACTCTCACTTAAATTCAGTTTGATAAAACTTCTTGGCAGCAACTCCAAAGTTTTGTCATTGATATTGATTTTCTGCCTCTTTTCTGAGGAAGAAACCAGATAGGCAACATTCTCTTCAGTTGGGATATCATCAATATTTGTATAATACAAATTCAAAATATAATAAGACGGATTGAAACTCTGAATTGTCCCGTCGATATTCTCAATTGGTTTTAAGTCAAATGAATTCGCTCCAACTTGTTTTGCTTTTTTATAAATATCCCCGAAAATTTCTACATCATTATTTGAGTAAGCATTCACAAGAATCTCTCCAAGAAATTCTGACTTAGAAGGATCTTGTATTTTATAAAAAAACTTGTCTTTGTTCTCATTAGTCTTCTCTACCTTATTCAGAGTAACGATCTGAAGGTAAAACAATTGAAAACAAAAAATACTGATTAAAAATAGTAGTTTACGCATGGGTTATTTTTAAAATTTCTACACAATCCAGCAGGCTGTTTTCCCAATACTTTGGTTCTATTTTGTAATCTTTTTCGATTTTATCCAAAGACATTGTACTTCTTTTCGGACGTTTAGCCGGTGTTGGGAATTCTTCTGTAGTAATCGCTTTTAATAGAACGGAAGAACCCGAGAATTCTTTTATCTTATCCGCAAATTCAAACCAAGTAGTTTCAGGATAATTGGAGAAATGATAGATCCCGAAAGTTTTACTTTTAGTTTCAATGATATACATAATTGCTTCTGCAAGATCATTCGCATTAGTTGGTTGTCCAAATTGATCGCCCACAATTCCTAATTCATCTTTTATGCTAAACAGATGCAGCATTGTTTTTACAAAATTTTTATTGAATTCCGAATACAACCAAGATGTTCTGAGAATAATAGTTTCCGGGTTATTTCCCAAAGCTAGTTCTTCGCCTTTTCTTTTGGATGCTCCATATACTCCGATTGGATCTGTAAAATCATCTTCGGAATAGCTAAGATTGGTTTCGCCGTCAAAAACATAATCTGTAGAAACGTGAATTAGAATTACATTATGATCTTTGCAAACTTCTGCCAAATTACCAACACCAATTGCATTGATAGCAAATGCTTTATCTTCTTCTTTCTCAGCCAAGTCTACAGCAGTATAAGCAGATGCATTGATCACAAAATCCGGCTGGTATTCTTCGAACTCATTCTCGATCTGAGCTTTATCTGTAATATCAAGGGCATCAGATCCAGTAAAATTGAAATCAAACAGACCGTGATATTTTGGAGCTAATTTTTGAAGACAATGTCCTAATTGGCCATTTCCGCCAACAACTAAAACTCTTTGCATAATTATTTAATTTTATTCTGGCCTCTGAAAAAAGCAACTCTTTCTTTGAATGTTTTATGGTCTATTTCTACCAAAAAATGAGCAAATTTGTCTAATGTAGATTCGGGCATTTTTTCTGCTCTTCTGGTTTTCATATTAAAGTAAATCACCGTTAGCCAAAAAACAGCATTTACACGTCCATTCTCATCCTTCATCAACAGCTCTACAACTGCCGTAATATCATCCACATAAATGGTTTTACTCGTAATATTAACGGTTGAATTGTACCTTACTTCTTTAAGATAGGCAATCTCGTTCTGAATAGTAACCCAAGTACAACCAGTTTCCCGTGTATATTGCTCATACGTGAATCCGTAATTCTGCTCTACGTGATCTTCTCTAGCATTGAGCATATATTCAAGATATTTTACATTATTGAGATGTCCAATCGGGTCGCAATCTGCAAAGCGGATTTTTACTGTTGACGAAAATTCTTTTTCCATATTACAAAAATAAAAAACCGCTCCGTAAAAAGAGCGGTTTCTATTATTTTATTGTCTTAAAATTAAAGACCTAATTCTTTTCTAACAGCTGGAGTTGCATCTGTACCTGCTTTATAAACCAAAGCCGGGCTAGAAGCATCAAACACGAATTCATAAGCAGCAGCTTTTGAAACTTTAGCGATAGCATCATTGATTTTTTTCTCAATTGGAGCTAATCCGGCATCTCTTTTCTCAGCGATATCTTTTTGAGCAGCAGCATAAAGTTGCTGAAGATTGTCCTGAAGTTTTTGAACTTCCTGACTTCTTTGCTCATTGATTGCTTGAGTTTGTTTAGGAGCTTCATCCTGATATTTTTTCATCAAATCCTGAAGAGATTTACCTTGTTTTTCCAATTCACCTTGCTTTGAAGTCTGCAAAGTTTGTAATTGAGCATCAAGAGCCTTCATTTCTGGCATTGATGTAAAGATCGAATTGATATCAACAGAAGCTATTTTTTGAGCTTGTGCAAATCCAGTTGCAAAAACCATTACAACGGCTACTAATAATACATTTAATTTGTTCATTTTAAAAAGTTATGTTTATAATTTATATTAATTTTTAGTCTCTTCTAACTTCAGTTGCTTCCGTAGATTTTGCTTTTCTCTGCATTGGGCCTCCTCCTTTCAATTTGGCATCTGCCTTTCCTCCGGTATTAACACCAGGCCTCGCATTACCTTTTGTTTCTTCAACTTTTGGAAGACTTTTACCTAAAAGGCTCAGCACAGCATCCGTATAATCATATTTTTTATCTAAAAAAATCACACTAATGTTGTTGCTTTTATCAAGAACTATGCCCAAGTTATTTTTGGTAGAAACGGTTTTGATCGCATTCCAGATCTGATCTTGATATGGTTTTGTAAGATTTGATCTCAATTGGTTCACTTCCCCATTCGATCCGAATCTTGCACCAATTGTATTACGGATATTGGTTTCCATATCTATCACTTCCTTCTCTCTCAGTTTAAGCTGATCTCCCAAAAGAAGTACTTTTTCATTTTCAAAAGCTTCTCTTTTTCTCTCATATTCCGTCTGCAACCTTTGAATATCTGATTGCCATTGTGCCACCTGTGTATTAAGCCTAGCTTCAGCCTCTTTGTACTGAGGTAATTTGCTCAAGACATAATTGGTATCCACCACACCTATCTTTTGTGCAAAGGTTTGTACTGTGGTAAAAAATATTGTTACAATTAAAGCTATTTTTTTCATCGTATAAAAATAAAAAATTATTTTATAATGGTTGATTCATCAAGAAATGCTGTTGCCATCCTGAAGGTTCGGAACTTCCTAAGGTCTTATCAAATCCATAAGCAAAGTCAAATCCAATCAATCCAAACGCAGACATCGATACCCTGATACCAAGACCTGCTGATCTTTTTAATTTGAATGGATTATAAGTCCCATAACTATTCCAAGCATTACCAGCTTCTACAAATGTCAAAACAAAGATCTTAGCTGTTTGGTTCATAGAGATTGGATATCTAAGTTCCGCTGCGAATCTATTATAGATTGTTGCACCTCCATACGGCGTAATGTCATAAGTAGATGATGAACTGAAACCTGTAGAAGACGCATTTTCATAACCTCTCAAAGGTACTAATTCTCTACCATCATATCTACCGTTAAATAATCCTACACCTCCTACATAATATCTTTCAAATGGTGGCGGCCCTAACTCTTTACTATATCCGTTCAAGAATCCCATTTCTCCAGTCGTTCTAAGAACCAATTTTCCGATAACCTCGTTGTAGAAATCAGCTTTCAATTTCACTTTGTAGAATTCCATCCACTTGTACTTGTCCAAAGTACTCATTGTAGAATAATCTTTGTTGCTAAACCAAGAATATGGTGGTGTGAATTTCAAAGTTGCTTCTATATTAGAACCATAGGTCGGAAACACTGGATCCAATCCGGCAGAACTCCTACTCAAACCAAGATTAAAACTGAATGATTTTGTACTACCATTATATTCTAATGCATCGCCAAAATAGAATGGATAATTACTAAAATCATAACTCTGATACTGAATACCTGTATAAAGAGAGAAATAATCATCTGGCCATTTCAATAATCTCGTAAGACCTACACTCGCAGAGAAAATATTCATTTTCTGATTACCTGTTGATAGAGAATAATTCACATTGGAATAATTCAATCCAACACTAAGTGCAGTTGGTCTGGTTCCAAAAACCCAAGGCTCTGTAAAAGAGATCCCGTAATTTGTAAAATATTGTCCTGCCTGAGCTTGTAATGATAAAGTTTGTCCGTCACCCTGAGGAACTGGTTTGAAATCTTTGAACTTCAGGAAGTTTCTCAATGAGAAATTATTAAAGGTCAAACCAAGAGTTCCAATGAAAGATCCACCTCCGTAACCAGCCTGCAACTGTACCTGAGAAGAACCTTTCTCTACAAGTGTCCAGTGCATATTAACTGTATTATCCTGTGGATTTGGTTTTACATCTGTCCCGATCTGTTGAGGATCGAAAAACTGCATTCCGGCCAATTCGAAATATGTTCTTTTGATATCTGTTTTTGCAAATAAAGCACCTGGTTTTGTTCTAAGCGCTCTTAGAATTACGTGATCGTGAGTGGTTACGTTACCAGACCAGGTTACACGGTTCCAAGTTGCTTTTTCACCTTCATTAATTCTGATCTCCAAATTGATAGAATCACCTTTAATTGATTTTTCTATCGGTGTTACATTAGAGAACAGGAATCCATTGTTCATGTAAATGGATTTGATGTCAGAGTCATCTTCTTTACCGCCGTCATCTCCAACTTTTTTGTTGAATCCTACAGCATCATAGATATCTCCAGTTTTATATCCTAAAACCCTTTGTAAAAATTCTGTTGTGAAAGTAGTATTACCAATGAAGTTAATATCTCCGATATAATATTTTTTACCTTCATTAAGTTTTACATTGATATTATAACCTTTTTTGTTTCTGGTAACTGAGTCAGAAACAATAGTTGCATCACGGAAACCTAAGGAGTTATAATAACTGATCAGGTTCTTTTTGTCCTCGTCATATTTGTCCTGAACAAACTTGGATGATTTCAAAAGCCCAAGAATAAATCTTTTCTGCTTCGTTTCTTTAAAACCTTTATTTCTTAATTTACTGTCAGAGATACTGTTATTGCCATCAAAATTAATTTTATCAATCTTAACTTTTTTACCTTTAGCCACTTCTATTGTCCAGTCCACCAAATTGGCATCTCCTCCATTGGCTTTTTCCTGAATCGTAATTTTGGCATCAGCAAATCCTTTCGCAATATATTCCTGCGGAATTTTGTTCTGCAAATTGGAAACCAGATTATTATTAATTTTTGTACCAGGTTTCAGGTTATTTTCCTTGATGAGTTTCTCATTTTTGGATTTTCCAATTCCTTTACCTGTAAATTTAACTTCTCCAAGTTCTTTAAGGTCTTGTAACGAGAATTGCAGGACAACATTCTGCCCTTCAACATCCTGAATGTAGACCTCAACCTTAGAAAAAGATTGGGTTTCCCAGAGTTTCTTGATAGCGTTGCTAACTCTCTGTCCGGGAATTTCTAACTTCTCTCCTTTCACTAGACCTGTGAAGCGCAAAATCTGAGCTGGCGTGTATCTTTTGACACCGTCTACAACGATATCTTTCAGCACATATTCTTGATTTTGGTCTGCCGCAAGTTCTGTATTTTCTGCATTGTTACCCTGTGGAACAACTTGTGCATTTACATACACCGAAGCTGCTAACAAAATAATGGGTATAATTCTTAATCTCATTCTTATTGAAGTTGTTCTCTTTTCTAATATATTATGAAAGAAGCTGTTCACTAGTCTTTCCGTATCTTCTTTCTTTATTTTGATAGTCCAAGATGCACTGGAAAAATGTATCCTTTGTAAAATCTGGCCAAAGTACATCTAAAAATTGTAATTCTGCATAAGCAATCTGCCAAAGCAAAAAATTACTGATTCGTACTTCTCCGCTAGTTCTGATCATAAGATCTACCTGAGGAAAATCCTTTGTATAAAGGTGATTTTCAAAACATTTCTCATCAATGTCATCTATATTTATTTTCCCTTCTTTTACCTCTTCGCTGATTTCTTTTACAGCTTTCAGAATTTCTTTTTGAGAACCGTAGTTCAATGCTAGAATTAGATTCCCTCCTTTATTATCTTTTGTAAGTTCTATTACATTCAGCAATTGGTCTCTCACCAATTCTGGTAATTGAGAAACATCACCAACAACGTGCATTCTCAATCCTTTAGAAAATATCTCTTCCGCCTCCAGCAATAAAGTTTCTGACAAAAGATTCATCAATGTATCTACTTCTTCTTTTGGTCTGTTCCAGTTTTCTGAGGAAAAAGTATAAAGTGTAAGATAAGGAATATGAACCTCGTTACAGGCATTAATTGCATTACGAACTGCAGTAATCGCATTCTTATGCCCAAAGGTTCTTTCTTCTCCTCTGGATTTCGCCCATCTACCGTTACCGTCCATAATAACAGCAACGTGTTGGGGTAAATTATCCTTATTTATAAGTTTTTTTAAATCCTGCATAATCATTATTTACAATAACAAGGTGGTCTTCCAAAAGAATAAGACAAAATAAGAGTTGCTGAATTGACCCAATCTTTTGAATTTGGATTACCTATATTTCTTTGTTGTAAAAAACCTTGAACAATTGCAGTAGTTTGTGTTTCATTAAGTGCAGTTTTTGCAACTTTCACATCTTTTTCTTCGATGGCACTGTAATCCACCTGATCCGAGAATGTTGGACGGAAAGTAAATTCCCCCGACAAGGCCCAGTTATAATTAAATTTATATTTAAGACCAACTCCAAACGGTAGACCCATTGTAAAAGATTTTTCTTGTTTGTAGTTCACAACTACATCAGAAACAGAATTAATTGTAAGCTCCGGTTTAACAGCATTCATATACAAGCCCGAGACTCCCCCGAAAATGTAAGGGCTCAGCATACTTACTTGCTCATCATTGACCGGTAAAAAATTATACTCGAAAACCAAGTCTGCAGAAAATATGGAATTTGTACCATGCAGCTTTCTCATTCGTCTATAATTTTCTTTTGCATAACGATCATCAAACTGCACATTACTATATCCTAAATTAAGTCTAACTGTTTGATATGGATTAAAATTCCTTCTGTACATTAATCCCCCATAAAATGGCAATCCATTATCGGAAACACTACCAATTGGCTTCTGAAGGATATAGTTTGTTTTTCCGATATCGCCAACCAGATTACTCATACCCAACTGCACCCCAATTTCATGCCTTTGCGCACTGGCAAAACTTAAAAAACATAATAGGATGATAAAGGTATAAGTTAGTTCTTTCTTCATTTTCAATATACTGAAACGTCTTTTATTCAGAAATTTGGTGCAAATATAAAACATTTTTAAGTTAAGGAACTTCTTAAAGGTAAGTTAAATAAGATCAAAAAAATATAATTTATTGTTATAAAAACGAACATTTCTTCAAAATAGTCTTTGAAAAAAATAAAAGCCTTAATTAAGACTTCTATTTTCTATTGAAAAATATTTTCAGCTTATTTCTAATTTTAATAATTGTAGGTTCTTTATAATTTTTGTCTTCGTCAAAATAGCCGTACCCATATCCATAGCCGTACCCATAACCGTAGCCGTACCCATAACCGTAGCCATAACCTTGCTTAACAACAAAATCGTTATAAACTAAGCCTAGATTTGTAACTTCTTTATTAAAATACTTTTCGCTGATCATCCTCAACATATGCTTTTCCGTGTATTCATGCCGGACTACATAGATTGTAGTATCCGCTTTTTTTATCAGCTCAAATGAATCCGCAACCAATCCGACTGGCGGCGAATCTATAATAACATACTCATAGATTTCCTTTAGTCTTTCTATAAATTGCATATTATTATCGCTCATTAACAGTTCCGAAGGATTTGGAGGTATTGGTCCGGAAGTTATAACATCCAAACCTGGGATGCCTGTATGATTTACAATATCCTCTAATTGTACTTGACCAGTGAGATAATTGGAAATTCCATTTTTGTTATTGATTTTAAAATCACCAAAAATTTTCGGTTTTCTAAGGTCCATTCCTAATAACACAGCTTTTTTTCCACTTAGACCCAAAACCGAAGCAATATTAATGGAAACATAGGTTTTTCCTTCTCCACTAATGGAAGATGTAACAAGAATAACTTTGCTTTTTTGCTCTTCATCAAAAAGAAATCGCAGATTGGCCCTAACAGCTCTAAATGCTTCTGATATGGATGATTTAGGTTCTTCTAAAACCGTTAAATTATTATCATAATTATTGTGCCCGATAACACCAAGAAGTGGAATCCTGGTGGCGGATAATAGTTCTTTAAGATTTCTAATTTTGTTATCCAGCAATTCTCCTAGAACCAAAAATATAAGAGGAATGAGCAACAAGCCTCCTATAATTTGAATTTTAGTAGCATTCACATCTGGAGCAATAGGACCTTGTCCCAAATTTTTTGCTTTATCTATAACATTTAGATTACTTTGATTAGTAGCAACTCTCATTTGAGATTTTGCCTGTTCAGAAAGCAGTGTATTATAAGTACTTTCTATAATATCATATCCTCTTTGTGCATCCAAAAATAAACGCTGTTTCTCTGGCAAAGTAGTTAGTTCTTGTTCTATTTTAGCTATTCCTGCATTCAGGTCGCTCAACTTATTATAATAGCCCTGAAAATATTTTTTCAATCCATCTTGCGATGTGTATTTTCCTTCGTTTATCAGTCGATTTATTTCACGCATTGGTTCGGAATTAGGCGTATAAACCTGAGCCAATTCTCTACGTTTCGCATATAACTGTTTTAACTCTGATACAGAAGCGTTGAAAGTTCCATCTTCTATTCCTGCTAAATTTAAACTTATAATTTTTTCAAGATTATTGGTTCCAACAGTATTCTTAATATCATTTAAGGAATTAATTTTAGTTATCAGCTCTGCTTTCTGAGATTCCAAATCTGTAAGCTTCTGTAAAGTTTTAGAATCAATATTAGCCATATCGAAAAGGCGGTTGTTGATCTTCAAATTATTAAGAACAATACCGCTGGAATCCAGTTTTTTTCTAATGGTAGTAAGGTTACCGTTAAGATACTCTACAGTGTTTTGATCTACTGTATTCTGATCCAGCAATCTTTTTTTTATCAATTCTTCAACAGAATTATTAAGGAAGCTAACTGTATTATTAAGGTTATAACCTGTCTTACTAATAACCATAATAGAAGATAGTTCTTTGTCAAAGTCGACAAAAAGACTTCCAATAATAGAGTTAACAGCCTCATTCACAGGAATAAGATTAACAATAATATTATCCAAACCTAAATTAGACGGACTTGGATTTTTAATTAACCTAAACTTGAGATTAGGTGTTTCATACCAATCATTTACCTTTAGAATCTTATTATTTGGTCTAGGGTATGATCTTATTTTTTCGTAGGTCTCTGTATTATAATTGTAAAGATTACTTGATTGCCCTTCTTCTGGCAAGACCACCTCATAATCATTTCCACCTTTCGGAATAATACTTATCGGATAATTGACCTGTTGCAGATGCGTATAATCAATCTCTAGGAAAACAGGACTATCTTCCTGGTCAAGATAAGTTGTTTTAATAAGACCTTTTGTAGTATAATTGGTGTTGAGTTTTAATTTTTTTACCAGATATTCGTTATGACTTCTGGACAATAATATTTTTTTCAAATACACACCATCCTGATTCCCTCCTTGCCCCCAAATAAAATTAATGGATTGATTGGGTGTAAAATAACTAGACGTATTATTGGAAATACTTAACGATAAACTGGACTGATAGACTCTCTGTGCATAATATTTACTATAAACATATGATATACAGTAGCCTAAGAATCCCAATATAACAAACCAATACCAATTACGAATAATTCTTTGCACAAAATGAGCCGGATCAAACAAATTGAAAGATCCCATTTTTTCATTAACCTGCGCTGCATCTTGCGTATTTTTTCCGTTTTTATCAGGAATCATGTTATAGTTTCGTAATAATTAAGTAAATAGACATTGCTGTTGTAAGCAATGAAACTCCTGTTGTCAAAGTCTGAATAGGCTCCTTCCCGAATCCATTAATACTTTTACCATTAGTATTCAGATAGATAATGTCACCGTTTTGTAACCAGTAATATGGAGAATTCATTGCATCTTCTCTTGTCAAATCAAGTTTTGCCGTTTTGATGCCTTCCGGATATTTTCTGTGGATTGTAATACTTTTTCTGTCAACAGTCCGGTTTAATCCACCATTCATAGCAAGAGCCTGCATAATATTAAGTTGGGTAACATATACTGTTTTTTCGCCTGTTATCCCTGTAGTTTCCATATCTCCCAATATGTAATATCTGATCCCATCAAGGTTGAGCCTGACTTCTGATTTTCCTTGTAAGAAATTCTCATTAACACGAGTCTGTATCTCTTTGGTCATATCTTCAACTGTACGTCCTTCTGCTTTAATGTACCCAATTCCAAAAATATTAACATCTCCGTTGGAATCGACTTTCAGTCCATTAAAGTAAAATGTTGAGTTTCCTCCCGATCCTCCTCCAGTCTGGGATCCTCCGGCCTGAGATCCTCCTACTGCACCAGCAGCCTGTTGCGAAGATGAACTGCCAGATATTGAAGCATTAAGGGAAGAATAAAACTGAGCCGCATCACCCTTAGGCGTGGTAACTACATTAAGAGTAAGAATATCACCCTTTGTAATTCTATATTCCGGCACATTATAAGGAACCAGGCCTTCTTCATTGATTGTAAGACTCTCACTCGGCTGTAAGTAACGGATATCTTTTTGTGAAATACAAGAAGACACCATTAATAAAATGAGTAGTAAAAATATGTTAAATAAATAACGTTTTTTCATTAATGTATTTTTTGCAAAAATATAACAATTTTAATCTTTTTTGAATCTCAATAAAAATATTGGTAAATATGCCCCTATAAAACCTAAAGTCAAGGTAATAATCAACAACTGATTAACATTAAAGTGTCTGAAAAAATAAATCAATGTAATGATAAACAGAAAGTAAAATATAATATAAGCTGTTGAGCGTTTATGAGTCAATCCAAGATTAAGCAATTTGTGATGAATATGATTTTTATCCGGAGACAATACCGATTTTTTGTGATAGATTCTTGTAATGATAACCGTAAGTGTATCTATAATTGGCAGAATCAGAATTGCAACTGCAATAACAGGAGCAGATTGCAAATGATAAAAAACCTCATCTTTTTTCGCAATGAAAATATCTATAAAGGAGATCCCGGTAAAGGCCAGCAAAAAGCCTAATATCATAGAACCCGTATCCCCCATAAAAATCTTAGTGCTTCTTTTATTTGACAAATTATAAATCAAAAAACCCAAAGATGCTGCAATGAGAATTGCGCACAGAATAACCAAAGGATCATTATCAGGTCCCAGTCTGAAAAAACTAATTCCAAACAAAGCGCTTGTAACAACGGTATAACTGCCAGCGAGGCCGTCAATTCCGTCAATCAAATTAAAGGCATTAATTAAAATAATGAAGGTAAGAATACTGAATAAAACACTGACGTAATAATTGATCTCATAAACCCCAAATAAACCGAACAAATTTCTTATCCTAACGTCAGAGCCGATTACCACTAGAGCCGAAACTAAAATCTGAGCGAGTAATTTTTTATACGCCCTAAGAACCATAATATCGTCCATCACTCCAACGAAAAATAAAATTATGAATGATGCGAAAAGAAACTTATACCGGTCAAATAATTCATAAGCGAATATTGGAGCACACACACCTAACGAGAAAAAAATTGCAATTCCACCTAAATTAGGGATTTTTCTGAGATGAGAACTTCTCGCACCAGGCTCATCCATCAAATTTTTTCTTCTGGAAATCCTTATAATTGTCGGAATAGCGAGGTACGTGATAAGAAAAGAAAAAATAAATCCCAAAAACATCTTGAAATAGAAAAAAGATATCCCGTAACTTTCTAGAAAAACTTGGAAATTATTCATTTGTGTAATGTTTCTGGATTTTAATTTTTATTCATTAATCTCCTGATAAGCCCCTTAAAACCGAAAAAGTAGAAGAGGTAATATAATTTTTTTTTCAAAGGCAAAGATAACAGATAATTCTTACCAAACCGATTAAATTGTAACATATCTTTAATTTTTAGCCCTTTAGCACTTATAAAATTGTCCAAAACCTGAGACATATTATAAAAGTCCTCATCTTTTTTTACAAAAGCCAAATATGCCAAAAAAGTATAGACACCTTCCAAAATCTGAAAATTTTTCAAAGCATTTCTTTGATTCGAAAATCTGCTTTTTAGAAACGAGTTTTCTACAGTTTCTACAGCCTTCAAAATATCAAGGCCTTTTATCGTATGGCTTTTGCTTATAGAATCCTGTCTTTCAAGATATTGATAATGAAAATTGGGAGTGAATGCTAAAACATTACATTCCAGTAAAAGCTGTGGAATCAACTCTATATCCTCAAAATAAATTCCTTTTTTGAATCTTTTCTCATTAAATAAATCTCGTTTGAAAATTTTATTACAGGCAAAATAAGAAATATCAGAAAAAACAGAAAGATGATCTTCCAAAACAATTTCCTCGGAGAAACCTGGTAATTGTGTCAGTTTCTGGGTAATATTTCCTTCTTCATTTACTTTTTGGATATTACAAATTGCCATTTCAGCATTATGCTTCTTTGCCAAATTATACATTTCTTCAAACATTGTTTCAGAAACATAATCATCGCTATCTACAAAACCAAAGTATTCCCCTTCTGCTCTATCGATCCCAAAATTTCTTGCATCACTGAGTCCTCCATTTTCTTTTGAAAATCCGAATACTCTTGTTGGATATTTTTGTTGAAACTCGTTAATGATTTTTTGAGAATCATCTTTGCTCCCATCATTAATAACCAAAATTTCGATTTGCTTCAAAGTTTGGTTAACCAATGACAACAGGCATTTTTTCAGATATAATTCAACATTATAAACAGGAACAATGATCGAAACTTTTA
>Ga0116227_10011159_pt1 | contig 15240 bp, 8 predicted proteins | sample S1TSphgellanicum_FD_89693 | JGI IMG/M metagenome (GOLD analysis project Ga0116227, IMG submission 89693) | Host-associated microbial communities from peat moss isolated from Minnesota, USA - S1T2_Fb - Sphagnum magellanicum MG | ecosystem: Host-associated > Plants > Peat moss > Unclassified... | reverse complement strand
GGAAGCTGGCTTCAGGATTCTTTGAGATGTATTGAAGAGTATGATCTATGAAAGATTTGGTTGGAGGGACCACACCCCTCTGTTTGCAAAACTAATGGGATGAGAGCGAGAAGCTGCAAGTCAAACAACATTTATGAATGTGATGAATACCTTGATTGGAGGAGTTTCACACTTGATTGAACTTCCACTCACATATATTGCTAAAGGAATTGGGATCATGTGGCCTTACCTTGTGCAGTTCCTTGCAATTGTGGTATAGTCAACTGTTGCTTCCACAGACAAGCACAAGACACTTCAGTCTATATCCATGTCAAAAAGAGGCATATGCTGACCAAACCTGCAAACCATATTCATCACAGATGGATATATGCCTTGCCTGCGGCTGCACAAAAATTCCACAAATTCATACACAGCACACAAAAGGTGTTCTGATTAACTACACCATTATACATGAGAATGAATGAACATGTGATTGCTGATAAATTGCAATAAACTTGTGAGTGTGCTAATAGGGTTCTCTGCAAACAAAGACAAAGAAAGAGAATAGAAGGAAACACTCATTTATACAGCCCACTGAACAGGTCCTTAACAAATGGTCTCAACTGTGTAGTGTGTAGCTCATCGAAAAGCTACATTGAAAGAGACTGACCTGATATTAAGAGGGGATCAGCTGTACTCCTTGACAATCCCTTGATGTGTTGGCATCATCTGCAAAGAAACATCAACCCTCGGGAACAATTTCTATTACATGCTAAGAGATGAGCTGAGATCAACATTTTGGGACTGCTGGTTTCATCACAAGTTTGGTACAAAGGTTGGAGAGTGGAGAGAGGGTGACAACAAAGAGACATTTCCTGCTTTCAAATGAATCAAACCACCCTGAAACTAACTCCCAACTGGAGAGCAGTGACACCTTCCATCTTACACAGAAAAAAAGCCTAGATGCACATTATGAACTTGAAGCTGAATCTAAGGAGACATACATGGCTGGCCTCCTGAATTCTACAGAGCTGCTGCCTAAACCTTCAACATGTGCCCCAGAAGCTCCAATTCCTTCAAACCCTGACCTTCGGGATGCATTAAAAGACTCTAACCCTTCACAATGTCTGGATTTTCCATTCTGCAATCCTGTGTGTCCCTGATTGGGTGTGCCAAACTCCAGCTTTCTTCTGGGGTCCCACTCAGGATCAAGCACTGCCATGAATTCATCATCTCTGATGCTCTTTTTCCTACTCATCCAGTCTGCACCCAACTCTGAGATCCAGTTCTCATCTTGCCCACTCTTCTTTCTGCTCATATACAGTGAGCTCAGATCTGACAACCATGCTCCATTCAGAGCTTCTCTCTCCTTCCTCCTGCTCATCCACTGAAACCCTAATTCACAGATCCATGCAGATTCTTCCAATTCTGATCTGCACATTTGATTCCTCTTGTGATTCCTGGATTTCCTCTGCCTGCTCATCCATCTGTACCCCACATCAGCAACCCAAGAATCATCATCTAATGCATCATCAGCATATGTTCGCTTCCTTTGCATCAATTCTGAACCCAGTTCAGCAATCGATCCATTCCCAGTAGAGTGTCTCTTCCTCCGATGCATCCACGCAGAACCCATCTCAGAGATCCAGTTGCCATCCTCCTCCTCTTCCTCCTGCTGCTGCTGCTTCTTCCAAACCCTAGCCTTCACATTCTGCCGCGACTCCGTTCTGCTGCATCGCCACCGCTCTCCGTGATCCAAATTCTGTGGTGGAAGAAGCGACTTGCGAGCATCTGAGGCAGATCTGCTGCACCCATTTGCTTTTCTCAAACTGGGCCTGCTGCTCATCCACTGCAACCCTACTTCTGAAATCCCACCACCATCCTCATCATCAACCCTTGAAATCTTCCTCCTCTTGCTCATCCACTCAGAACCCAAATCACAAATCCAGCTAGCATCATCTTCCCTACTCCTCTTCTTCATGACCCAATCCCCTATGCTTCAAGACACAGATTTCCCCCCCAAAAATCTATGCTACAACTTTGTTTCTTCTCTTTTCTTCCTTACCTTCCCCTCGCAATGAAAACTAATTTGCATCGTCTTCTTCTCTCTAGAAAACTAAGCCCAAATTTCAGTTAAACCGATGCAAATCTATAATAAAAAACAAAAAAAACATGCTTGCTGTATCCAAAACATCGAATCCAACAGGCTCTAAATCCGAGCTCGAAAACTGCCACTGGAAGAATCTCTAGACTTGGTCATTCTTTCTCATTTGTTTTTTCCTTGTTTTGCTTTCTAAAAACCAAAAAAACTGGACCTTGGGAGTATTTACTAAGCGCAAGGTTTATAATAAATAGTACTTACTACACAGATTGTGCTACAGTTCTGGGCATCGATTTTTGTGTAGCTTCAGGATCGCTGCACTAATCGAAGAAAGAGGAAGAGGAACAAAACAAAGGCATCACAAACACGCTGGCCCTGCCAATATTGTACATCTACATACTGTGTCCACACTCTGAACACCAAAAACAATCCATTCCAATCTAAACACTTTCACCAAAGAAACCGTTTCTCTTCATGTGAAACTAGTTCTAATAAGGTAAAACTTCCAAAAAGTTGGATCCAATGCGATAGTCCCAACAAAGGACGAGTCTTTTGGAGGAGGAGGAGGACGACGACGACGAGCATGATGATGTCAGTATTGGAAAAAGCCTGCCGGGCATGCAAATCGGAGCACGCGCTTCCAACACTTAGTACAGGTGAAATAAGCCTGTTTTTGGGCCCTGCCTACCAAGGCAAGGATATTATTGTGTTTAGATTGATTCATAGTAGCTTAAGGGATTTGGGCCATTAGGGTAATAGGTCTGTTTTTATTTGAGGTTTTTTTGAAATATGTATGTTGTTGGCTTGTGTTGAAACTTGAGATTAGTTATTATAAAGTTGTATTATATCTTGAAGGATTTTGAGTTTCTTTTAGAGGATTTTTTGAAGATTATATTTTTGCATGGTGAAATATTTGAGTTTTCATAATTCTTCTTTTGACTTAAGATACTTTTTAATGTAAATGGCAAGGTCGCACTGTGACACACCTCTTGTTTTTTATGTGTTAGGGTATTGACCTGGCCCAAGGCCAGTCGTTGCATGGTGTAAAAATTGACAGATTTTTGTTGATTTTTTTAATGCTTTTTCTTTTCCCATTATGTATCATGGGAGAGAAAATGTAGAAAATTGACCATGGAGTAAAAAAAGACCATGGCATAAAAGTTAATGAATTTTTCTCAATTTTTTTAATACTGTTTTTCTTGTGGTACTTGTTGGGTACTATGTTGGAAAAAAAAGGAAAAAATGATCATGTGTAAAAATAAACGAATTTTTGTCGATTTTTTTAGGACGGTTTTTCTTGTGATACTCATTGCATATCATGGGGAAAAAAAGTAAAAAATGACAATGGTGTAAAATTAACAGATTTTTGCCAATTATTTAAATATATATATTTTCCAATGATAGGTGTTGAGTTTCACAGGCAAAAAAAAGGAAAAAAGCAAATCAAGGCATTTCAGAAAATGTTTCTTGTGAGAGTTTCGTTTTTCAAAATGCCCCCACAAGATCTTACAAATTGTAAGGGCTCCTCCAACTACACTAAGAATTTCTTCAGAGCTTTTGACAATTGAAAAAAACACAAACAGCTCACCACATAATGGCCTCTTCCCCTTGCGGTAAGTCCAAATTTCAAAAGGGCATGGGCCAGGTACCTAGGCTAGAACTTTGGTATATAGACTGGTACTCGTCCTGGTATTATCAACCAAGCATACCATTATAAGGGGTTTTTTTTTTTAAAAAAAATTAAATTATTGTGATGCAGCCACACTGGTGATCATTCCAAAGAGGAATTAGCCAAATGTGGTTATATGTGTGATAGAGAAGTAGAAAATGTTAAGATCCTGCTATCTTGGAACCTATTGTCAAAATATGACGATTTCATAAAAACAATTCCTCAACTTTGGCACATTTTTTTCAAAAAAGTCCTTGGTATTAGTTGCAATGGATTTTTAAATAAATAAATAAATAAAGGAAAAACACCCACCAAGGGAGCAAGAAATTTTTTTGGGGTTGCCAAGTGGCAAAATTTGGCCAAAAAGAAAAAAACATCGATACTTACCATAGAATTGACCTCACTAATTTGGTGGATTTGGCACCCAAATGGCAAATAATTCATTTAACTTTAGTTTCGAGGTTAACCTTAGTCATTTTAGGTTCTAAGTTGGTGCACACAAGTTGATCCTACAAAAAGGGTACTCTCCAAAAATAAGTACCCCAACTTTATAATGGGGGCAATAGGTAAGTCCAGGTTGAAATGGTGATTAACCATTTTGGAAATAGAAATTTCATGTAACCATTGAGAAGGCTTAGGAGGCTTAGTTTTTTCCTTTTGGGTTTTGAGAGGGGGGGGGGAAAGATGACAAAGTAGGGGGGAAGGAAGTATATTTAGGCTTCATGTTTCAAAAATATTGGTGATGGGCCAATGGAATGGCTCCTTCTGGAAAAAAAGAAAAAGTGAGTGCACCTCCTCCCCCTCACTAATTTTATAGAAGCATGAATAAGTACTCTGGCTTCATACATGATCTATCTATGAAGGAAGGTAGTTTGCTTTGTTTTGTAGTTATGAGATCCACTCAACTGGGATGCTTCAGATCATGTTCTTCATGCCTTGGGGAAATTTTTATTAAAGACCTGTAAATCTTTAAAAAGCTCTGGACAAGGAGGGGTGCATGGGCTTGGTTCCATGACGGTTGCACTTGCTATGCAAAAGTTCTTGAATACTGAATGATTCTTCACTGAAAAATTATATTAAATTGTAGCTGAAAATTTCAGAGGAATTGGAAGGTGCCTTTGGTGTTCTTGGAAAGATCTTGATAAGCAGGATTTAATGGAATTTATTTAGTAAGATTTGGATGATTCAGAATGTGGGAGATATTGATTTTGAAGTGATTTCTGCCACTGAAAATTTAAATAAATTCCAAAAAACCAGGTTTTGAAAGGAAAAATCAGTTGAGGACTCGGTAACACTTGGGCCAATGGAATAGGCCACACCATAATTTCTAACCAAAAGAATACCCCCATGAAAGGAAAGATCCTATACAATCTAAGGCCAAAGAAATCAAGAATTTTAGGTTCTAAGTTTTTGCACACAAGTGGATCCTCAAAAAAGGGTACTCTCCAATGACACATGCACAGTATTTTCTAACCAAAAAACTCTACAAAAGAAAAGATCCTAATACAATCTAGGGCCAAGGGATGGAGAGTTTCTGCCCACCTCATGAATTAAGATTTTAAGTGTAGGGTAACACCCTAGGAGCAAGGCATTACTGAAATAAGGAACTCCCTAGGCAAAGCAGAGGGGGTTTTTATTTTAGTAAAATGAAATGCTCTTTGTACCATTATATGACAAGTATTTTGTAACACAAACAAAATGTTATTCTGTTTTATAACATACCCTCCAGATACACTGCAAAATTTGGAGCAGTGTTTTACATTCTTAAAAACTCTCTTAGCCATGGGAAATTTATAAAAAAAGGGCGCCTTTCCAAGGCTCATTTGAGACTAACCCTTTTTAGGGAGCATCTTCCTAAAGCTGTTCTCTGTGTTTCTCGGCGTTTCATGTTACTTTTCTGCATCATAGGAGCTTTGTAGGCAAAAGGAGGATCCTTAGTTAGTTTTTTCACCTCATTTGCAACAATTCTCACTTATAATCTACCAACAGTACATCATATTTCCGTGGAAAGTTGGGAAAGATCACAAACTCATGGCCCAAGGTACTCATATTTTCCTTGGAAAGTTGGGAAAGATCACAAACTCATGGCCCAAGGTACTCATATTTTCCTTGGGAAGTTGGAAAAGATCACAACTCCTGGCCCAATGGACCCAACAACCAAGCTTTATGAGCTCTCAACGACCTTTTCTTATACATAATTTGAGGGCACTACTTATGGTAGGCATGTCTCCAATGAATACTTACACCTAAAGGCTAGCCTGAACTCATAGCGTACAAACTAGAAGTAGCCAGGCAAGGGCAAGCAACCACCCTAGTGGAGAGAGGGAGGAAGGGAGGGAACCAACCAAACAAGAAGAGCATGATCAAAAAAGAAAAGAGTTGTGAGAGATGGCTTACAAGGACGGCAAGGCAAGCCAACTCCTAGAGCGGACCTGACAACGACAACAGCCATGGAGTGCAATACAGAGTCATATTTTGATAAGTCTACAATGTCTTCTACACTACAGAATTCTGTTCATATGACATTGTAAATATCAGTACTAGTTAGTGCATTCAACCTTCAAGAACCATATTGCATCAACGGCTTTACAAAACAGATAGTCTTTAACCTAAAAGAGAATTGAGATGCAGAAACACTTCACTGTGACAAAGTGTGGAGGATTCAATCTCAAAACCTCTCCAAAGAAGAGATTGCATAAACAGCAGCTTTAGCTGAAAGGATAATAAATACCTGGACATAGGTGAAAATGACACAGCCCATCAATGAGAAAACAAAAATACAATATCAGTATCATATACTGCAACTAAACTACGGGTCTAGATATTAAGCACAGGTGAATAAGCATACATTTAAACCAGTTGGAAGTCAAACTCAGGGTCCAGCTAGGATCTTTAGAAAAGATGGTCAATGGCACTTACCTCTCTTTGTGGGGACTTTTCAACACCTTGCTGCTAACTATATACATAGCAAAAAACTCAAGCTACTCATATGCACCAGACCCTCAACTTGAAGAAATATACTTAACATGCTAATGCAGATTGGACATCGAACCCAATCCATAGTTGGATGCTAACTAGCAACTGAACAAAGGCTGTGCATGATATAAGTGATGAAAAGATTTGCTTCTCAAATCTAACGTGGAAGAAACACAGTTCATACATGCTTCACGCATCACTGACCTGGAGGAGCCTGATCATCACATAAGGGGAATGGCTTTGTCTTTCCAACTTACCCCATATTTTGAACCTAATGAAGACCCAGATAGATAAGCTTGATATGGGAGCCTGCCTAAACCGACACCATTTCAAGTCTCCTACCCTCATGATTACAACCATTCTGAAATAATGTTTAAGCAGAATAACAGCCATTTTGTCCAACTCACAGTATTTGGTTGCAAGGATTTGATTTGAAGAAAGAAAGATTTACTCAAAGGCCCACTGATTCTCCCGTCGTACTTCCTCTTCCTCCTCTGGTGTGAAGTCATTCTTGATGTTGAAGGTTTTGCGAATCTCCTCAGGGGTCTTGCCCTTGATCATATCAGCCACGGTCTGGCATGTCAGATCCAGCAAGTTCTTAATGTGCAGGTAATTTGCTGCCTGCTTCGCACAACACCCAAATTCATGTAAAACATTTGATGCTCCAATTTATCAATCTTACAAACCACATCAAGGAATGGCATATGTGAATACTCATCTGCACTCATTCTACCAGAATACATACTACTTCACTCAATGACCTTCATGAGAGAGGACAGATTTGTTGGCCTCTGTGCATTCATCCTTGGTCAGTTGAAATGAACCTGTTTCTAATAGCAGAAAAGAAGCAAGTTGCAGCATCATTTGCACACGAAAACCCCACAGTTGAAGCAAAGAAGACATCGCTGGGAAGTCGCCATCGAAGTCAGGGAGGTCGATGTCTTCTTTACTTCAACTGCCGGGTTTTTGTGTGCAAATGATCCTCCGAGTTGGTTCTTTTTCTTTCTGCTATTAGAATCCCTGCAGTTGAAGCAAAGAAGACATCGCCCTCCCTGACTTTGATGGCGAAGATGTCGCTGCTTCATCTCCGTCTCTCGGCATATTAGTCACTCCACATACAGCGCAATGGAGCGGCAATGAGTTTATCTAGACCGGGAACAATCGATACGGACCGTCTCCTCTGGAGAAGCAAATCCGAACGCACAGTTTCAGAAGAGGATTCCAGCACCTCCGCCTTGAAAAAGGATACGCAAGGATATCAAAATGATCACACACAAGGTGCACAAACAAACCTGGAATGCAGAGTGTTCCGCGAAACATACAGCTTACCAAGATAAGATCGAACAATGTGGCCTGATCCACCTTCACGAAATCCAAGTCCCAGGCCTTGATTTCGTCCTCCGGCGTAGCAGGCTTGTCGTCGCTGGCCTTCTGGTTATCGACATGGTACTTACAATACTCGATCACCTTGGCCAGAATCTTGCTGGAGACGTTGGGGAGCGGAATCGGATGATCCATGCCCGTGTCCTCGATCATGTTCTTCACGGCTTGTGATTCAAACGCGACCGACTCCTCCACCTCGAACATCTCGTCATCCGAACTCTTCAATTTCACTCGCCTCTCCGCCATGGCCACGGACGACTTGCAGCAGGTCTCAGGTGACGACTCTCAGCTGATAATAAGCCCAAAAATTGAACAAAAAAACCGATCTGAAAATCACAAGAACTGGAGCAACGAAAGCTCAATCTATTTGCAATCAACGCTTGCATCTATATGTTTCAGAGCTCAAGATTGCGGAGATATGGAGGACGGCAGACAGCGAGAAGGCGTGACCGTCGAGGAACGCGCACAACGCACACGCAGCAACTAAAGATTGCTGCAACTATCAGACATCACTTTCCGAGAAGATGACAAATTCCGCTGCGGAACTTCTTCTCGCACCGACGACGACGACGACAGTTCCACAGTATAACGCCTTCTTGTGAATTCCCCTTGTCTGTACATCTAAACGAGACTCCCCATCAGCCTCTTTTTTTTTGCGAAATTTAGAGAAAAAAAAAGAAAAAAGAAAAAAAAGGTCGCCAATTTAATGATTTTCGGGGAAAAAATTAGCAAATTTTGGAGAAGGAATTTAGAAAATTTGCCAGATTTTAATACATGGATTATTTTTTCCTTTCATATTTTTAATAGCCAAATTTGGCTAAATCAGCTTATGGATAATCACCATCTAAGCTACATCACAAAATAGGGGGCCTAGGATTTATAATTTTGATTATTTTTCATAAGAAAATACCAAAAAAATATTATGTGTAATGGACCAACTAGTAATGGACTAACAAAATTGTTTATTTGTTTTCCAATTGTAAGATGGTCAACAAGGTAATAATAATAATATTACCATTCACAAAATGGTAGTATGTAGAATCTATTCACCTTATTTCAATAAGGTATTTAGATTTTTTACATGATGTAAAATAAAACAAATTTGATGTATGTCTATGTATGTGAAGCTTACATATTTATCTCCCTCCCTTTAGAGACCTACTTATTATATGCAAGAACATATTCACCCAAACCCAACTATGTGTACCACATGTAAAATATTGTGCAAGTTATTTCCCCATGGCAATAATGCAAAGACATGAGATCCTAGATGATGTAGACCAAATTCTCCCCCCAAATATTGTGATGAATATCTGCCACCAAATTTGGCTATTCAATGTTTTTGAAAAGAAAACTCATTTAAATATACATATATATATATATATATATATATATATATATATTTTGGCTACCTACTTGAACCATGTATAAAAATTTGGAGATATTTAAAAGAATTTAAAGAAATTTTTAGAGAATTTTGGCAATTCCTTTTCAAAAAATCATTGAATTTGTGACAAACCTTTTCCTAAATTTCACAACATTGTGAAATTTCACACCAAAAAAAGAAAAGTTGTTGTAGAGTGGTGATTGACCAAATGCCATCACTTCGTTTCACATTTGGGTTATATATATATATATATATATATATATAAAGAGTAGAATTTGGGAATGGGGATAGAAAGAAGTAAAGGAAAAGTAAAAAGATCGTGGAAAATAGGTTAATGAAGAAGAGGAGGTAGGAAAAGGAAAGGGGATGGGGGACTTAGGAGATGACTAATGAAACAAAGGAAGGTGAGAAGCAATTAAAAAAACTTTGTTCAAGCCTTGAAAGTTGACAACATGGATGAAACAAAACCATAAATAACAATCAATAATGAAGCATAGAATTTGGATGAAATTTTGTTCATGAATGGATTAGATCACAAATGTACAATTGTATATATTATAATACCTAAACAATTTTGGCAACAAACTATCAAAAAATTAATTAAAATTTGAATCTTAACTTCGGCACTTGGTTTTTAATTTTGAAAATTTTGGCAAATAATGGGTATATAAAATAATAAATAGTCTTTCTTCAAGGTTGTGGAATAGGGTCAATTTAAAGTTTCAATACTGGAAAGTCTACAATTGAAACCTAACAATTGATCTTGCAACCTAACCATAGATTTAAATTTGGATTACTTTTTGGTTGGCACTTCCACTCACTTGCAACTCTCCAGCACTTTGGCACATAAATGGCATCTTACCTCACAAGGAGTTGAACCCAACTTGGCATTTGGTGTCATGCAACCCATGTCACCATGGAGTCGCCCCATGGTGGCCTTGACATGGGCTTTGATTAAATGAACCCAAAGCACAGGTCTTGCTTAGAATGGCTTGTCACTTTTCTCCCACTTTAAGGATGTCAACATCTTCATTGATTTTACTCAAAATAACACACCCTTCAACCCATCTATTCACCTCCCACAATCCCTAATTGGGGTTAAGCTACTCCCTAGATTATAGAAATCCATTCATGTTGTGTCTTTGTGTTTTCAATACAAGAGGAATTTTGGGTGGGAAGTCCACTTGAGTTGTTTTTTTTTCGTTTACACTTTCCTACTCAATCTTTTTTCCCCTTGCGGCCTTCCTTTGTGTTGGAGTCCATTTTGAGTTTAGCTTAGCAACCTCGACCACCAAGCCAAGCAAACATTACGAACACACCAATAAATAATGTTGAATTGGGTTTTATGGCTTGAATTAATAATTTCACCCAAAGGGGACATGAATCACAAGTTCATGCATGGGAAGTCTTACTTTTCCAATCGAAAGTGTAAAATTTTACTTACTTACACCACTACATTATTTTCGCTTGATCGAGCCTTGGAAGTTTTTCAATGTTCAAGTTCAACTCCTAAGTCTATTTCCGTTGGTTGCCATCATTTTTCCTTCTTTAATTTTTTATTCGTCCCATAGATTCTTAGCCTTCTTGTCATGCCCGTACATGGCCTCAAACATGATGGCCAGTTACGGGCATGCCCATGTGTGTTTTAAGGTTGATGTACGGTCTTAGGCGACTCTACGCTATTAGATACTTAAGGTTTGTTAACGATGGTATAAAAGGTCCAAACCTTCCTTTCTCCTTTAGTTTTTCTAGAATTCCTTTGTCATGAGTTTCCTCCATCATAAGCTAGGATTTTCTAGATGCTCACGGCGACCATTACACGGCCACCGTTTACATACACTTCATTTCTTTCTTGCTTTGCATTTCAATTCTAGAAAAACTCTATTTCCTGTTGCTTCATGTTGAAAGCAAGAGATTTCTTGCACTTTTGAAGTTTTTTTAGTTGTCACTACTGGTGTGGTGTTGTTGCTGCCAGAGGGAGCGCAAGTTGCTACAACTATAGCTGCAAGAGGGAGCTTGCGTGTTACATTCATGCTGAGTTAAGATCTTTGAACAGGTTTCAAAGCTCCCCTTCCCTTTTTCTTTCTTTCTCTCTCCTGTGGCGGCTAAGAAATTTTTAAAAAAATAAAAAAATAAAGGTGGTGGCGGCGGCTGCCATCGCTACAGAGCAGCCCAACACTGCCTGCTACCGCGACGTGAACTGCAGCGTACATCGCGTAGTGTCGCAACGTCACAACGACGCTGCCTTGCAAGCTACATAGCGCGTCGCAGCATCGCTACGTTGCAAGCTGCAGCATTGCAACCTGCAACCTGCCGTAGCGCCGCAGTAACCTACCGCAGCACCGCAACGTTGTAAGCTGACACACCGCTACAAACAACTGCAACGCCGCAACGTTGTAAACTGCCGCAATGCTGCAATGTTGCAACCTGCCGCAACGCTGCAAACTACCGTAGCGCCACGACGTTGCAACCTACCGCAACGTTGTAACCTACCGCAGCGCCACGACGTTGCAACCTGCCGCAGCGTTGTTGCGTTGCCAATTGCAGCACGCCGTAGCATCGCTGCGTTGCGAGCTACAGCAGCGTCGTAACGTCGTTGCGTTATAAATTGCAGCAGCATCGTAACATCGCTGCGTTGCAAATTACAACAACGCTACAACAAGCTCCACGAACGTCACGTAGCTAGCTCGACCAGCGCCACACAACCAGTTCCACCAGCACCGCGCAACGATCTCCACTAGCTTCGTGTAGCCAGCTCCACCATCCCTGCGTTGCGCTGCAGCAACAAGGCCATCATTGCGTTGCAGCGTTCCGAGTGGCAGCATCACCATCGCCGCTGCAACGACCGACCGTTGTCTAACTTCCGTTCGTCCACGGACTTTTGTTCGTCGAACGTTCGTCCACAGATTTTCGTCCGATTTCCGTCTTGTGTCCTGTGTCTTGCGTGCTTGTCGTCTTGCCACCCTACATCGTGCGCCCTGCCGCCCTACGTCCTACCGTCGTACATCCTGCCTTTTCATCCAACATCTATTTGACTTCCGTGCAATATTTGTGTGTCATGGGTCATTCCCAACAGCACACTTTATTCTTCAAATTGTACGTAATATTAGGATTTTGTAGTTAGTGTTGTGTACTATCACAACATTTTAGGGCATGGGACAACACCATGTCCTCGGATGATGAAAGCACTACTGCTAGGCCAGAGCCCAGGTATTAGTTATGAAGTAACACATCATCTTTTGAGCCAATTTCTTTAAGCTCACGAGCATCACGACGATACCATCAAGTGTCTACAACACCATCGTCATCTAGTACAACTCCTACTAGGAATTCAGGCTCAGGTTACACTACATCAACGGTACTTCAGAGTCCATTTGGAGGGGCTCATCAGTGGACTACGCCCGTTGCTGCACCTATTTTCGCACCATCACCGTATACTCCGTTGCAAGCTATGACTTCAGCACCCATATACACTATGGAGGTGAACAGTTCCTCTGGGAAAATTGAGAAATTCAGCGGAAGGCCAGGTATTATTTCTTTGAGGGAGTTCAAGGCAACGTTCTCAACTGTGGTTTGTGAATTGGAGCTCAAGTACAACGTTAATTACACCGAGGCGTTTGCATTCAAACAATTGGCTCGTTATGTGCATTATGAGGCACTGGATGTCTACGAGCAACATTCTGCAAGGATTTTGGGTGTCACCCAAATTCCCAATCCAGCGTACGCCATAGCCATCACCACTGCCTCTCAAGCTGCATTGCAAGCTACAATTGCACATCACGGGACTGTGCCGAATAATCCAAACCCGGTACCTACCTCAGTAAACCTTTCTCCTCAACAACTCATTACTGCTACTGCAAATATTCCTCCCACAATTGATGTGCCAACTTTTACTGATCCAGTGGGGGAATTCTTTCGAATTCTTGAGCTGGAATTTCCAGTCAAAAGTTCTGAAAAAATTCTGCAGCTTGCCACCTTCTTTCGACAAAAGGATGAAACCCTCAAGATGCTCTACAGGAGGCTTCTCAAACTCAAAGAAGATACCCAGAGCATCATCGACTTGGAAGCTGCCCACCGGTATCTTCGTTCGTTGGAAGGTACTCTAACACTCCACGCGCAGGTTTTGCAACGGGTCTTTACAGAACTTGGAGACTCATACACTTTGTTGGATGTGTACAACATTTCCAAAAAGTTGGAACTGGCTCATGCACACTATGAGGCCAATACTATGAGGCCTCCATCACGTTCAAGGCTTCAGCATACACAAGCTGCGCCAACTAGATCATCACATTCTTCTTCAAGGACTAAAGCGGTGCACACGGCTACACCCATCCTACCTTCTTGTAACTACTATGGCAATCCTGCCCACAAAGTTAGTGAGTGCAACATTCCTTCTGAAGATCTCTTTTGTGATTATTGTGGAAAAGAGGGACATTAGGAAGTTGTCTATTTTGCCAAGTTCCCAGAGCGGAAGTAACTCCAATTACAACGGCAAAATCTACCAGCATCTTCCACTGTACCTCAACCAAAAGCCAAGGCACCTCAGCCTTCCACTCAGGCTTTGCCCACTAAAGGTAATTCCAACAAGAATGTTTAGAAGAATGAGCACAATGTTGACGAGAGGGAGGTGTTTCAAGCCCATTAAATTCAAGTTCAAACTTTACAAAATGAACTCGAATCACTGAGGGCTCAACTTGCTAATCTAAAAGGCAAGTCCTCCCAACCAGCTAGTCATGCCCAACCTATACAAGGTTCAGGATCACGAGAGGGACCTCCTAGGTCGTTCTACGGCCTTCCACACGATGCCATGGTTGGGGAGTATGTTCTTTCCACTCCACACAATTCTAGTTTCACACCAGAATTGGCTACTTTTTTTTGCCCTTCCTATGTCGCGGCACAAGAAGCTAGTGTGGCACCCAGAGTTCTTGCCACTAGGCAAGTAATTCAGACTGATGGACTCGCATTTGGTTCAAGTCCTATTACCAGGGCTAGAGGAGTTCGAACAGTCATGCCACAATCTTTTCGTCCTCTCAACATGGAAGAAGAACGCACCTTGTTGGCGAAAGGGGAGGAGACTACTACACCACAAGTTGTTAGGGCATCAAATTTTCGTGTCCCAGGAGTACATGTACATTAGGAAAACACACAATTTTCCACTGATCAGCTTATGGAATGCCAACTTCAAATGCATGAAGTGGCACAAAAGCTTGTGAGTACACCATTGTTTAATTTTCAAGATTTGAAGCTAAGCACCAAGGACATAATTGCAATCTTAGAGGATACCTTGAACATTACATCAGGTCCTTTACCAATCCCTAATCCACATGTTACAGAGGTCCCATCCAACACCTTGGAGAGACAATTGATTGGCTCACATGTTGTAGATGATGTTCATAATTTGGTCACTAGTTCTAGCATGACTAAACTAGTAGGCTTTCCTACCTCTGATTCTACATTCACATGTCAGAAGGAGTTCAGAACACCTCACTTGTGGATTTGTTACTCAGCAAAGGTGTTGTGGATAGCCATTCTCTCCACAAAGTCTCACTCATTTTCGAAGGTGGTGCCTAATGAGAGAACTTCCATCGCCACCGGAGTTGCCATTGTCGACAATACTGGGTTAGCAATCCAAGTGGGAGGACATACACCTAGAGTAGTACTTCTTGACACAGGTGCCCAACCAGTGATTCTTGGAGTTAAATTCGCCAAGAAGATGGGCATGCTTGACTCCAAACTACGGAAATC
>Ga0116227_10011158_pt1 | contig 15241 bp, 10 predicted proteins | sample S1TSphgellanicum_FD_89693 | JGI IMG/M metagenome (GOLD analysis project Ga0116227, IMG submission 89693) | Host-associated microbial communities from peat moss isolated from Minnesota, USA - S1T2_Fb - Sphagnum magellanicum MG | ecosystem: Host-associated > Plants > Peat moss > Unclassified... | reverse complement strand
TGACGTCGACTCGTAGAACGTCGGCCCCTACGGAGCTGCCATTAACTAGGAACTCATACCCGCCATTGAAAAGCAGTATCGCGGCATCGGCCAGGGCTGGGCCCGCGCCACCTTCGGCGGCTCCACCGGCGGTTGGGAGGCGCTGGCCACGCAGGTCTTCTACCCCGACCTCTACAACGGTACCTGGGCCGCCTGCCCCGACCCCGTCGACTTCCACGCCTACCAGAACGTCAACCTCTACGACGACACCAACGCCTTCGTCCGCAAGGCCGACTTCGGCTCCGTCGAGATCGCCGCCGACCGCAAGCCCGACGGCTCCGTCATCGCCACGACCGGTGCCGAGTACCGCTTCGAGTACGTCCTCGGCACCCATGGCCGCTCCACCGAGCAGTGGGACATCTGGCAGGCAGTCTTCTCCCCGCAAGGTCCTGACGGCTATCCGGTCGATGTCCTTGACCCGCTCACCGGCGCCATCGACAAGAAGGTCGTCGCCTACTGGCACGATCACTGGGACATCAACGCCATCCTGCAGCGCGACTGGGCCACCCTCGGCCCCAAGCTCGAAGGCAAGATCCACGTCCAGGTCGGCGACGGCGACACCTACTTCCTCAACAACGCCGTACATCTCCTCCAGGACTCGCTCGACAACACCCGCAACCCGCACTCGGATGCGCAGTTCCAGTACGGCCCTGGCATGCCCCACTGCTACACCGGCGGTCCGCCCGAGTACACCATGCAGCAGAACAGCGCCAACTGGCCGCAACGTGTGATTCCGCTGATGACCGAACACATGCTGAAGACCGCGCCAGCCGGAGCCGATACCAAATCCTGGCTCTATTAGGTACCAGCCGTCTCTGCTCCTCCCGTTGACCATCACCAGCTCCCGTGCCGACCAACGGGAGGAGCGAGCGAAGCAATCACCCACCACGAAGTGGTCGCCCCGCGCGGAGCGGGCCCGTCCGGCAGGACATATGCCTCTAGCTGAAGACCTCATCTTCGTCTCGATCGCCTCGTACCGCGACGCGCAGCTCGTCCCCACGGTCGAGGACCTGCTCGCCAAGGCGACGCACCCGGAGCGCCTGCGCATCGGCATCTGCTGGCAGCACAGCGCGGAGGACCCTCCTCTTCCCTTTCAGGACGACCCACGCCTCCGCATCCTCGACGTCGACTGGCGCGCCAGCCGCGGCGCCTGCTGGGCCCGCGCCGAGATCATGAAGCTCTGGCAGGGCGAGCCATGGTTCCTCCAAACAGACTCGCACTGCCGCTTCGCCACCGGCTGGGACCGCCGCATGATCGAGATGGCAGCAGGACTGATTCAGTCGGGAACAAGCGCGAAGCCGATCCTCAGCACCTACGCCGCGCCCTTCACGCCCGCCACCATCCCCATGGCGAAAGAACGGCTCGCAGGAGACCCCCAGTCCATGGCCGTCCAGACCTTCACCGACGACGGCATCCCGCAGCTGAAACCCCTCGGCATCCCCAACTGGCGCAAACGAACCCGACCGCTCCACGCACGCTTCCTCTCCGCAGGATTCCTCTTCACCCCCGGCAGCTTCGTCGAAGAGGTTCCCTACGACCCGGATCTCTACTTCTTCGGCGAAGAGGTCTCGATGACCCTGCGCGCCTACACCAACGGCTACGACCTCTTCCACCCGCACGAGAATCTGGTCTGGCACGACTACGTCCGCGCCTACGCAACCCGCCACTGGGAGGACCACGCCGAGATTGAGGCCGCCGCGCCAGTTCGCACCCAGGAAAAGGCAAAGACCCAGGACTGGAAGCATCTCGACACCCGCAGCCGCGAGAAGGTGACCCGCCAGCTTGCCGGAGAGCTCTCCGTGGAAGACACGCGCTTCGGACTCGGCCGCGTCCGCAGCCTGGCCGACTACGAGGCCTACGCGGGCATCTCCTTCCGCCTGCGCAAGGTGCAGGACTACACCCGCCGCGCCGCCGAGCCACCCAACCCGCCGCTTCCCGCCGACTGGCCGGAGCGCATCTACACCTGGCTCGTGCGCGTCGTCGTCGACCCCGCCCTGCTGCCCAAAGGCGCGCTCGACGAACCGCTCTTCTGGTACGTCGCGATCTTTGACGAGGAGGCCAACGAGATCCTGCGGCGCGACTTCCCGCGCAAGGAGCTCGAGGCCGTCTCAGGTACCGAACCGCAAATCGTGCTCGTCTGCGAGGTCGAGTCCGGCATCGTCCCGACCAGCTGGACGGTCTGGCCGGTCGACAGGAACGGCGTCTGGCTGCGCAAACTCGCCGGAAAACTGGCGGACGACGACTTCTCCGTCATCCTCGAATAGGAGGATGAGGCCGCCCCGACCGAGAGCGCGCAGACTTGACAAACCCTCCCCGTGAAATGGCCCCTCTTCGCTCCTCAGACCGCGAAGCCGAGAGGTCGGACTCCGCTCGAAAAACAGAGGTCACCCCCTAAGTGACCTGTTTGGAAGAATTTGCGCAAAATAGGGGGAGGGGGGGGTGCCGCACGGCAATGCAAAGGGGACCAGCCAGAGTTACCGCTCCGGCTGAATCCCGCACTCCAGAACTTGGCGTCTGAAGCTTCTAAGCTTCGATTTTAAAGGTGAACTCTTCGATAACCGGGTTGGTCAGCACCTCGCGCGCAATCCGCTCGACCTCAGCCTCGGCGGCCTTCGCCTCCAGCCCGTCCTCGAGCGTCAGCACGAAGTACTTTCCCTGCCGCACGTCGGCGACCCCTTTGTATTCCATCCGACGCAGAGCGTCCGCAATCGTCTTGCCCTGTGCATCGAGGACAGTGCGCTTCAAAGTAACGTAGACATGAGCCTTCATCGTGTCTGATTATAGTTGGTGTACCAGGGATTCTCCGGCCCCATTTAGACTACTTGGACGAACACCGAGCACCCCGACCCCAAGCAGCCGGTACACCCGGTCCCCCACCGGCGGACAGATTCACCCAAAACCATCCAAAAATTTCCCTATCGAGACGAGATACCCTGATCCTATGCCTAATTACTTAGAGCTTCCTATCGGACCGAAGTGCCCTGAGGTCGTCAACGCCGTCATCGAGATTCCGAACGAGGGAATCAACAAGTACGAGTACGACAAGGAGCTGCACGTCTTCCGTCTCGACCGCAATCTCTACTCGCCCGTCCACTACCCCGGCGACTACGGCTTCTTCCCCTCCACCCTCGGCGACGACGGCGACCCGCTCGACTGCCTGGTGCTTGTCGATGCGCCCAGCTTCCCCGGCTGCGTGATGGAGGTACGCCCCATCGGCGTACTCGAGATGCTCGACCAGGGCCTGGGGGATGAGAAGATCCTCTGCGTCGGCAAGGGAAACCCCCGGTACAAGGACGTCCACGATGTCTCCCAGATCTATCCGCACATGCTGCGCGAGATCACGCACTTCTTCGCGATCTACAAGGACCTCGAAGGCAAGCGCGTCGAAGTGAAGGGCTGGCGCGACGCCGCGTTCGCCCGCAATAAGCTTGTCGAGGCGCACCAGCGCTTCCTCGCCAACATCGCGAACCCCGAAGCGAAGCCGGTTCCCGTCGAATAGCTGGACAGCGGCATCACGCAAAGACGCCCATCGCTCTCAGCTCCGAGCGATGGGCGTTTCTGCGTAGCTTCACGGCAAAGTGCCCCGATCCGCGGGCCACAGCGGGCAGCTCTCGAAATACTCCCTACGAGGGCATCGTCCACGCTATAATCAGCGGAGCACCGCTGAGTGTGTCTGACGAACCCCGTCCGGCGCCAGCGCGTACAGGCATGGAGAGTTGGCCGAGTGGCTGAAGGCGGCGGTTTGCTAAACCGTTATAGGACCAAAAGTTCTATCGGGGGTTCGAATCCCCCACTCTCCGCCACATAAATAAAATCAACAACCTAGATCATGCTGATTCCGCTTTCTTAGACTTCGGGATTACAGTCAACCTGACGAAGAGCATCGGCACTCCTAACGGTTTCCGATCTCACAGTGTGTATTGTCTGGGAAACGGTCCAACACGATGAAAAGGCATACTGGCGGAATATTCCAACTATAATAGTGGCATACGATTATACTAAGAAGCCCACTCATAATATGGCTGGGGAAGGCTTCAATAAGCCAATCCGTTGCTTCGACTTGAAGCTGCTTCTTCAGCTATTCGGCACCTCAATGGAGTCAACCCGGCAACCCCAACTCTGGCTCTGGCTCTGGCTTGATTCTTGTATTTGCCAATGCAATGCTTATGTTGCTGAGGGCTTCAAGCGGCATATCGTCTTACCATGCAGCCGCCGTGCCTTAATATAAATACGATGGGAAGCCGGACACAAAACACTCAGTTACGCGCCTTTGCACCGTCCACTCCGATCGGCTCTTACGCACCCTGAAGTTAGTCTAGCTTTCGCTTTCCGAACAGTAGCTATCTAGGACAGCCCTTACTACTGCATGCGAGCGATTGGCACTGCTCAGAAAACACAGTTGCAGCGAGCATCGTTGGCAAGCACAGAGGTTTACTTCCTAAGTCGTACGACTTAAGAGTGATGTCGCCCGTGCTTTTTCCCTCTGAATTGCACTGTTCAGTCAGTACACTCAATTTGAAAGGCCATTTTTTGCGGGTGGCATTTCTGACATTTTACGAGTTTGCCCTCTTGGGAGTGGTTAAGCAAAAAGTGTAATTTCGTATTGCCAGAGTTAGAAACGCCATGCATGATGCATGGCGCACAATTGAGTCCTTTGTGCATCTGATCAGAGGTACATGTCGTGAGCATTCGTACGGTCGCTGTCTTTCATAACTCCGCCGCTGTCGGCTCTGCCTGGTGCTGTGCCGAGGGAATTTTAACAACCCTCGCAGCTGAAGGCTATCAGGTGTTGAACTGTGGGAACCCACACCACACCACAGTCCCCCTTGAGCTTCTACGCAAAGTAGATCTAATCATCCTTGGCGCGCCCGAGTGGTATGGCAACATTCTCACGGCACGCTATCAAGCAGGGTGGCAACAGATAGAGGCACCGAAGATCGCCTGGTATGCGGAGTCAGCGTATCGTGACGATCGCACCTTTGACTTTAAACGTTGCAAGGATATGGCGGATATCCATTACTACCCGGCAATTCAGGATGCTGAAGAGTTCGGAGGCACGTGGCTGCCGTTCGCAGCTGATACGACGATCTTCCGTCCACTCCAGATTGCAAAGAAGTACGAGACAGCCTTTCTCGGAACCATTTATCCAAAGCGTGCAGAGTATATCCAGCAGGTAGGTTTTTCGATCGACATCATGCCGCCGGTGCACGCACAACACCCCGTCGAGTCGTTCCATCGATTAGCCCAGGCTTATAACTCGACGAAGTTGTTTGTAAACATGCCGGCTTACTCACGACTACTTGTCACGAAAGTCACTGAGGTGATGGCCTGCGGCACAATGCTCGTTCAGCCAGCACTCGATCATCCCTCGGGCGTACGTAACATGGAACAGTTTGTGAATGGAAAACATCTGGTTTATTACGATCAGAACCGTCCAGACGAGCTCGCGGACATTCTTAAGTATTATCTACATCATCCGCAAGAGCGCGACGCAATTGCGGCAGCAGGTCTCGACGAAATTCGGAGGGCGCATACGATGAAGCATATTGTGGATCGTATGGTCGCGGATGCAAATGGTTTTCTACGGCAGGGAGACTCGGACGCAGTCAGCGATGTTTGTACAAGTATCAATTAACTAAAGTCGAGTCTCGCCGCAGAGCATAGTAGCACTCTCAAAGACGTTTAAGCGGTCTTCTCAGCTGTATTCCCCTAGCCTAACGGTGATAAAGGACGAGTTGTGCGTTCTTCCTGTAGCGGCATGGAACAATTCGTCGGGAAAGCCAAACTCACCTGTTCAACTTATCTTGCATGCGGAGACTAGCAGTCCTTGTCGACGAGACTTAGCAATATGCGCAGGCTTTCTCGCTCACTCACAGAATGATTGTGCAGAAACCAAATACTTCGCGCATGAGACGCTAGCGTCCTTCCGAGTAGTAATGCAGCGCCCGCTCAATGCCAGCCTCAAACTCAATCTTATGCTGGAATCCGAGCTGTCGCTGTTTTGTGGTGTCTCCGCCCCGTGCATGTACTCCGGCGGGCTTGTCGGATAACCCTTTCACGTCAGGGTGGTAGCCAACAATCGATGCAGCCAGCTTCGCAAAGTCGATGAAATTAGTCAGCACGCCAGTTGATAGGTTCACCGCACCACCATCGTCAATTTTGTCGATCATGGTCATCACACCATCCACACAGTCCTCAATGTGAATGAAGTCCCGCATCTGTGTACCGGTGCCCCACACGTTGAGCCCTTCTGCGCCCCGTTCTGCCAATACTCGTTTGCATATACTTGGAAACGGGTAAGCGTCATCCTGATCCTCACCGTAGCCTGAGAAGGGTCTGAAACATATCGAGTGTAGGCCATGTCTCTCGTATGCAAGCTGAGCCAGATATTCGCACGTAAGCTTGGCCCAACCATAACTCATGTCGGGCATGCCGATATCATGGCTGAAGGAAATCATTTCTTCCTTCAGGAACCGGTAATCTTCAGCCCGCTGGAGCTCAACTGGATAAGCAGCGCTAGAACTGAAACAGGCGGTCTTCCTTGGCTGGGTCTTCTTGGCCCATTGCCAGTATGCTGCGTCGATCGCCAGATCGTCCGCCACTGCGAGCGGGTTGTTCTCAATCATGAGCCGACCGCCAACCATGGCAGCGAGATGGAATGCATAGTCAAAATCGCTATCCCGTATACGCGCAAACCAATCTCGGCAATCTTCTTTGTAGAAGTGAAAGTTAGCGTACTCACGCGGGTCAAATAAGGGCCATCCGTTTGCTGGATCGATACCTCCGGTAAATTCCGCAATAGAATCCACGGCATGCACCTCAGCGCCACCATCCAAAAGCCGCTTTACTATGTGACGCCCAACAAATCCGGCAGCGCCGGTCACTAATATCTTATTCATTCTGAAGCTGCCTCATGAAGAATTGGCTATATCCGTTTGGCTATAGTGCGATCTATTATTTCCCCTTGCAGCTGCATGCCCGTAAGGCCCTTATAGACAATGGAATCATCTTTGATGAGATGACGTCCCCGCATTACTGAATAAGTTACTTCAAGGTAAGGATCAATGAGACTGCTATGTGGCTGAGAATATAAAAGGCATAGCATCACCTCCCACGCTAATAAATAAGCGGCTATGCTATGGGTTCTTGCCGGGAATGAGGAGTTAGTCTAATCGCTTGAACAAAGATGGCACGATAGAGGAACCTCGACTACAAGCCGAACTCCGCTTTCGATACCTTACCCGGCTCGGAGAGATGATAAGACCACTTTTGGGTGGCACGATAATATCTATCCTCGGCAACGCTTAGTCCACTGTCTCTATACCAGGGGAGATGCCTACATGTATATGTACCTGCGACACGCACGGAATCGAAAAAAGAGTTTGGCGTAAAGTACTTCTTGTTGTACACCGCAAAAGTGGTGTCGGTGACCGCACGATAGATCCGACTTCCGTCAGGCATACGCCCAACCTCATTCCTCCACCACTGCTGCTCCCATTCGGGGACCAGGTATTCGCGCCCTTGGATGAAAAACTTATTTCGATGCATCTTCTCAGCGTCATCGATACGAAGTGCCAAGCCGGCCTTGCCGATCTTGAAGTGCTCCGTGATACGAGCCAGTTCGGAGACAAAGTCCTCGGGCATCTGCGGCTGAAACTCGAGGTCTGGATCCGTGACACAGAACAGCTCCGGAAGCAGATTGTAGTGCTCCATGTTCAAAATTGTGTGACGCGGTCCGTGGTTGTGCCCCGAGCGAATCACCGTGGCATATTTCTCCGCTCGCTCTAGGGTGGCGAGCATTGCCTCCGAGGTCGATCCGTTGTCTATCAGGCAGATGTTGTCGAAACCCCGATCGACAAGCTGCTGAACCATATTTTCGGTGTAGCTGGGGTTGTTGAATACAGGAATAATCATGGGGATCGATGCCGTCATATAAGCCGCGATGGAACGATAGGCCCTGAAACGCTTCGCTAACGATGGGCTCGACTTCTGCGGCAGCACGAGTGGCGTAGTCGGGTCTTTGGTTAGAAAAGTCTTGGGGTAGACCAGATGCAGAAGGCTCTGATGCACGAAGAGCGTATTGAACTGTTTGTCGCCGTACTCGCGGTCTCGCTCCAGTGGAATGAATCCTGCTTCGAGCAGAACGCGCGCGACGTCAGCGCAATCCTTCTGACCTGTCCAAAATGGATGATTTTCTGCCTCTACGAAAAGAAGTGCTGCTTTTTTGAGTGCCGAACCTGCGGCTGATAAAACCTCAAAGGCGGCACCTTCTACATCCACCCATAGAACAGCATCCCGCTTCTCGTCCACCAAACCCCGAACTTCAAAAAGATGATCCAGTGTGACGGAGGGAACGGTGAACTCCTCGTACGTCGCCTCTTCATTTCGCTTAAGGACTGAACTTCTTCCTGTATCCTCTGGCTCTACAGCCGCCGGCCGATTCACAACCTCTCCATTGATCAGAGCCTTCGTGTAGGTCCGAGGCATATACAGTGTTACTTGGCCAGTGGAGCTCGAGACGGCTAGATTCACGTAGCGGACACCCGCTGCCGCGGCCGGTGGAAGGAATTTCGCGTGAATCTTTGGGTTCGCCTCGAATGCCCACACCTCGCAGAGTGGAAGAAGTTGCTTGATTCGACGAGCTGTCGAGGCATCATTGGCGCCAATATCGAAGAAGTACTTTGGTTGCACTGATTGAATCAGATTCCAGAAGGAGTTAACAAGTGCATCATAGGAACTTCGTCCAATAGATCCACTTGGCTGTGCGTTAAGTTGTTTGAGCAACAGGTACTCAATTGCTTTCTCAAGCCGATCGATCTTTGACCGCAAATCTGCATTGGATTCTTGTTCTTTCACTGGATTCGCCGCTGCCAGTGCCTGCTGCTCTTGCTCAGTCAGACTTGTACGATGCTTTGATAGAACCGACTGTGCCTCGCTACCGCGACCGCTCTTCAGTAGCAAGAAACCGAGGTTGACCGCGGCATCGCGGCAGTCTGGATGGATAGCCAAGGCCCGTCGGTAACCGCTCTCTGCTTTAATCAGATCACTAGCCTGAAACTGAACGGATCCCCAATCGTTCCAGAGTTCTGCCGTCTCCCTAACCATTAGGGCCGCCTCGAGCAGCGATAAAGCTTGGCCGAAGTCAGAGCACTCTAAGCATGTCAGCACACGAGCTTCGAGGGCGGGGTACCCTTCAGGAGATGCCACTTCCTTGGTTTCGGTTACGCCGTTGCTTGTGGTGCAAGCTTCAGGCTGTGATTCGGTTTGTTCTGTAACTTCAGAAAGCAGGCTTGTTGGCATTTCTACTCCGCACCTATCTCGCACTCCTTCTGCTTGGACTTTGCGGTATTGTACGGACCGCACAAGTTGCAATCGGGTAGTACCGTTACCCTAGAATAGCCAGGCTCATCCGCAGCGCAAGGCCCCGAACATGGACTGGGTATGTCACTATTGGGGTATTGCAACACGGGCGGTTCGCTCTTTTTCGACGAAAAGGGGACCTTCTCCGACCGCTGGCGAAATGCCTTCGTTACGTCAACTTGGGAAACTCGGCAACTATATGCAAATGACAACAGACTGCTTTGTTGAAGAGCATACTAATGAAGCGCATCTTATTTTAGACATTCGTCTTACTCATGAGACATGCCTTCATTGGATCATCCCCATGATCTCGAAGCCCTTGATGGTTGAAGTCGCGGTTTGATTCTATGAATTTTTTAGGTCAGACGAATAGCCTACCTAATAGACTCATGATCGGCTTCGATGATGCAGTTCGGCTGCTTCGAGGTGCGATGCCCAGTATCTCGATGCAATCGACCTTCTCGCTTAAGCCCATCAGTCACTTTCGGGTACGAACCGAGCTGGTCGGCTGTGATCAAAGACCGCGGCCAATTCTTCTTCATTGGCAAAGCTTTCCCCAAGAACCGATACCTCTACGTTGGCCACGGTGATCTGTAACAATCAAGTCACATTTTGAGGCTCATAAATGACGAATCTGTTCTTGCCAGCGCGCTTTGCATCATACATTGCAAGGTCGGCTTGTGAGAGAAGCACATCCCAGCTTGTCGTTGAGACTTGTAAGCTGGAGATTCCTACACTCACGGTGCTACGAGAGAAGTCCGCATCTGACATTTCAAGCAGATCTTGGACCCGTTGTGCGAGCACACCGGCCTGCTCGGCTTCAGTGTCTGGAAGGATGATCGCAAATTCCTCACCGCCGATCCTTGCTGCGCTGTCTCCCGCCCGGAGAACCTTTCGCAAGACTTCGCCAAAATAACGAAGCGCTTCATCTCCCGCTGCGTGCCCCAGTCGGTCGTTGCGTTTCTTGAAGTCATCAATATCCATAACGAGCAGCGATAGTGTTCTGGCCTTACGGACAGCATCCGAAAACTCCGAAATGATTCTATTTTCAAAGGCCCGGCGGTTCAGGAGCCCAGTCAGGGAATCTGTTCCAGCTATCAGCTCAAGTTGAGCGTTTGTCACCTTTAGAATTCGATTGCTGTCTTCCAGTTTTTTCGTCAGCTCACGATTTGCTGCAGCTGTGGCAAGAAGTTTTTGTCCCTCAGAACGCAGCTCCATTCTTGCCTCTACCTGGTGACTCAAAATGGCCAGAGCCTTGGCTTGCCCTGGAGAAAGGGAGCGGGGTACGATGTCGAGGACACACAGAGTACCCACCGCAATCCCCTTGCCGACATAGAGCGGCATTCCTGCATAAAAGCGAATATGGGGATCATGAAGAACCAATGGGCTTTCCCTAAAGCGATCGTCCCTAGTTGCATCTTCCACCATAAATAGTCCTCGCTGCTCGATTGCGTGTGCGCAGAACGAGGAGCTGAGTGGAGTCTCACATAGAGCAAGTCCGACCGAAGCCTTAAACCATTGACGCTCAGAATCTATCAGCGATACCAGACTGATCGGCGCCTCACAGATTTCAGAGGCTAAAACCACAAGATCGTCAAACTCTACCTCGGGTGGGGTATCGAGAATCTCAAGGTCGAGCAAAGCCCGATGGCGTCTCTCTTCGCCAGTCAGGCTTGGTTCAAGGCTAGCGTTATAGATTCTCGGAGATACATCGACCAACGTCGACAGACGTTTTCCAATGGATTTTTGAGATTTACTTGGAGCGTCTATGTCCTGAACACTGCCATACCAGCAGACGATGTTGCCGCTAACGTCGAACCTGGGTGAGCCAATTGAGTGCTTCCACTGCCATCCTTCTTCGAAGTTCCCAACACGATACGCCACGTCGATGGTCGCCCCACTCCTTCGAGATTCAGCGATAGCCCGAACCGTTGCTTGTGTGTCTTCGGGATGAACGGACCTTAGCCATTCATGATCAGTTGAGGCGGATTTCATGAGACCGGTGCTTTTATCCCACCGAGGGCTCACGTCAAGATTGCGGCCTTGGGGGTCCATGATCCACAGAACCTGCGGATTCAGTTCAACCATGCTCCGGTAATGAGCTTCGCTGGCTTTGAGCGCATCTTCAATACGCTTTCGCTCCGTGATGTCAGTTACCGCGATCGAAACTCCGACGACTTCTCCGCATTCGTCAATAGCCGGCTGATAGGAATATAAACGTGTTTCCTCGGCGTTTGGAGGCTGCGCCTCAACGTCTGCGATGACCTCTCCTTTCAGTGCGCGAAGAATATAAGGCTCCACATAGGGAAAGAGATCCGGGATCATCTCGGAAAGGTGGCTGCCACGATGATCTTCCACGGAAGCCCCATTCATATCCGCCAGCCTTTGGTTGAGATTGAGATACCGAAGGTTCTGATCAACAAATGCCAAGCCTACAGGCGCTCCGTCATATACAGCCTGAAGTTGTGCAAGTCTTTGAGAAGGAGACACGTCGATGTTGGTCGCAGAGATCCTCTTCCATGCGCTCAGATTCCTGGTCACCAATTTCTCTCGCTTTGCTGAGACCGCGGCGGCTAGCTCCTCAGAAGGCATCGGCCTACCGTAGAAATAGCCTTGGCCGACCTCACAGCCAAGCCAGAGCATCATCTCCGCCTGCTCCTGCGTTTCGATCCCTTCCGCTACCGTGATCAACCCTAGGCTCTGACCAAGACCTACAACCGCAGATACGATCTTGCGGCTGTCTCGCTTCTCCGCCATGGAGCTTACGAAGCTACGATCCACTTTCAATTCATCGAACGGCAGGGCTTGAAGATGGTGCAGGCTGGAATATCCTGTCCCGAAGTCGTCTAGCGCCAACCTGCATCCCATCCCTTTCAGATCGGCGACAATGGCCGATGCGCCTTCGAGATTGTCTATGAGCGCGCTTTCCGTTATCTCGACGACAAGTCTGGAAAGTGCAAAGCCTGCTCGCTTGGCGATAGAGTGGATTTGTTCCGGTAAATGAGGGTCGCGCAACTGAAATGGGGAAATATTGATCGCCAGCGTCAATGGATCTGGAACGACAGATGCAGCAGCAAGAGCCTTTTGAAGTATCTGCCGGGTGAGATCATCGATCCATCCGTCCTGCTCCGCGAGTGAGATGAACTGGTTCGGTGGAATGAGCCCTGCAACTGGATGCTGCCATCGGGCAAGCACCTCAAAACCTGCCAACTGGCCACTACGTAAGGTGACTAACGGCTGAAAGAACGGGACAAACTGGCTCTCGTTCAAAGCCCGATAAGCGTCCCGATCGTCAGACAGGATCTTACATAGAGCAGCCTGCATCAACTTCTTCTGATCTGACATGTCTCTTTATTCCATTCTCAACAGAGGCATGTACTTGAAGCACCTCGTTGCTCAGGGGCCTCATAACGACAAACTAATTGCGGAACTTAGCTGAGAAGCTACGCCTTCTTGACAAGTTTGTAGGTGTTGTACGCCACAGAGCTACGTACACCTTTCGGGGCACATGGGTTCGCGCATGAGAATCGGGCTTAGCCACGCGCGCTGCTCTCGAATTCCCACTCTTCGCCACAGGACTTCCCCCAAACCAAAAGACGAAAACAATCAAATTCGATCGTTATTCTTTGTATCGCGATAACACAGAGCGCTCCTAGCTCCTGTCGGCTCACACGCAGAGGGCTACCTTCCGGCACTTACCTCTTCCGCTCCTTGGCCACATCTACTTTTGCCGCTGTTCCCCTGCAATCACCGCTAGCGTCGCCTTCTCAATCTGAGCCCAGCCCTCGAGATTGCTCTTCATCGTCGCAAGCTTCTGGTCGACCGCGGCGTGCTGGCGCTTAGCGACTTCCTTATAGACTCCGTGCCCTACGGTCTCAAACCAGAGGTTGACCTTCTCGATCTCTTCATCCGCTAACTTAATGTTCTTCAACCCTTCCGTCACCGCACCAGCCCACGGTTTTACGGATCCTGGAGCAAGCCCCACAGTGTATCCGACCTTGCCCAGGAAGCCTAGCTTTCGGTAGCCGGAGTCCAGTTGTTCTTGACCGCTTCTCACGAGCTCTTCGGCCGCGATCTTTCTCGCCTTGGCCGACCGCAAAGCTTCACTTTGCGACGAATTCAAATCAGCCTCGAAGATCTGACGGGCGGTGAACTTCATCTTCTCTTCCACCGTGGGAGTGCTCTCGACTCGCTTCTCTCGAAACCATTCAGTCGCCGCCTCGAGCGTCTTAGTGAAGACCTCGGGGTACTTCGCGCGCATGAACTCGATCGCCGCCTGGCGCTTGTTCGCGCCTCGTCGCGCGGCTGTCGCCTCCGTCCGAGCGATAATCGATCTCAAATCTGCCTGGGCGGATTTGGCCCGCTCCTGGTCCTCCTGAAGCTTGGCATTCGCAGCCTCAATCTCCTGCCATTGGGCCACACGATCGTTTGTAATTCCCTTCTCCTTCAGCCGTTGCGCCTTGCGCCCAAGATGAATCTGCGGAATCTTCTCGAGTCCACGGTCTTTATAGGAGCGACAGTCGACCCGTTCTGGCCGCCCGGCAGCAGCCAGGGCCTGGTTGCAGATCTCCTCCCAGTTCTTACGCTGGCTGAGGAGCCACTCCGTCGACTGCATAGCACGAGTCTTCTTTGCGCCGCCCCTGCCGAGGTCGAGCTCCTTCGACCTTTGCTGAAATGAGCTTTCGCTCTCGCTCTTCTTGCGCAGAATCGTGGCCACTCGCGAAAACCAAGTCGCAGGATCGCGAGCGATTCCATCATTGACTCGCTCGCTTACGAGAATATGACAGCTCCAGTTCTCCGCGACTTTGCCCGAGTGCAGGGCCAACGTATAGGGGTGGGAGCCGTCCCGCGTTACCGCCATCTTCTCAGCCATCAACTTGACTGTCGCCAAACGACGCTTAGATGGGATACCGCGCGGAAGAGCGACCTCAATCTCTCTATATAAGACAGCCCTTTCTCGTTCGAAGAGGTCGGCCATTCTCCAATATAGGCCCGGGTCGACCTCCGCCCATTGGGGCATGTTGCCGCTACAAGTGCCGATTAGGGGTCCTTGTTTGACAAAGACTCCTTCGCGCATAAGATAAGCGTGACGCCGCCCAGCGGATACGTTTTTGCCACGACTGCCAACGCTGGCGTGAAGGTGGAAGAGCGCAGAGTCCAAACTGCTAGAAGCCTTCATCTCTTCTCCATCATCCCTTGACTCAGGCCAGGCGTAACTGAATCTCGCGAAACGCCTAAGTGTATTTAATTGTACATATGCTCGCTACTATACAGCATGAGAAGATGACCGAAATCCCCTTTGGAGCTACGGCGATGGATGAGCTAACCAACGATTCTGACGGGCTGGACGAGAAAGCCAAGCGGAAACCGCCCAAATGGATGGAGCCATTGGGCAATCCTGAGCTTATGCCTCAGGATCTTAAGGTTCGAGCTGACTTTACGCATGACGAGAAGATGGTGATTTGGAAGGGTCTCCTTTACGCGCAGGCTACCAAGCGCTCTGCCCGGAGCAGGATACTTTCGCTCTCCAAACAGAGGCGGAAAGACGAGGATCACAGGAAGTTTGTCCTGGGCGCAGCGGTATTGATGGAGATTGGTAGCACTGGACCGAACTCCAAGTTCGCCAGCCTGATCGATGAACTCCTTAAGCGCTGGGTAGGAGAGACAGAGCAGTTTCTCTTCCCCAGGCTGTTTCCTAAAGCGACGCGGCCGGTCAGGGGGACAAAGAAAAACGAAGCTGCGGCGATGCTTTCAGAACCCGATGAAGACTGACCCACTCAAAACGAACTGTCTACGGCATTGGGGTCAGCGCAGCTAGCGCTATCGCAGCGCTCCTTCCTTT
>Ga0116227_10011157_pt1 | contig 15244 bp, 11 predicted proteins | sample S1TSphgellanicum_FD_89693 | JGI IMG/M metagenome (GOLD analysis project Ga0116227, IMG submission 89693) | Host-associated microbial communities from peat moss isolated from Minnesota, USA - S1T2_Fb - Sphagnum magellanicum MG | ecosystem: Host-associated > Plants > Peat moss > Unclassified... | reverse complement strand
TGAAATTTATTAGATGTGGGAATGAAATGCTGAAAATCAGCATTTAATGCAAAAGGTTCAAGACTAATTATAGTGGCTTTACAAGTAGGAGCAGTCATGGAGGCACTAAGAAAAAAAAGGAGACACAGGGTGAATCTCAGTTCACCACAAAAACTGAGGTCCCCCCACCCTGGAATGCTGATGTTTTTTCTTCTTTTGAATCTCCTTAAGTAAAAATCACATTTTTTATATTGTTGTGTGTTCACATTGTTTTATAGAGCCATGTAAAATCATATAAATATATATATTTTTACATTTACATTGTTTCATCAGATTGTGTAAACCTATATAAATAAATTTATTTGTACATTACAATTACACTCTTCTAGGTGGCATAAAATAAATTTACACAGTTTTACACTTACACATTTCATATTCTCCATTTGCACTCACTTACATGAATAAACAAATTTTATACACTTGCACAGAGTGTAAATAAATTTCATTATGAGATTTACACTTACTCGGACTTGAAGTCTCGAACCATTTACACACACAACACTGCTTTATACCAGTCCAGACACTATAAAGAATCTTTTATTTGCACAACATTTGTCAAAATTGGCTGAAAATGGATATTGAATAATATTCAATTACTCATGAGCAATTGGGACCAGCAATGTTGATCAAAATATGGCACCTACCGTTACTAATGATGATACGAATGCAACAAAGGATGAAAAGACAGGCATGGATATTTGCCACCATGCATTGGAAGGACTTTTCTACCTCAATTTTGTTTTGAAACTATTTCCATGCAACTTTTCTGCCTTTCAGAACTGCCTATGGCCTCCATTTACAAGTCATTATCGTGAGAGTTGTGTGACAATCCTATGGAATGCTCTTTGCAACAACAATTCCACATACAATAAAGAAAAGTTGGCAACTTGAGTTGAATTGTTGGGAATTCCAAAATGTACCTTTTTCGAGCGCACGTGCTAACGTTAGCCTTGTCTTCAATTATGGCTGAGTTTTCAGCTTTGCCCAATTTTGATTATATCCCCCCCCCCCTCCCCCTCTTTCAGTTGGGACAAAATTTTGGGTCCAAACGCATTGTGGAGTTTGCATGTGTTACTAGGGCTCTTGCTCCTTTTACCCCAACTTTAACAACCTTAGAAATTATTAGCGTGTTGTTAGCTTTGCACCCATTAGGCAAAAACTCCCCCTACTCCGATTCCTTGTTGGACTTTTAATTTGATTCCAACCTTGAACTTTTTGTGGATTCTTTTAATTTGGTTTTTTTGCACATGTCTCATCTATTGGTGGTGGTCTTTTTGGCATAGTCTTTGAGCATCTTGAAGACTATTTTGACCCTTAGGATTCAATGGATGGTTTCATTTAGCTCCACAAGTTGGGTTCCCATGTGGCCATTAGTCACATCCCTAGGCTTGTGGCTAGAGTTCTTGGGGAAAATAAGCTTTTGGTTTTAACTAAAGCTTTTGGTGGCATCCATCCAATTGTAGTGAGAGAGGTTTTCTACCAACTGATGAATATAGCTTTTTGCTTGTAGTTTCATGATGTGTTTGTTTTTCATTTGTCACCATATTAGTTTGGGGTGGTGGTTAGAGGAGGTTGTGAGACCATGGTCCATGGTATTCAGGCCACTTTGGATGCCCATCCTAATTGGGTGGTACATTAGGTTGACATTGTGATCATTTTCAACACCATTTCACATAAGGCCATCTTCTAAGAACTTTGGGCAACGAGGAGGCAATTGTCATAACTTTTTCCTATTGTTCGTTCTTTTTATGGCTTTCAGGTTCCTTTATATTTCAATTATCATTCTTCCTTAATGGCTTTGTTTATCATTCTTTCTTATGTGGGCATCCGTTAAAACAACCCACTTGCAGGGCCTATTTTTGCCCTAACTCATTTTTGCAAGGCCTATAATCGCCTTGGTGGCATCCCCTTTGACTTTACTTCCTTCACCTCCTTTTTTATGTTGGAAGTTTTAATTGAGGATGTTTGGCATGAAGACGTGCTCCTAAGGTTAGGGGATGTCTAAGTCGTTTTTGGTGCCCCTTATTGATATTTCACCTAGAAGCCTTTTTTTTTGCTTGATTGTTTCTCCCCTCTTTCAGGTTTTTGAAGTCAATTCACCATTTATGACCCACTTTTATGGGAGTTTTTCAGAGACTTTTGGGTCCAAGTTCATTAAAATGACCCAAGGCCCTTTTAATCCATTAGTAGGTGGTTCTCCCCATTTCTCGTGCAAGTGTAAGATTGATGTCCTTGGAGGTCATTGTTTTAGTTGCCTATCTAGGGAGTTGGGCTTTAATAGCCCCTATCATAGCTTCCAAATTTTTATTCAATTCTTGCCTATTTTTGTTGGAAGCAATTGGTGTGAGTACCTCAAGGCCATTCCCTTTCTAAACACATTTGATATTAGTGCAACAACTTCTCCCCCCCAGGTTTGCACCATGTGTCCCCCCTTTTGAACAATTGGCCGAAAGAGGTGTAGATTGCCTTTAGAAAAATATTTTAGAGAGATTACATGACCATTCATTTATTAACATCCTTTTTTATTTACCTTCTAATTCACATCGAACACATTTGAAGTATATGTAAGGTCGTGTGTTAGCGCTTGGTTGGTAGTTCACGTAATCATTCTTTTCTTTACCACATTACGCATTAAGTTGGGTCTTTCCAATCCTTTAGTCCTTGGGGTGTCACATTATATTTGTAGGCAACATTTGAATCTTATGGGGATCCACTTTTTTCACTACGCACATGGTGGGGAGAGGATGGCCTTGCATGATGTTATGCGAAATGTTTTTGTGGCCATTGCGAAAAATGCAAGATTTCATGTTTCACAAAAACAAACCCATGTGCTCCTACTTCCTACTTTAAAAATCTTCATGTCCTCAACTTGACATTGTGTTATCAATTGATGGTGTCCACACATTAGTAGATGTTGTCATCATCAACCCCATTGAAATTGATTTGGTGTTGCAAGTTGTTTTTTCTCGTGGGGTTGTGATGACAATCTTATATATAAAGTACCTTATCTATCCGTCCGTCTGTGACGGAGCTCGGGTCCGTCACAGACGGACGACCGGGCCCAGCCCGACAAAACAGGATCTCGCTCATGTCCAGTAGTGCTGCTACGCGGCGAAGATCCCGTTTTTGCCGGGCCCGGGCCCAGGACTCCCGGAGTGCGCTGCGTGCGTGCGTGCATGCGCTTGTCGAGGTCTTGAAACCCAGGTCCTGAGAGCCGAATATCGAGGTCCTGAAACCCGAAGTCCGGAGACCCAATGTCCGTTTATCGAGGTTCTGAAACTCAGGTCCTGAGAGCCAAATGGGGCAACATGGCAATAACAAAAGAAGGGAGCCACGTCCGTTTATCTGAGTCCTGAAACCCAGCTGTCACGGCTCCTAATAGGACTTGCATGGCTTCTAAAATTAGGTTTTCTGGGTAGGTATCAATATATCAAGAAGAGGGTATTAGGCTTCAAATTTTTATGTTTTTTGGGGGATGGGTTTGGGGTGAAGGGTAGAGTGGGGGTTTGGGTTGTGGTTCTTTCACCTTCTATTGTATCCCACCATCAATTCCATTTAACTATGGTTTGAGTATATATGGGAGTCTTAAGACCATCCAAATGAAGGGAAAAAAAAAAGCCAGGCATGGGCGGATTGTGTCCGACCGTCATGGGTACCCACTAGTCACAACTCAAGTGAAGGATGGTCTTTATTGTAATCGATTCCTAACATACATGTTTTTCCCATTAGTTATAAAAGTTTTCAAATGTTTACACCAACAAATGAACGAGTTTTTTCATTGATGTGCCAACATGGCATGGGAAGCGAAAGGCACTTGAAGGTTTCCTTTCTTAGTTTTGCACACATTTTATAGGTCGAAGGTGTCAATGGCGTTACATCATGCCCAAATAATGTTTATTTTGAAATGTGTTGTTGTGGGAGGTGAAGGTTCTTCTAGGCTAGGCATCCTTTTAAAAGGTCTTCCCTTTTCATTATTTGATATGTTTTTCGCAACAAAAGGGGGTTCGGGAACTTGATGTTCCTTGGTGGTTTGCCCTCTTTTGGTGGTTCTTTGATATTCTTGGACATGAGTCTTTCCTTTTTATTCCTTGTATTCCCTTTTATTTGGTGTTTTTATTTATTTATGATGGTAGGGTTTCATCACTTTTAACTCTTGCAATGTCATGTTGATTCCACTAAAAATTTATTTTTTCCTTTGAACGTGCTTACCCATACAATAGAATTATCCACAAAGTCAGCCTGTTTTTGGGCCTCATTTCACCCCCAAACCCCTCTTTTAGTGGTATCCACAAAATAATAAAATTTTATTGAATTTGGGTATAAAATGTTGAAACTCAGCATGTAATGCACAAGCTTCGAGACTAATTAAGAGCAGTGAAAAAATATGTGGCAACAAGGGAAAGGTTCAGGAAAAAGGGAAGACATGATGAAAGGGGAAAAATCCCTCCTAGAAAAGATGAGTGTTTTTATAATTAAGTAACCTTGGTGGGTTGGTATATTGTTGATTAAGGTAGATGGGTAGGAAGCCTAGGTAAACATGTAGGCATTTAGATAATTACATTAGGTAGGTGGGTACATAAGTTAGTAAGTTAGTAACCTAGATAAGTAGGTAGGTAGCTTATGTAGATAACTAGTTAGGTCATTATAATAGATAGGAAGGTACATCACTAATTCAAGCACCTTGCCATCATCCCACATCCCCACGCCAAAAAGAAAAACCATAAACAAAAGCATTTGGGCAACAAAGGAATAAAACTTTAAACATTAGGGAACCAACAAAAACTTAGCATTGGGCAATTTTACAAGTATTTGGGCAACTTGCAAATTGTGTTTGATTTGGAAACTTACTAATATAACATTAATGATATGGAGTCTAGCAATTTGGCAATGTGGATTTGACATGTATTAATACTTATTATATAAAACATGCATTTTTAATTTTTCCCCCACCCCCATTAATAAACATGGAAATGTGCACAATATAAAGTGAAAAACTAATTAAATATCCATGAACTTGGCCAATTATTATTATCAGCCAATCAAAAATTATCATTTTTTTTATAATATTTATTGGAAAGTGTTATTAAAACATCTCCACCACACTCTATAGAGGGCATCACAACATGTCCAATCACAAACTTCATCAAAAGCTTACCTCATCATCATCATTTTTTGATAAATAATGTAACTAACATCAATAAAAAACCTGCATCATAGTGCACAATGCCAAGTTCAACATTTATACTATGGGCAAGCAATCATGTGCATAGAAAATTCACCATCTTGCATGCCATCCTTGTGGTTCACATTGTCCGTTGTAGCACCATGGCAATTTAAGATGTAAAAATTAACAAAGTGAAAAAGGGGAAAAATTGTTATAGAAGAAGATAAACAATTTTTCAAGAATGCGTTTCACATCTCCCATGGTCCTATTTAAACTAGAAATTACCCAAAAAATCAAGCTTTTTAGGAATTCATAATTTTATATTACAACAACAATAGACCTATTGGTTGTGGAGAGTCCCAACTAGGAGTTTGGAAACAAAATGGGATTTGGTAAAACACAATGTTTCCAAGATTTGTGATACTTATGGGGCTATTCTTGCATTGAATGAGAGTATTGTTTGTAGTGAGAATGTTTGAAAAAAGCTTTAGAATTGTGCAAGTGCAAGCACCCCAAAAATGAATTCTTCATGTTCATTCATTGTTGGTTGCTCTTCAAAGATATACCTTAATGGGTAGAAACAAAGGAAAAGAGTTAAAAATTATGCCCATGAGAAGGCCCAAACCTTTGCTTACAACAGATGTAAATAATATTAATGAATTTATTTTACAAGAATTAAAAGTAACTAAAGGTGTAGTTCTGGCTCCAAGTTTAAAATGCCTTTAAGGTTGCTATATCACAAAAAAAGATTAGAAGCCCCACAAAAACAAAAAAAAAGGTGTAATTAGGTAGCAAACAAAAGCCTTTGTTGACATACCAATTATTACATTGAAGACCTACATTTTAAAAGAGCAAAGTACACTAACATTTTTTACAATTCATGATAATCAAATGCTAAATGTGGAAGTGTGTAAATAATTGTAGCTTCAATGTTAGGAACAAGTAGCAAAGTTGAAACATTGCCTTCAACTTCAAGCTCCCCCCCCCCCTCCTACAGTAATTACACCTATATGCATGTTGATCCTTTTTATAAATGCATCAATCTCCTTTAATCCTATGTTGACCCATTTTCCATCACCACATGCTCCACCAAATTCATTGCTAAACATTCCCAAATAATCATGGGCAACTTGAGATTTTTTTATGTGCTTGAATTATGTGAATTTTTTTCTTTCAATAAACACATTCAATTTTATAAAGGGACTAGCACAAAATATATGCCCTAAATTGCATAAATTTGAAATGGTTTTTGAATCTTTATGATCAATTTTTGCAATGGATAGAATTTGGTGTAGTTGAAATTTTTTATGTAAATGCATTTGGGCGATCTTTCATAATGGATAAGTTTTGGGGTGTTTGAATTTTTTTAGGTGAAAATGATTTTTTTTGAACTTTTATAATGGACAAAAGCAAAGGTGCTTATGTTATTTTTGGGATTTGATCATGGCTAGAATAAAGGGTGGCTACAAAAAAAAGGCTATAAGTTTTTTCATGGGATTTAACAATGGTTAGAAGAAATGAAAAGGTTACAAGTTTTTTTCTTGGAATTTGGTGATGGCCAAAAGAAGAAAAATAAATAATTTTTTTTTGTGAGATTTGATGATGGCTAAAAAAATAGAAGAAAATGTTGCAAATTTTTTTTGTGGGATTCTACAATTATCGTAACCTTGGCCTTCAGCTCATGATCAAAGCAAGGTTTTACAAAGGTGCGGGCCTAGAATGAGCCTGGGAATCACATTTCATATTATCAGGAGTGTAAGAGAATGTGAAGGAATGAACCCCCACACTCCCAAATGAGCTCTCTCTTTGGGAGTTGGAGTCCCAATTGATTCCCAAATTTTCAAAGGGCGATTACAAGGGTCAAAACTCATTGAATTGAAAAGTTCTTTATATCATTGAAAATATCTTAAAACATAGATGTTTAAAATGGACTTGCATGACCCATTTGAGTACTTAAAACACAAGTTATGGCCAAAAGAAAGGTCGAATGTTAAATTGCCAATTTGACTTCCCGACCACTAAAAGTCAGGAATCGCCTCGATTACCTTACGTGAAGGTGGCGTGCCACATACCGTTAGAAAGTTCTCAACAAGAACTACAATTTTATTCAAGACCTCACCTCAATCGAAAATCTACACATAAAATTATGGGCCTCCAAAGTCATGAAAGTCTCAATTTCAGGAATTTTGGGATTCCCACTTGGGAGTCCTGGGACAAAATGACATTTGGGTGCTAGCCTCATGACTAGGCGTAAAGAATACTATAAGGGGGAAGGTGGTGGCTTCCCCCAAGTTTGGGTCGTGTTGAATCTTCTAAGTCCATGTTTTCCCATGGTTCCTTCATGCACCAAAAGTGTTTCAACTATGCATTAACCAACTTGTTGTTTGGTTTGTGCAAGTCCATGTGAATAATTGAATTGCTTGTCACTCTTTCTAGTCCCCATTTTAAAGCTCCAACACACCCTTCTACCCCCCAAAGTATTGCAAGCCAAAGAACGTGCCCAACTCCTTATCCTTTTGTTATTTTCACATTTAGATTCGTAGTTGATCCTACAAGGGAGTTTGGGGGTGTGTCAACAATAACCAAAAGAATGAAAGAAAAGGTTGAAATTTTTTTTCATGGGATTCAATGATGGTTAAAAAATGAGAAGAAAAGGTTGTAAATTTTTTATTCTTAGGATTTGGCGATGGCCAAAGGAAGAGAAAAAAAGGTTATAAAAAAATAATTGTGGGATTCAACAATGGCCAAAAGAAAAGAAAAAGAGTTGCATTTATTTTTTTCATGAGCTTTGGCCATGGTAAATTTGGAGTGTGTAAAAAATCCTAATGATTTTGCTTAGTGTGACTAGAAGGCCAATTGTCACATGGCTATTAGTGGTGGTCCTTTTCAAATGGCAAGTTTCATCGCAAAATTCAAGAAAGGGTTTTAAATATTAACATTGTAATGTGTGTTTACAAGGTAATTGATGGAGATGCCTTATTTGTATGTGGGTCACAATTTCAAGCCCAATGTTTCTTTTGTGCATAATCTTACTATGTCATAAAATTTATAATGGACATGTTATTCTTTGTTTAAAGGTGGAAATGCTTGAATGACTACAAAATATAGAATGGTAGGTAGGTTGTTTGTGAACCTACTAAACATTTTAATCTGGGTAAAGGTACATAATTATCATTTACCTTAAATTTTTTAAAAACCCAACATGGCTATTCCTTCTTTTAATCATTTTTGCAAGAAAAAAAAGTTTAAAGATTAACTTCAAAGTTTTTAGTTTTTTCAACACAAAGTTGAATGCATAATCATTTACATGTGAAGTTATGCACAAATGCTTACAAGAGAAGAATGAAAATTCCAACCTCAACCCTCCTTCAACAACTCCACCCCCTCCCCCCGTCTTAAAAAAAAAAACCTTGCCACTACCCAATTGTGATGTTGAATGACTTTGAACACAATTGGTTATCCAAATCATAATGAAAGAGAAGAAATTGAAATTAATTTTAAAATATGAAACTAAGTTAATTAACCATGTATTACATTTCCTCCTCCTTGTCCTCTTACCCTCATGATTGTCTTACTCTAGTTGTGGAATTTATGTGTCACCAACACATTATTGGGTGAAAATTTAAAGATCCTTCTTACTAGTGGATGCATGATTTATAGAAAAAGGTACAATAAGCAAATGACAACTTCAAGAGAAGGGGAAGGAGGGGCAAAAAGGGTGCAATGAAGATTTGAGACGAATAGCCATTACTAAAGTCATAGCACATCAAGAAAGTTAAGCTAGACCATCATGCCTTTTGATCCACCATCTTCAATTTTAAATGAAAGAAGATAAAGAAATGGTACACATGTTTGCATGTTCACAAGGAATCAAAAAACAAAAAGTTCGAGCCTACAAAATTCTAGTTCATTTTATTTTAATAGAATGGGTATATGAGCTCATCATTACCCTACTTGAAAACACATGAGTAGGCCTTAGGTACAAGTAAATCTAATATATATATTAGTTGAGTAGAATAAATAACTTAGGGTATTGAAATTTTATTTATTAGTTGGGTAGGGTAATAAGTCAAATATTTAAAAATAGATGTATTTACCCATGGGTATACATGGATAAAAAATTTACAAGTGTCCACCATTAATATAAACTAATAAAAGGCTTGTTCGAAAATAAAAGTGTGCACCAATATGGTTTGAAGCTCCAATTTAAAAAAAATAGGACTTGCACCAATATGGAGGTTTCACAACATTTATTCCATTTACCTATTCTATTTCATTATTGGGATGCTTAAATGTCATAATTCCTATACATTAAAAACATATCCATTATTAGAATTTATCCAAGCCTTCAACAACTTGATGGTGTAAAATCAAGAAAATGTCATTAAGTTTCCCACCATCACCCCAATATCACATAATATTAACTAGTCCTATCATTTAGGCCTTTTATTTTGGCAATGAGGTGATTTTTTCATTATCACTAATGACCCCACTATTTCATGTAAAAAAATGAAGATGAATTAATTATTGTTGAAAGAAATTTGATTGTTGTGTGCTTTTTGTTAGCTACAAACCAAATTGATGTCAAGTTGTGTCCAACAATCTAACAAAATTCTTAGAATTCAAGAATTTACCCATCTTGAAAGCTCTATGAACTGTTGACACAATCCCACATTCAAGCCTTCAAATTCCTTCAAATAGATAAAAATTACACAAATAGTAATTCTTGTGATGTGCATTACCTTCCCACCTTGTTTTTTTTTTGTTTTCCTTTTAATGCCTAATAAATAAATCTTTGTTCATATTTTAAATTTAAATTGATCTTTAGATACTTGGGTTTATTTTTCAATTTTACGATTTTGAAAATTTGGAAAAGAAAATTCTGAGAACTCAACAAAATTAGTTGAAAAATACACTAAAAACCCCAAAATGTTTCCAAAAGCTTCACATCTTTTTTGTTAAAAATGAAAAAAATTGTCAAAATAGAAATCACTACTAAACATGTTACATGTATGAATCATGCTCGTGAAAGAAGGCAATTGTTTGTGAAAAAATTAAACATTTTTCACACTAGTGTTGTCTGAATATCAATATGCATAATTGTTGGATATGGATAAAACCATATTCATGTTTTTAATTTTTTTTCATATCCATCATGATATACGTCCACTAGATGTGAACCTAAATTTAATTCTTATGGTAACCATATTTGTCTAAAAGGGGATGGTTCAAAATATATATTCAACCATTGGGGTTTTCAAAAATCAAAATATGCATATGTTTTAGGGTTTAGGAAGGAACTAGAACTTCATGTCACTGTTTTTATTTTCATGGTCATGTAATGGGCACTAGCACTTTAGTTTTCTAAGCTCCTTGGATTTTATCATTGATTTTTGTTGTGACATTTTTTGAACTCTTTGTTTGGTGTTGTTTGTGTTTTGTTTTCAAGTTCTAACTCTTGAGTTCAAGCTCATGTTGTTGTTTGTGTTTTGTTTTCAAGTTTTGACGCTTGAATTCAAGTTCATGTTGTTTTTGTTCTTGATGGTTATTAGGTTGTATTCTTGTAATTTTAAAAAGTAGCAAGAGTTGAAATTTTGGTATGCATACCCTTTGTGCATATTTATAGTGTTACAAAAATTAAAAATTGGCCTATTCATAATTGGAAAATTAAGAAAAAATACTTGAATGTGGAATCAACTATTCTAGTAAATTGACTTTTTTTGGAATACATATCTTTCCTTGTAAAGAAAAGAAATTCCTTTATTGGTATGCACATGATAAGTCTAAACGTTGATAATTGGATAACATTGGTTTCGACTTATGTTTTTCAATTCTTGATTTCAAAACGAATCCTTATGTCCCAAACCTAATTTTTGTTTTTTTGTTTTCTTTGGAACTTCTAGTCTAGTCTTGATATTAATTTGTGATTTTTTGGATTTTTGAAACCTTTGGTTCTAGTCATTTTCACAAAGAATTTAAAGTTAGTTTGGTTTAAAACAAAGGTTTGGTTCCATCTCCATTACACACAGGTAAACAATTTTTTTTGTGAAATATTAATTTGTTCAACTAATGCACCCAATTCAAGATAAATATTATGTAATATCAATTATGTACAACCAATAAAATGTAATGACTTGCATAAAATGTAAGGCGAAGTTTTTTCTTAAAATTATAAAATTTTACTTATGTATCTACAAAATCTAAACTTGTTTAAATTGGGACAACACCTTCGATTCCAATTCTAATACAATTTCAAAAAGAGGTTGATTCCTTAATTAGGTTCCAATGATGTTGTTAAGAAAACTTGGAACCTCTAGTCCTGAGACCTTATAACTTGACCTATAATCTAAACCTAAACTTGCATAAATTTGAAAACTTCTCAACAGTAGTTTGCACCACCACTATCAATGCTTTTGATGAGGAGTAAGCATTTATGAATCAATCATTTTGAAGGATGAGATTGTTGTAGTGATAATTTGATGTTCAATTTTGAAAAAAACCTTTGCACCCAAAACAAGGTAAATTATTCAACAGGTGCAACAACTTAAATGAATTTAAGTCTTCAATGCAAATTTGGGCATTTTCATTTAATTGATGTTTGTTGTCCATTAAAATGTATGGGAAACCATTGATTCTCCATTTCCATGTCAAATGCTTCTTGGTTATAACAAACTTTTTCACACATCATCATTTTTTCATCAAGAATTTTTATCCATTTATCTCTCACTAGTTAGTCGTTATTATAGATTTATGTTTCCAACCTCCATTTCAAATAGTTTCTTTCCTAAATTTCATCTTACTAATAAAACCTTGTGTGAGGTACCTAATCCATGTGGTGTCATCTCTAATTCTTCCCTTTGAATTTGAGCATCTTGAGGGTTGTTTTTTTACTTAAGCACTCCCATCTTGCATCTGTACAATCATCCTTGTGAAGTGATGGGGAAAGTTGATAGAGAAGTTCCATAGACTGCAGGCTATATAATTTGAGAACTTCACTGTAAAAGTACTAGGAGTTGTTACAGTATTGGACTGGACTATCACTAAAGACCCCCATGGGCAGAGGCAAACTCGGCTGTGATGGCACTAGGAATTTTGCAACATCTTTGGATGAATTAGGAGGCTTGCAAGCTGTATATCACATCTGGACAGTTCATGAAAAAGAACTCCAGAAATTAATTCAGCAAACTGTAGTGTGAAGAGTCCATGCTTCCTAACCTAACCACTTTCATTTGATTGTTCAACACATGTGCTGGATTCTGTATGCACTTGAAGAGCGCAGACAGATTCATATGCTTCAAGGAGGTTGCAAGTTTTATGTCTTTGTGAGCAGTTGTTGAATGAATATGTATTACGAGATGTGGCAACATTGAGGATGCTTACCTGCAATGTGGTTATTTGGACTGTATGATTATGGGACTTGTCAAATGTGGAAAAGGGCACGCAACATTGTGCATTGTATTGAGAAAAGTTGTATGATCGGGTGGAACCAAACTGTGTCACTCTCAGGGGGCATTTCATGCAGTGCATTGTGGAAATGGAGCAATGGTTGCAGAGGTTATGTTGATCATGAACAACTTGTATCAAACTTGTAGTTCCATACATGTCTTTGTGGGCAGTAGGAAATTTTTTCGAATTTACAGTTTTTAAAAAAAATTCAAAAATTTCCAGGTCTTTTTGTGGCCAGTGTGAAAATTCGGCATGAAAATAATACTGCTCCAGATTGCAAGAGAAACCACCAGTGTTTTTTTCTTGACAAAAATATTTGGAATTTTTCTTTTTCCTAGTGTGAAGTGGACTAATATTTATTTTTTGGAAATGTTCACCAAATATTTTTTTTCAAAAAAATTAAGAAGAAAACGCCTGGAAACCACCTGGGTAAATTTTGATCTGGAGGCACCCACCCACTTGAGACATGGTCTCCCTCAACCCAAGTTTGGTTGTTCTTCAAATCCTGCCCTAAAGAACCCAACTCAAAAAAATCCAGTTTGCTGGACTACATGCTGGAAGTTGACAAGAACCAGATTGACACGCACACATATAAGATCTGAGCTTGAATATTTGTTGAAGCATTAACTTCAATCTTTTTAAATTGCACATGGAACATGTCTGTTGGAGATTTCCAAGACTTGCATTCACATTGGAGGCAAATTTGATTCTTGATACAAATATTCTTTGTCTAGAGAGCTTACTGAGGGAGCTTACGACCATAATGCCCTCAAGGGGGAGCCTTGCCCTGTTTTTTTTTTAAAATTTAAAATTTTCATATCAAACCCAAATTGGCAATCAGCCACAAGAGGATGTAGCTAAATTTGGCTACAAGAAAAATAAAGGAGTAGAAAAATTAGGAGTCCCGCTACATTTTGGTTACCTACTAGGACCTACTATCTAAATCTTGTGATTTTCTTGGAAGAGACCTAGAAATCTTCCAATTTTTTGGCAATTTCATAGCTTGCTTCATAGAAATCTGGGATTTAAAAAAATATTTTTCAAAAAATCTAGTTGACCATGTTACCTGGGCCTCTTCTTTTAAAATGAAAGTCCAAATGTGAAAAAAAAATCCATTTTTCTTTTTTCGTTTTGACTAAATTTTGCAAAAGAAAAAAAATTGATGACAACATTTATCTATTAATGAAGGTAGTTTGTTTGCTTTGTTTGTCACATTTAACATCTTCCAAACTACAGTGCTCTTGCCATGCTCTTTGTACTATTGGAAAGCTCTCAATGAGTATGGGTGCATTGAGGTGGTTTTGTAGTGTTTAGATCTACAATGCAAGAGTTATTGAATATTGAACAATTTTGTCCAAGAAATTTAACAAAATGATTATAAAAAATAAAAAATTTGGGCAAGGTTTTGGTACTATTGGAAAGCCCACAATTAGTGGGATTTCATGGAGGTGGTCTCATAAGTTTTATACTTAATGTGGGGTGGATATTGAATTTTGAATAATTTTCAACACAAGAAATAAATAAAAAATTTAAAATTGATTTTCACAATTGAGCGCTTATCATTAGGGTCCTACTCACAACTGAAGTAGTTCCATAATCATGTTCACACTTGGGCCAATGACCCAGGCCACACTAGTCTTCATAGCAATAGCACCCAATACTATCAACACATACCTTGGACTACCTTCATTTAATCACACTGCACTTGTTATACATAACCCTCATTAATTGGTTGCACAACTTTCATCGTGGAATGTTCCAAAGCATGGGTTTAGGGTTTAGGATGCAACATTGTATTCCTTTACAAATACTGTATAATGTGTTGTACTTGAAATTCTCTTCCGGATCCTAACCCAGGTTACCATCCAGCATAACATAATGTGATATGAGAGTTATACTTAAAATCACCCTGTCTTTCGGCCATGCTTTAACCTTGTACTCCTTTCCCAACCTCAAATTGAGTGTGGGCATAAGGTGAGCTAAACTAAGTAATAAAATTGGGTCTCAGTTCCCAAGGCCAGCGGAATTTTTATTGTGACAAGACTTGATTTAATGAAGAAGATGAGCAGCAATGAAGGCGTAGCCAAGGCAAGTCCAAAACTGGGGGCGAAACTCCTGTGCAGTTTTCTCCTAAAACTTCAACATATAAAATTATCCCTAGTGCATACCCAGTACTGAGATGGCTATGGGAATGGAAATACATATATGTGTGGAAACTGTTGCTTGTGCTTTTATAGAAGCTCATCTGCTATACATGTTTCTTTCATAACCTGACATTCTGATTTTAGTTAGCTACAAACAATTATATATAAGAAGAAAAATGGATACATTCTGAGAAGATTTGGCCTTGGAAAATTTCTGCACTGATTCTAAAAATATAAGTATAATTTGGGTTATTAGTTCATGTGTAATGGTACAATTGGGGAAAGAAGGCTAACATGTACGTGCTATTTACCCACAAAAGGATGTATGGTCATGGGTAGCTACCTCGGCCAACCCAATAGATTTTTGTCTTTACATACATATCTGGCCCTGATGGAAATTTTGGGGGTAATCTGAATATTTGTAACTTTATACCAGTGTTGTGCATGTAAG
>Ga0116227_10011156_pt1 | contig 15245 bp, 13 predicted proteins | sample S1TSphgellanicum_FD_89693 | JGI IMG/M metagenome (GOLD analysis project Ga0116227, IMG submission 89693) | Host-associated microbial communities from peat moss isolated from Minnesota, USA - S1T2_Fb - Sphagnum magellanicum MG | ecosystem: Host-associated > Plants > Peat moss > Unclassified... | reverse complement strand
ATTTGAAAAAGCGGTCGATGCCATCCAGTTGGCGCGCGGCAAGGGATTCCGTGTGACCGTCAATTGCACACTGTTCAACGGCGAGGATCCCGAGGACGTGGCGCAGTTCTTCGATACGGCCATGTCGTTGGGCGTCGAAGGCATCACCGTTTCACCGGGCTACAGCTACCATCACGCGCCCCGTCAGGATGTATTTTTGGGGCGTGCCGCCAGCAAGCAGCTGTTCCGCAATATTTTCAAGAAGCGCAACCGTCCTGCCGGCAAACCCGCCTGGTCGTTCAATCATTCGGCCTTGTTCCTGGATTTCCTGGCCGGCAATCAGACCTACCAGTGCACGCCCTGGAGCAATCCCACCTATAACTTGTTCGGCTGGCAGAAGCCTTGCTATCTCTTGTCCGACGAAGGTTATGCGGCAACCTACCGGGAACTGATCAACGATACCGAGTGGGAAAAATACGGCGTCGGCAAGAATCCGCGCTGCGATAACTGCATGGCACATTGTGGTTTCGAAGGCACGGCGGTCAACGATGCGTTCAGTCATCCCATCAAGGCGCTGCTCACCTCGCTGCGCGGCCCCAAGGTCCGCGGACCGATGGCGCCGGAGTTGCCGTTCAAGTACACCGACGGCGGCGCGCGCAATGCGCCGGTGACCGCGATTCCTGTCAGTGAAATCGGGCGCGTGAGCCGGAGTTCGTGAGCGACGCGGCGGATCGTCGCGTCCGGCGGGAGGAGAAGACAGAAGATTTTGGCGCGCAGCTGGAGATTTGGCGCGTGCGGATGGAAAGCGCGCTGGCCGCGCGGCTCCCGGACGGCGAGGCGGTTCCCGCTCGATTGCATGGCGCCATGCGCTACAGCGTGCTCGGGGGCGGCAAGCGGATTCGCCCGGCGCTGACCTTCGCCACGGCCCGCGCCTTGGGGCTTTCCGAGGACGATGTGGAAGCAGCCGCCTGCGCCATCGAACTGGTTCACGTGTATTCCCTGGTGCACGATGATCTGCCCGCCATGGACGATGACGACATGCGGCGCGGTCGTCCCACGTGTCACATTGCCTACGATGAGGCCACGGCTCTTCTGGTCGGCGACGCACTGCAGCCGCTGGCATTTCAACTGCTGGCGCGCGACCCGAAGTTGCCTGAATCGCCGACGGTGCGCCTGCGTCTGATCGACTTGTTGGCGCAAGCGGTCGGCACCTTCGGCATGGCGGGCGGCCAGGCCATCGATCTGGCGGTCCAAGGCCTGAAGCTCGACATCAACCAGGTCGAGGACATGCATGCGCGCAAGACCGGTGCCCTGATTCGCGCCAGCGTGCTGATGGCGGCCGAATGCGCGCCGGGCCTGGATGCTGAGTTGTATGCCGCGTTGACCCGCTTCGCCAATGCCGTGGGCCTCGCGTTTCAGATACAAGACGACTTGTTGGACGTGACCGGCGATGCTTCGACCTTGGGCAAGGCCACCGGCGCGGACAGCGAGCGCGCCAAGCCGACGCACCCGGCCATCATCGGCATCGCAGCGTCGCAGCAGCGTGTGCGTCTGCTGCATAATCAGGCCATCCACGCGTTGATGCCGTTTGGCGAGCGAGCCGAATCGCTGCGGTCCCTGGCTAACTGGCTTTTGTCGCGGCAATATTGACCGACATTAAACCTTGCGCGCCCTGTTCGCAGCCGGCCTTCTCATATGGCTCGGGAGTTCGGTTCCGGCCATCAGCCTTGCAGCCGGCAGCGTCGTCAAGATGCGCGCGCTCAATCCCGCGAATTCGTCCGCATCGATCGATGCCATCGTCAGCGGCACGCTGGATGAGCAGTTCAAACCCCTGAAGGACTCGCCGGGTCACGGCTACTGGAAGGACTATTGGGTGCGTCTGCTACCGCAGGATCCGCCCGACACCGGCGGGATTCCCGTCCTGGTGCTCAATGTGTCGCGCGGGCTCTCGGGGCAGGTGATGGCCTGGCGCAATGGTTCGGTGGTGACGCTGCCGCTGGCGACGAGCCTGCCGAGCTTCTTGGGAACCCGGGATTGGGTGTTTGCGCTGCCGGAGGGCGTGTCGCGTTCCCAGGCCTTGTATGCGCACCTTCAGTCCACCAGCCCTGAGCAGCAGTTCATCAGCACCGCAGCCTCCACGCTGGAAGGCGTGCTGTCCAAGGGAGTGGAGCGCGCGCGGGTGGTCTCATGGACCTTCGGCGCGCTCATCGCCCTGTCGATGGCAGCGCTGCTGATTTGGTTCGTGATCAAGGAGTCGCTATTCATTTTGTATGCCGGCCTGTTTACCTTGCAGGCACTGTATGTGGCCTATCTTTCCGGCCAGGGTTTCGAGTGGCCATGGCTGTCTTTTGCCGCGCCCTTGAGCGAGTACGCCTGGAACGTGCCGATTGCCTTGAGCGGGGGCGTGGCCTGTCTGTTTACCCGCGAGATTGCCGACCTGCGGCATTCTTCGCCGCGGGTCTACCAGATGTTCGGCTGGCTCGCGGCGGCATTCGTGGTCCTGGCGGCGGCCAATGCCGCGAAGACTTTAGGTCTTTTGGGATGGGTCAACGACATCGGCAACCTCATGTTCGTCGCCGTCCCGATCTTTACCGTGATCGTTTGTTTCATGGCGTGGCGGCGCGGCAATCAGGCGGCCGGCTGGTTCTTGATCGCGTGGCTGCTGCTGGAGAGCGTGACGATCGCCGCGGCGGCGCGCTTCCTGATCAATACGGCCGAGCCGGCCGACCCGCTGTTCTACAACTGGCTGCCCTTGGCGATGGTGGCGGCGGCGATTCTCACGGCGCTTGGCGTGGCCGATCGCTTGCGCGCGCAGCGCTTGGCGCTGACGGAAGCGGAAAAACGGGCGCAGACCGATCCGCTCACGGGCGTGCTGAACCGGCGTTCCCTGATCGAGCGGTTGGATGCCGCATGCGCGCGGGCGCGGGCCCGCGGGCTGCCCATCGCGCTGTTGTTCATCGATCTGGATCACTTCAAGCACATCAATGATTCATTCGGTCATCAAGCCGGCGATGCCTGTCTGCGCGCCATCATCGAGCCGATTCACGCGGAGCTGCGCCAATCAGATGTGATTGGCCGATACGGCGGCGAAGAATTCGTCGTCATCTTGAGCAGTGCCGATGCAGCCGCGGCGTATCCGATCGCGCAGCGCATCCTCGAGCGAGTGGCCGAGGTGCGCGTGCACGGCTATGGCGATCCCATCGGTCTGACTTGCAGCATCGGCATCGCCACCAGCGACACGCTGGGGCTGTGGGGCGAACATTTGTTGGCGCGTGCCGATGCGGCGGTGTACGTGGCAAAGCACGCGGGCCGCAATCGCGTGCACCTGGCGCCGCCGATCGCCGCTTGAGTGCAGCGCGCCGCGCGCGCGTTGTGTTGCTTCACCTGTGTTAATGGTTGTCCTACAGGTGAAAGCTATTCATCCGTCCGACGTCTCTCATCGGCGACGCATCAACATCGCGGAGTATCTAACTTAAGATCAAGCTTGAACATATTCCCTGTACCCTAGACGCGTCACCAGGAGCACGAATGCAGCGCAGCGCACTCAGTCATTCCCGGCTCATGCGCGTATCCACACAGCGCGTCGAGGCGGCACTGCGCAGCGACGATGGCAAAGAACACCTCATCGCGCAGCGCATCCTCTCGACGCCGGCGAGCTGGAGTTCCTGGGAGCTCGACCATTCGAGCCTGATGCGCCAAGTGGCGGATTTCTCCTCGGTGCGCAATCAAGCGGCGGCGCTGCGTCACATGGCGCTCAGGCTCGTGCACGGCAAGGCGCTGTTCGAGTATCTGAAGAAGCACCAAGTGCGCGGCGCGGAACGCCGGCACATCCTGGCGCATTTTTATCCGGCGCGCGGTTACGAAGAGGCGATGGTCACGGAACACGCCATTTATCTTCGCAAGTCCTGCAGCTTGATGTGCGCCGCGCATGTGGGCACGGATCTGATTTTCGATGACACTTTCATCGATCCCATGCAGCACTACGAAGCGCTGTATGCGCAATATTTCGACTTGTATTGTTCGACGCTGCCATCGCGCCGCAACGATGAGCCGCCATCGCAGCGTTCTTTGTTGCCGTTGCTCAAGCATCAGCTCAACGAGTGGCGCTGGATCATCCTCAACCCGAAACGCGGGCTGCCGCAGTTGGCGCGTGAAAGCGAACTGCGCCGCTCGCTCGGCGACACGCAGCGCATGCAGACGCTGAAGATTAAAACTTAGTCCCGGTCGGAAATCAGCCGGGCGCTGCGCTTGAAGGTCACGTAGTTCCAGATCCAGTTGAAGGTGACCACGACGCGGCTGCGAAAGCCGATCAGAAACCAGATGTGCGCAATGCACCAGAACAGCCAGCCGAAGAATCCGCTGAACTCCAAGCGACCCATGGAGACCAAGGCGGACTTGCGCCCCACCGTCGCCAGATCTCCCAGGTTGCTGTAGACGAACGGCGCCGCGGTGGCGTTGCCGAGCAGTCTCGCCGCCAAAACCTTGCCCACATACTGGCCCATCTGTTTGGCGGCCGGGGCCACGCCGGGGACGGGCCGATCACCCTTGCCGCGGACGCTCGCCGTGTCGCCGATCACGTAAATCTCCGGGAATCCTTGCACCGTGAGGTCAGCGGTCACTTGCACGCGGCCGGCACGATCGCGCGCGGCGTCCAGCCATGCGCCGGCGGGAGACGCAGCCACGCCGGCAGCCCAGATCACCGTGGCGGCATCGATATGACCGCCGTCGGAAAGCGCCACGCCTTGGGCATTGCAATCGGTGACCTGCGATCCGGTGCGTACGTCGACGCCCATCGATTGCAGCGAGCGGCGTGCGATCTCCGACATGTGCGCCGGAAAAGTCGGCAGGATGCGCGGTCCCGCTTCGATCAAAATGATGCGGGTTTTCTCCGGCTGAATCTGGCGAAATTCTCCCAGCAGGGTGCGATGCGCGAGTTCGGCGATGGCGCCGGCCATTTCCACGCCGGTCGCGCCGCCGCCGACGATCACCGTCGTCATGCAACGCAACCGCTGTTCCGGATCGGTGGACAACTCGGCTTGTTCAAAAGCCAACAGCAGCCGCTCGCGAATCTTCAATGCATCGTCGATGGTCTTCAGCGCGGGAGCGAATTGCGACCATTCGTCGTGGCCAAAATAGGAGTGCGCGGCGCCGGTGGCAATGATCAAGTAGTCATAGGGAATCACCGCCGTGCCGTCGGTCACCGTGCGGGCCACGGTGTCCACGCCGGTGATCTCGGCCATCAGCACGCTCACATTCTTGCGATGCTGGAAGATGGATCGTGTCGGCCAGGCAATGTCGCCGGGCGACAGCGCCGCCGTCGCGACCTGATACAGCAGGGGTTGAAACAGATGAAAGTTGCGCCTGTCGATGAGCGTGATGTCCGCTTCGCTCTTGCCGAGTGCGCGGGCCGCTTCCAAGCCGCCGAAGCCGGCACCGATGATCACAATTCGCGGGCGGGGGATGCTCATGGCTTGAAACGCTCGACTGGACTATATGTGTTATAACACATAGAAGGATTCAATGTGTTTGAACACATGAGCGCATTTCCATGGACTATCTTGTGCAAATGCCGGGTCAACTGCAGGATCATCTCCGCGCTCTGCGTAGGTCAAAAGGGCTCACCCAAAAACAGCTGAGCGTGATGATGGGTGTCGATCAAACAAGGATCAGCGATATCGAGAATAAACCGGGCGCCGTCAACGTCGCGCAGTTGCTGAGGCTGCTCGCCGTCTTGGATGTCCAGGTTGTTCTCCGTACGCCCCCCATCGTACCTGCAGCGCGCGCCAAACTCCCGCCCGGCAATGCCGGGTAAATCCAGCCCCCCGTGATACTCCAGTCCCTACGCGAGTCGCTGCAGGAGCTGCTGCCGCAAAACAACGCGATTCCGCGCCTGTCCTATCAATGGCGGTTCGCCCGGCAAAAAATGCGCGGCGCCGCTGCGCAAGACGGCTTTACGTTGGTCGTGGCCACGCGCAATCGGAAGGAGTTTCTGGCCTGCGCGGTGAACGCCGTGCTCTCTAATACCGAACGGCCCTTCGAACTCATCATCATGGACAATGCCAGCGAAGATGGCACCGACGAGCTGTGCCAGGCCCTGCAGAGGCAGCATTCAGAGCATGTGCGGCATGTTCGGCTGGAGCGCAACTTCGGCACCAATGCCTACGCGCTGGGTTTCCTGCAGGCGCGCTTCAAATATCTGGTGGACATGGACGATGACATCCTGGCGCTGTCGAAAGGGTGGGACCATGCGGCCGTCAAGGCGTTTGAGCGCTTCCCACGGCTCGGGTTTCTCGCCATGAATGTGGTTCAGGATGAATACACCACGGGAGCCAAGAAGGAATCTCACCACTACTCCGAGCGCAGCAGCGCCGACACCACGCTGATGGTGGGCCCCACCGGCGGCTGGTTTTCAGTCACCACCCGCGCCCAATACAACGAGGTAGGCGGCTTCATCTTCAAGCCCTACAAGCCGTTTCCCCCGGAGGACGGCAAGTACATTCGCAAGCTGGCGCGGCACGATTATTTCGCCGCCATCCTCAAGCAAAAATTCGTCTATCACGCCAGCGGCGCGTATTGGAACGGCGCCTACGGCTATACCAAGATCTGGGACGAGAAGTATCGGCGGGACCACAAAGATCATTTGAAGTTGATCAAAGAGGTGCGCATCGGTGAGGTGCCGACGGCGGAGTATGCACAGCGCATGGTGATCGAGGCCGAGCGGGCGTGATTTACCATTATCCCCACCCCTACACCCGCCAACGCGCTAAAATCGGGCATCCTGCATAAAAACCGCGGTTGAATCCACCCTTGTATTTCATTCGAATACGCTCTCAAGGCACTTAATGAATGCGTCCGTGCTCAAACGCATAGCCAGCGGCGATGCTACCGCCGTGCGCGACTGCATGCAGGAGTACGGCCCGCTGGTGTGGAGCATCGCGCGGCGCTTGTCGCGCACGCCGGCGGATGCCGAGGACGCGACGCAGGAAATCTTCTTGGACATTTGGCGCAGCGCGGGTCGCTTCGATGCATCGCAAGGCTCTGACAAGGTCTTCATCGCGATGATTGCCCGCCGTCGTCTCATTGACCGGCTACGCAAGACCAGTGCCGAGCCACCGATGGATCCCGTTGAAGCCTTGGAGGCCGTGGCCTGGGCCGATCCCGGTACGGCCTCCGAGACCTCCATCGAGGCCGAACAAGCGGCTCGAGCCCTGGCTGAATTGCGTCCGGAGCAGAGGCAGGTGCTGGAATTGGGGTTATTGCATGGTTTGAGCCAGTCGGAAATCGCGACTCGCCTGGGAATGCCGTTGGGAACCGTCAAGTCATTCATGCGGAGGGGTTTGATCAAGGTGCGTGAGTTGATGAACATCGAAGCCGAAGGCGTGTCAGCGAGCATTTGATGGTTGATCGCCCGCAACAACCGCTCGACGAAGCCACGATGGATTTGCTGATACAGCAAGTCACGGATGGCCTGTCGCCCGCTGAACAGCGAGAACTCGACGTGCTCGACAGCGCGGTCGCGAGCGACTGGCTGCGCGACTTCGAGCGGGCGGCCGCGGCCATCATCTTGGCAGGCAGCGCCGATGCCACACCGCTGCCTGCCGCATTGGCGCAGAAGCTGGCCGGCCAGGCCGATCAGTACTTCGCGAGCGAACGTGAGGCGTCCTTGCCGACGGCGGCGGCCGCCGATCGCAAGATCGCGAGTTTGGAAGCGGCTCGCGCGGCCGCCTCGTTGGAACGCCTGCCGCCGCCGTATGCCGGTAGAGGCGGCACTTACGGCTGGTTCGCGGCAGCCGCTTGCTTGGTGTTGGCTGTGTTCGGCTGGCTGCGCACGCCGGTTGCCACCACTCCGCCCATTGCCCAGGTCGCGCCGCCGCCTGTGGTGACGCCGGTCGAGAAGCCACCACCGCTACCGCCCACTCCCGCGGAAGAGCGCGCCGCGCTGCTGGCGAAGGCCGATTCCATCAAGATTACCCTCGGCGGCACCAAGGATCCGGGTTCGGCCGGCATGACCGGCGATGTGGTGTGGGACCCGGCCACGCAGCGGGGCTATATGCATTTCACGGGCCTGGCGGCGAATGACCCGACCGTCCGTCAATATCAGATTTGGATTTTCGACGGCACACGCGACAAGCGCTATCCCGTCGATGGCGGTGTGTTCGATGTGCCGGCCGATACCAATGAAGTGGTGATCCCCATTCGCGCTTCCCTCATGGTGCGCCAGCCGGCCGCCTTTGCGGTCAGTGTCGAGAAGCCGGGCGGCGCGGTGGTGTCGGGCCGCGAACACATCGTGGCGCTAGGCGCGGCCGGGTAAGCGCGGCCGGATGGCGCGCCCTGCTGAGGCGCGGCCGGCTGAGGCGCGGCCGGCTGAGGCGCGGCCGGCTGAGGACGGCGTGGTCCACTTCAGGCGTGGACAGCGTAGTATCAGCTACCTTATTCTATTCAGAATCTATTCACACAGGGCTATTTGTCAAGCGTTCGCGCTCCATGAAAGAGTCATTGGAAACGAAGGTATTGAACCTGCTCTTGCCGCTCGGTCAGGGCTTAAGTGCATCGGAACTATTGGCGAAGCTGCGCCCTAGCGTCAGCCAACCGACACTCTGGCGCGCGCTCGATTCCTTGCGCATGCGCGGCGCGCTTACGCGCGAGGGCAAGGGTCGGGCTACTCGCTACCACGCCCGCTCTCGCACCGACCTGGCAGTACTTCGCTCGCGCCGCATGCATGAAAGTGTCGCAAAACGACTATTGCGCGAACCCGCTTTGACTGTGCAAGTGATCGAACGCTTGGATAAACTCCGGGCGGCCAATCCGCATGGCCGTTACTACCACGATAGGTGGTTGGAACTCCTGCAGGGTCCTATCGTGGAACTGGTGCGTGTCATGACCGAGGACTCGGAGATGGCGGATGCGCTGCGCAAGGAGTCGCCGTTGAGTGCGTTCATCTCGCCTGTCGAACGGAAGCGCATATTTGACGCGACGCGTGCCGGTTCGGGCCATGCGACGCCGTGAGTTGCAACACATCATTCTTGAAGTCGGTGAACGCTTTGGCCTGACGGAAGTCTTCGTTATCGGCTCCTCTGCCATCTTGGCGGTGCTGCTAGATCCGCCGGTAGGCGTGCTCACCGCTACTCGCGATGTCGATATCATTCCGTTAAACGACCCGGATGAGCGCATTGCCGATCAGATTTCCTATGTCATCGGCGAAGCGAGCTCCTTCGATGTCGAACATGGTTATCACGCACAAGGCGTTTCGGCTTCAACTCCGATGTATGCGCCGCGTGGCTGGCAAGCGCGCGTGGTTGATGTGTCGGTCGGAAAAGTGGTCGCGCATTGCATGGAGCCACATGATGTGGTGTTGAGCAAACTTGGCGCCGGGCGCACGAAGGATCTGGAATTTGCGAGTGCCGCGGCGGCCTTGGGTCTTGTTGAGCAGTCCGTGTTGGTCGCGCGTTTGCTTCTGGTGCCAGCGACCGAAGCCCATGCACGCCTGATCGCAAAGCGCATTGCCGGACTCTTCGAATAGCGAGAGCGTGCGATTCGAATTCAGTTCAGCGCCGCCTTGCGATCCTTGATTGACGGCGGGGTCCACTGATAAATCCAGGTTTCCGTCAACGGCCGTCCGTCGATGCGCAGATACAGGCGCAGGTTGATGGCCTCCAGGCTGTCATCCGGCGGCCGTACATCGAACAGCGCGCGATAGCCTTTGAATTCCTCCACATGGTGGGCGGTGACATGCTCGGTAGTGCCCGATGAGGTGGTGATGACCGCCTCCACCGCCGCGTCTCGGGCGAGCGCGCCTAACTCGCCGCCGGCAAAGTCCACGGCGAAGTGCCAGGAATAATACGCGCGCTTCTGACCCACGATGCCGCCGATGCCGGTGCGGGTGGCGATGGTTTGCGCCAGCGCGGATTCGTAGGGCATGTGCGTGCCCCAATACATGCGATAGCTGAACAGCAGTTCCTGTCCGGCCCGGGGCTTTTCGGCGGGATTCCAGAAGGCCACGATGTTGTCGAAGGTCTCATCGGTGGTCGGAATCTCCACCAACTGCACCGCGCCCTTGCCCCAGCCGGCGCCTTTCGGTTCGATCCACAGACTCGGTCGGCGGTCGTAATACACACCGTCGTCCTGGTAGTGATCCCAAACGCGGTCACGCTGCAGCAACCCAAAGCCGTGCGGGTTGTCGTCGGCATAGGAATTGAAATGCAGCTGCGCGGGGTTGGTCAGAGGCCGCCAGATCCATTCGCCGTTGCCGGTCCACATCGACAGCCCATCCGAGTCGTGAATCTCGGGACGCCAGTCATTCACGGCCCGCCGGTCATTCTCGCCGTAATAGAACATGCTGGTGAGCGGCGCCACTCCCAAGCGCTCGATGGTCTTGCGCGGATAGAAGGCCGCATCGACATCGAACACGGTGGTACCGCCCGGGGAGATTTGAAAGCTCAGTGCGCCGGTGACGCTGGGCGAATCCATCAGCGCATACAGGGTCATGGTGCCCGCCCCCTTGGCAGGTCGCTCGAACCAGAACGAGGTGAAGCGCGGGAACTCCTCGGGCCGCGGAAAGGCGGTATCCACCGCCAGCGCACGCGCCGACAATCCATACTGTCGCGTATCGCCGCCGACCGCACGAAAATAGGCGGCTCCCAGGAAGGCGGCAACGTCCGCTTTCCAGTCGGTGACAAATTGCACTCGAAAGCCGGCGAAACCTGCGTGGTCCTTCATTTGCGCGGGGTCGATGCCGCTTTTCTCGAATTCGAACATCGAGGGGTCATAAACGATTTCGCGTGCCTGGCCGTCCACCACTTCGAACAGGTGCACGGGCTGGGAGAATCCGCGCCCGACATGAAAAAATTGCAGGCGAAATGCCGCGCCGGCGTCGGCCCACAGCGAACGATCGGTTTTGAAGCGCAGGGACTGGTATTGGTCGTAACTCAACCGGGCCATGCCCGGCGGCAATACATCCGCCGATGGCGCGAACGCGTTGCTCGCCAGGTAATGGGCCTGGCCTTTGAGCCAGGCGTAGTCGAAGGCCTTGGGCTGCCCGGTGCCGGTAATGGCCGACGAGGCAGCCGGCTGGGCGGCGGCGTCCGCGAGTCTGGAGTAGGTCATTTGCCCGGCAGCGAGTGCCAGGGCGGTCTTGAGAATTTCGCGTCGGCGAACCATGGTTTCTAAATCCTCTATGAAGTCAGCGCGGCTAAATCGAGAACGAGGGCTCGACCGCATCGGGTAGCAGAGCCAACTTGTTGAGCAGGCGTCCATCGGCCGCCACTTCCACGCGCTCGACCGGCGTCAACCATTGCAGCGCTTCGGCCAGAGAGCGCGCATCCAGCAGTTTTTGTTCCGCGGTAAAGATGTGGGGATCGGGCCGACCGCGCGGATCCGGCGGCCGTGCCAGGTTGCCGTTGATATGCATTAGGCGCGCATCGCGATGACGGGCCAGATAATGCAGACCGTCGCTGGGAAGTTCGCCGCTCTCGCGCGTCAACTGCTCGCGTCGCAGCGCCAACGCCGGAACATCCTTCTCCTCGGGCGTACGCAGCAGGGCGAAGCGCGCCAGGAATTTTCCCATGGACTCGCTGCCGCTCAAGCGCGACAAGGGCACGGCGAGGAACAATCCGAGCAGCGCCGGCGATATCCAGGCCAGCAAGGAAGGCGAAAGGAAATAGGCAATCACCGCCGTGACGCAGCTGAGCAGCATGTGCCGATAGTGGAAACGCCAGGCGTCGCCCCAGGAGGTGCCGCCGGAATCGCGCCGCTGCGGCTTCCAACCGGAGTCCCGTCCCATGAAGACCTCGAACACCGAGCGGCACTGGATCACCATCAGGATGGGTGCGTACAGCGCCGACAGGATGGCCTCGAGCAGAAAGCTGGCACAGACACCGATGATGCCGCCGGCACCCTGGCGGATGCGACGCGACAACAACCCGCGGATCAGGCCCAGCATTTTCGGAATCAACAGGATGGCCATGCTGAACCAGAACAGCGCCATCATCAGTTGCACATCGAATCGCGGCCAGGTGGGAAACAGTTGAAAGTCGTGGCTGAAGTATTCCGGCCGAATGAGATGCGACTGCAACGCCAGCGCAAAACCGATGCACAGCATGGTCAGCCATAGCGGCGAGGATAGATAGCTCATAATGCCGACGCCCAAGTGCAGGCGGCTGGTGAAACGCAAGCCCGCCGCGCCGATGATTTTCATGTGCTGCAAGTTGCCCTGCGCCCAGCGCCGGTCGCGAATGGCGACATCGATCAGTGAAGGCGGCGACTCCTCCCAGGAACCGCCGCAATCGGTGGCCATCTGTACCTTCCAGCCGCCGCGGCGTATCAGCGCGGCTTCGATGAAATCATGCGACAACACATGACCGCCGAAGGGTTTGCGGCCCTTGAGCAGGGGCAGACCGCAGTTCTGTGCGAAGGCTCCCATGCGAATAATGGCGTTGTGCCCCCAGTAGTTGCCGCTGTCGCCGGACCAAGCGGACAGGCCGCGGGTGATGATGGGGCCATACAGGCAGGCGGCAAACTGCTGCAGTCGGCCAAAAAAAGTTCGCGCACCGATCAGTTGCGGGGCGGTCTGCAGAATGCCGAGTTTGGGATCCGCCTGCATCCGATCAACCAGGAGTCGCAGCGTCGAGCCATCGATCAAGCTGTCGGCATCCAGCACGATCATGTAGTCGTAGCGGCCGCCCCAGCGCGTGACGAAGTCCTCGACGTTGCCGGACTTGCGGGCGATGTTCTGCCAGCGACGCCGGTACCATACCGGCATGTAATCGGCGAGAGCTGCGCGCAACCTGTCGATGGCCACCGATTCGCGGATCCAGGCATCCGCATTGGTGGAGTCGGACAAAATGACGATCTCGAATCCCGCGTGGGCGTCGATGCCGCGCAGCGCTTCGGCCATGGCCTGCAAGCCTGCCGTGGTGCGCGTCGGGTCTTCATTGTAGATGGGCATCACCAATGCCGTCGACGCGGGCTTTTCACCGGCGCCGTGCGCCGCAATGCGTTCGCGGCGCTTCGAGGCGCCGGCGAGCACCGATCCGGCCGCAAAGGCGATCCAGCCCAACGATACGGCGAAGAAAAAAATCATCGTGCCCTGCAGCACCGTCATGCTGAAAAAACGCACCGCTTGCAGCATCTGATAAACGCCGTACGTGGTGACCCCGAGGAACACCGTAATCAAGATGAAACGCGCATACAACACGGCGCTGGAAATCCGCTGTGGTTCGCGATGCGATGGCCGGTAGCGCAAATCCTGCGCGGGCATGCGCAGCGGCGCCTCCGGCGGCATCCCGCCCGACGCTATGCCGCCGGCACCGCCACGGCGCTCGATGGCGGCCACCGGGCTTAGCTGGACGTCCATCGGTACAACCAGGTTTCGCTTGCCGGCGTATCGCCGCGCATCACGCGCAGGCGCAGCTCGATCAAATCAGCATCGCCCGGGTCGACGTCGAAGCTGGCGCGCAGTCCGTGCAGTTCGCTGTTCGATGTCAACGTGGCATTCGATAGCTTGCCGCTGGAGGCGGACAGATCGAGGCGCAAGCCATCGACTTTTTCACCGGCGCCGACGATATCCAGCACGAAAACGCGGCGTTTGCGATCCAGGCTGGCGCCGGAGCGCGTTGCAATGACCCGGCCCAGGCCTTTAGGGCTGGCGGGTTCGTTGATCCAGGCGATTCGATAGGAAAACTGCACCGCATGTCCCGCGGTCAGCGGCTGCGACGGCCGCCAAAATGCGACGATGTTGTCGTTCGATTCCCGGCCCGAGGGTATTTCCACGAGTTCAACCGAGCCTAAGCCCCATTCGCCCTTCGGCGTCACCCACGCGCTGGGACGTCGTTCGTATTGCGCATCAAAATCCTCGAAGTCCGACTGTGAACGGGAACGCTGCACCAAGCCGAAGCCGAGCGGGGGCTGGGTGGTGAAGGTGGATACCTGCAGCGTAACGGGGTTGGCCAGTTGGCGGAATATTTGTTCGCCGCTCTTGCTGCTGATTTGCAGCCCGTCGGAGTCGTGCACTTCGGGCCGGTAATCATCCAGATGGCCGCGGTTGGTCTCGTCGAATAGAAACATCGAAGTCAGCGGTGCGATTCCAACCACCCGCATATCGGCGCGCGGAAACAGCGTCATTTCCACATCGGTGATGGTTTCTTCGCCGGGCTGCACCGTGAACTTGTACGCCCCGGTAACGGATTCGCTTTCGAGCAGCGCGTAGATCACGATGGCCTTGGCGCGGCTCGCGGGTCGTTCCACCCAGAAATGCGTGAAGGCCGGAAATTCCTCGCCGTTCGGCTCACCGGTGTTGATGGCGAGGCCGCGCGCGGACAGGCCGTATAACAGATTCTTGGCCACGGCGCGAAAATAGCTGGCGCCCTGAAACACCAGGAACTCGTCCCAGATCTTGTTCGAGTTGATGAGACTGCGGATGCGAAAGCCCGAGAGCGGCAGCGGGGTCTTGGCCGGCAGCGCCGTGTTGGTCTGAAACATGGCCAGTGTCGCCACCAGATCCTTGGCCTTGCCCGCCTCGACGGTCGACACAGTCACCGGAGCCTGGATGCCGTAACGAGCGCGCAACAGTTCCAGGCGAAACGGCAGTTTGTCGTTGCGCCAGATACCCGCCTCGGGATTGAAATGAATGCTGCGGTATTGCTCAGGACTCAACTTATCGAGGGCCGCGGGCAGGCTGCTTTTTTGCGGTGTGTAGGGTGAGGCCGAGAGGCGCTTCGCATCCTTGAGCAGGACCTCGAAGTCAAAGGGGTACTCAGCGGGCGCAAGTTTGGCGGGAGAGGCGGTCTTGGCAGCTTGGACGACCGTGGCCATCACAGCCAGCCCCAGCATCGCGAACGTTTTTACAATTATAACCCGCAAGGCGTGACCTTTGAAAATTAGCCGGTATGGCCGTTAAGCGCTGATCGGCCGAAATGGCTCTTCCAGGCGTTGGTTTTCCACCATGATGAAAGCGACGCGCCGTGTCAACGGCCGACATTATATAGTGGCTGTGAGATGTCTCCCGCTGCCAACATCCCTTCCGAGCCGCAAAGCGCCGGGACCGTGCTGATGGTCAGGCCGGCGTCCTTCGGCTTCAACCCGCAGACCGCCGCCACCAATCGTTTCCAGCAGATTCCGGCCGCTACGCAGCATGAGGAGAGCCAAGCGCGGGTTTTGCACGAATTCGACGCATTGGCCCAAGCCCTGCAGGGCGCGGGCGTCAGCGTTTTGGTGGCAGACGATTCGCCGCAGCCGGTCAAGCCAGACGCGATTTTTCCCAACAACTGGGT
>Ga0116227_10011155_pt1 | contig 15245 bp, 13 predicted proteins | sample S1TSphgellanicum_FD_89693 | JGI IMG/M metagenome (GOLD analysis project Ga0116227, IMG submission 89693) | Host-associated microbial communities from peat moss isolated from Minnesota, USA - S1T2_Fb - Sphagnum magellanicum MG | ecosystem: Host-associated > Plants > Peat moss > Unclassified... | reverse complement strand
TTTTAATTTTTTTTCCCCCTATTTTCTTCAACAAGGGTTTGCAATAGGGTCATAGGCTAGTAGTAGTGCACAAAAGAACAAAGATCTGAAGTTGTTGCAGCTTTGAATTGATTGGGTCACGTGTGCAACAAAAGTGGTAAACTTGGAATTTCAATTTGCATGGGGGAAGTGAAAAAGGGTAGAACACAACAAAAGTGGTCCCACCCTAAACCCTAAACCCTAAACCCCTACTACTACATACATAACATATTTTAGCTTCATTTTCTACATTACCCATTTGACACTCTTTTGTTTCATTTTGTTTTTCACACTTTTTTAGATCTTCTTTGCATTTGGCTTCCTTCTTCATCATCCCCCACAATCGACCAACCCACATATACGCTGAACTTTCGCTTTAATCAGCCATTCTAAAATCCCACCTTAGAATGGAGAAAATGCGAGTTAATTCTAGTTCATATACTTCATCCTCCTCCTTTGGGACCATAATAAAAAATTTCAACTCAAAACAAATTCAACCATAGGTATTATTAACTAACTTGCTTTTTTTTAACAAGTTTAGAATTCAAATGAGAGTGAGGGAAAAAAAAAAGCTTGAGGAAGAAGAAAAAAAAACACTTGAGGAAGAAGAAAAAAAAACACTTTCAAAAGGAGTGTGTGGGTATGGGTGGAAAGCAAAGGGTTGGAGATGCCATTATTCTTCTACAAGGATAATTCAGCAATCACACAATGAACAATGGCAGAGGTGGTCAATAATACCTATACGCTCAGAGCTTGGTCAGATGTGTCTTCTGGCTTTAGTTGCAGATGATTCTCTCTTTTTTCTTTTCTACCTCCTACTCCTCCTCCTCCTCCTGCATGTCAACAAAGGAACCTCATCATCATCATCATCGTCGTGGTCGTCGTCAATAATGGTGAAAGGGAGGAAAAACAATGATTTCCAATTGATAGCAAGTTTTGCCTCTACACCCATTTACTAGAATGCCGCCCGCCATCCACAATAGAAACATCTTAAAGAAAAATGAGGAAAATAACTTACTTCTAAAGAGTTTCTTTATTAGCAGTTGCAAGCCAAAGTGATCTTACCTACAACAATTCCTAAGTTTGTTTTCTTAAACCATATCTGAATCTCCTCCTCCTCCTCCTCCTCCTCCTGCTCCAAGCAAGAAATTGGAAAATGTTTCCAATGATGAACACAATTTTTTCCTTCTTCTTTATCTTCTTCAAAGCTGAAAAAGTTGCTGCAGGGATAATTTCATCATGCATGGATCCTCATCCATGTGCAAACTTTTCCCACACCCATGTGCAAACTTTTTCCCACGCCCATCTGCATGCATGTTTCAATAAATGAATCTGGCTCCACAATTTTCCACTGGTTTCCTGCAGAATATGATATCCTAGATATGTTGTGAATCCAACAAGTATAGAGCAGTTTCCAATAGGAATTGTACCACTACTATTACTATTACTACTACTACTTCTACAACCAGTTAAGAGTCAAAAATGTTTAGTGAAGAATGTCCCCCACACAACCCTCTGTACACACTTCTGGACTGCAGTTTGTGGGGGAAAGTATAAGGGAGTGTCAAGTTTCTACAAGAAATTTAGTATAAAAACAATCATAAAAAACCGCAAAACAGCGTGCCTTCTTTCTCTTATTGCTCACCATACCCATTATCCCATAATTCTACTACTACTACTACTACTTCTACTACAAACAGTGAGTAAAAAATGTGAAGTGAAGAATGCCCCCACATGACCTCTCTACACACTTCTCACCTGCAGTTTGTGGGGGACATGTCAAGTTTCCACAATAAATTTAGTATGAAAACAAAAAATTGCAATGCATTATGTGGCTTCTTTGTCTTATGTTGCTCACCATATCCACTGCTCCTCCCACTCTTCCTGACTCTTTCCCAAGGCTCTTTGTCAAAATTCTTACTTCCAGGTCTACTTGTGGGTCACCTTGCTTTCTGTCTCTTTTTTTTTCTGACCTGCATTATTACTTTGTCCTTTGTATTGCTCACTTCCTTCTCTCTTCATTTGTGGGGAATAACTTCTGAGCAACAAATTTAACTATCTGTCTCTGATGTGAATTAGTGTCCAAAAGCTCCTGGGAAAAAACCCAAAATGAAAAGAGCATTTGAGACATCAGGAAAAAAAACACACATTTCCACTTTCTGAATCCCTTCTCTACCAGTCTCTCTGCAAGTTCCTCTCAAGCAAAGCACATGAAATAATAGGTTGGTTAACTGACAGGCCCTGCTTGTGAGAGAATTCAAAAGTGGAGCTCCTGGGTTAGTCCAGGATTAAGAACTCCAATTTGAATAGCAACGGGTGCTCTCTTCCTTTCCCAGGCAGCTGCAAAAACTTAGAATTTTCTGGCAAAATAACAACTGATCTTCTTGTGGTGTTGGCTTTGGTGACAAATTCTTAGAAACAAACTAGGTCCAGCAAGCATAACTCTCTGCTTCTTTCTGGCATCCATACCACATACAACTGCAGTGCTGGTGAGTGCAAATAAAGATGGGCATGTCCAAAAGGAGTAAATTATGACCTAATTTGGCCGGTTCTTCACGTACTTCTCAGCTCTTATGGCACTCAGCATCAATGAATATCTCCTCTTCTAGATGTTCCTCAGCTCTACCCATCCCGCCTTTCATCATCATCATCATCATCATCATCATCCTCAACCTCCTCAGGAGAATTCATCTTGCAGCTCTACCCTAGCAGCATGATTTGCTGCCTCAATCTCTGAGCCCTACATGTTTGAGAAGCTGCTGAAAGGAGGAGATCCGGTATTACAACCCAGCCCCCACAAGTTCTTCCTCTCCAAACAAAGAAAACTCCTGAAGGGTCGTACAATTACATGATCACAATCGCAAAAATTTGCTTGAAAACACGATTTCGCAAGAAGAACCAGGGAATGTTCTAACTTTTCTCGCGCCACCCATAATGACATCCGCAAGAAAAGAGCGCTTCCGATCGCTCAAGTCTCCAAAACAAGCCCCGTTGAAGGGTGGGCAAGCTTTGAAATCGTGGCTTACCGTAAAGCTCTCGTGTTTAGGGTTTAACAGGCTTCAAGGGTTCAATAGGGTTTTTGTTTAGGGTTTTCTAGGGTTAAAATTTGAAATCAGTTTTCTCTTTTAGGTTTTTCACCTTTGGTGGATTTAGGGTCAAGAGTTTAACCCCTAATGGGACCATTAGGGTTTTCTTTTCTCTTTTGAGATTTTCACCTTGGGTGGATTTAGATGGTCAAGGGTTTAACCCCTAATGGTCTTGATGGGTTTATTTTCTCTTTTGAGATTTTCACCTTGGGTGGATTTAGAGGGTCAAGGGTTTAACCCCTAATGGTCTTGATGGGTTTATTTTCTCTTTTGAGATTTTCACCTTGGGTGGATTTAGGGTCAAGAGTTTAACCCCTAATGGTCTTGATGGGGTTTTTTTTTTCTTTTGAGATCTTCACCTTGGGTGGATTTAGGGTTGAGGGTTTAACCCCTATTGGTCTTGATGGGGGTTTTTTTTTTCTCTTTTGAGATTTTCACCTGGGGTGGATTTGGGGTTGAAGGTTTAACTTGAAATAATCTAACCTCCCCTAAGGTTCAAAAATAGGCTCAAATGGTAGAATTCAATTCAAACTTTCAAAGCGTTTCAAAGCTTTTCCTAAAGCTTTTCCTAATGCATCATTTAGGGGAACCCGACCTTGGGATCTTGTAACACACAATGTATGCAAACCTCAAACAAAGATTGAATTAAATGACTCAATTGGAAGAGAATGAGTGTTGTTGAAACTACATCCATGGTTGACTTGTGTAAACAAGGTTGACAAATCAAATTTTCACACATTTGGAGGGTTAACCCTAAATGGTTTAAGGATTCCCAAGGTTTAAAAACATGCCATCTCACACGAAGATTGAATGCAATAAAATGATTCAATTGTAAGAAATTGAGTGTGGTCGAAGATGCATTCCAAGTTGACTTATGCAAGCAAAGTTGAGAATCCCAATTTTGAACCAAATTCTCATAATAATAATTTGAAGGACTACATTACTTTTTAAGAAACTCTGATTTTCTTATTTTATTCAATAAGAAGAACCTTGAAAAGTAAAGCTAATAGCACTTGCTAGATTTGATGCTTGCATTGGCTTAAGGCCTATGATGAATGAGAAATACATAATGTATAATAATGGACTAAGATAGAGATTCACTATGTGAGCATAAGACATCCCCTTGAACTTAATAGGGTTTTTCTTTTCTTGAACCCTTCCCAAATAGCTACCGTAGCCTAAGGTCAGTTTCCACATTGACAAAAAGAATAATTTTTTTTTTCAAAAAGTGAATTCGTTTTTTAATTTTTTAATTATGTTTTTTTCCATCATCTCTTATAATATTGTGATATGAGTAGTGAAATTGTTCAAAGTGTAGCCTATGATAATCATGATGGTTGTCAACATGTTAATTTCATATTTTTCAAAATTTTCATTTCACTATTTTGAAGATTATTTAACAACAAAATTGACCTTAAGGTAAGATATCCATGAGCCCCTTTCACATTGAAAAGCCCAAAACAAGTTATAATCTTCACATTATTTTTCATTTTGTAAAATTATAGAAAAGGTTTCAATCTTCCACACACTTCATTATTCTTGAAAAAGCCCATCAAGGGGAGTTTATCTTCAGTTGGATGAATGTGATTAAACTATGTAAGCCTTTGAAAGGGTTGTAATAGTCATCAATCAACCCAAATACGATTGATTGGACCTCTAGGGATTACCTAAAGTTCAATGTGTTTGATTTGCTTTTTTCTAGCATGAATAAGGTTACAATCTTTTCACATTGAATTTAATTTTTAGAATTTTCAATCTTTAAATCTTTCAACTTTGAAACAAACCTTTAGTGGGATCATTATTGATGTTGTTATTAACATTAAATATATTGTTATGAGTTTTCTATTTTATATTGAGAATGTTGATTAAGTTACATGATGTTGAATAGCTTGAGTGCATATTTCATCCTTATTGGGGGGTTGCATTCATTTAATAAATAGTCCTTATTTCTCATTTGGTTTGTTACCAAGAGATTAACAATATGGGTAAAACTTGCTATCAAATTATATGATATTATGAAAAAATCATATATTCATTGGCTGCATGTTAATTAACTAACAAATTCATGTTTTTCTTTCAATGTAACATTGAGATGACATAAATCCATGCTTGTCTTTCTATTTGTTAACATCAACAATTATTACTTTTGTTTAAAACATTTTGCACTTGGAATACCAAGTGCTTCAACAAGATTTTTATAAATTTTTGACCTTGCTCCTATTTTAACGCAAATTTAGAGCTACAATTCTTATCTAATGTATTTATTATTCTTGACTTTCTTAATCTAAGATGATAGTTTAAGGAAGTCCCTTTTACCACCAAAAAAAATCAATGAAATCATAACTTGATTTTGTTAAGCTCAATTTCACAACCTTGATTACAACCAAAATATTGAAAAAAAATTCCCCCAAAAGTTCCAACACTTTGGAAACCAACATCTCCAACATAATTACTTGTATGAAACCTCTCTTACTTTTTTTTCCCCTCTCGCCTAATTAAAAACTCAAATGTGCAACAACACTTCAATCAAACACATAACAACCATGAAATCTAAAATCCAATTTATGCCACATGCCACACATCTTCCTTCTACATGTTTACTTAGTTAGGAAAAACATGCATCATACAAATTTGAAGACACCCATAGACTTCAACAAATCAACTTTCTTCTCCAAGGCATGAAATGCAACCAATGGTACCAATTTCACATTCCCTTTAGTTGCCCTACATCCCCGTAGGTCCCTTCTTTCTTACATTCTTCTTCCATCTTTCTCTATATGTCCAAAGTAGTTGAATTAAGAACTTTCAAAACTCTTTCACTAACCAAATTATATATTCTCATACTCTATGGCTCCACTAATGTCTCCAAATTTGTTCCATCACGTCTCTATGGCTAATCTCCATGCCACCTTCCAAAAACCTCCTCCATCATCCTTTTGGTCAAGTATTCCCAAGTATTCCCTTGTTACTCACCAATCTTCAATAAAGTAGCTTTTCGGTGAAGCCACAATAAGTACAAAATTTACCTTTGTCTATTTTGGTTTTTTTTCCATATATTTTTAATTATTTGAATATTGCCCCCATAGTGTTTCTGCAACTAAAGCACCTTAACAATACTAATGCATCCCAACATCATCTTATAATTATACACCCCTTGGGATACATATGATATTTAGCCACCTACCAATAAGCTTTTTATGTGTTCATGTCAAATGAGACAAATCCACAATGTTTCTCCTTACTTGCAAACAATTATAAATAATTTACTAAAGTTGATACATGTGTGCCTAATAATTTACATAGATATTTAATAACCAAAATAAATAATCCTTCATTTTATTTTTCTTTTAATGTTTCAATTTTTTTCATTGTTTTCTTGGTTTCCTTTTCCATTTTCAGGTTTTTTGACCTTAACGTCATGACTAGATCTTCTTATTACAATCTCACACGATAAAACACCAAGTACATTCACTAATTACCAACACGATTTCCATGATGATTCCTTTTTTTCACAAAAAGTTGTTCTCAAGTAGATTGGTGTTTAATTCCTCATTAGATTAAGTTTAAATAATGAGAACTTTAAAAGATGGAATTAAAAAGGCATGCCACTTCAATAATAAAAAACCTTACACCTCTTCAATTACATTAAACAAATGAAAATCATAATTATGCCAATTTTCCACATGGACTTAAACCCAAGACATATGTGGGCAAATTTAAATTGTTTATTTAATTTCCTAATGAACTTGAATTCATTTTATATGATATTTTAAAATGCCCAAAACCACTTAATGTTAGATCAACAAACAAAGGAAAACACCTTTCTTTACATATTATATTCTTGTTTTTTTCTTCCTTTTTTCTCATTATCTTCTTTTTTATTTCAATAATTTTTAGGTCAAATTTTCACCATGGGTGTTCAAGGAGGCACAAAAGTACTCATCGCTTTCATTTCCTTCATGGTAGTTTATCATGTCATGATGGAATTTACAACATTGCAATAATTTATGATGCATCAAAATGTGGATTAAATGATAATTATTGTCATCATTAAGCTTTGATATAACATGCACCTTTCACCAAAGGCTCAATAAGTCTTGAATGTCTCATATGTAAATTACCAATTCATCTTTTACATTCAAATTGATGATGCAACTTAATGTTCATCTCTTTTATTTTACAAATACATCAGGGTTTATATGCGTGTCAATGTTGTTTCCATTGTCCACCAAATCACACAATTCTTCCTACTAGAAGATGTTCTTGACACAAAATCTCCACATGCTGTAATTTTTTGCACCTTCCATTTTGTTAATTTTTGTCATTTCAATCAAGTTTGTCATTTTGATATATTTTCTTATAACACCAAAACTTAACTAACAATAAAATCTTTCGTCAAGAATTCAAGAATCACAACATGTTGTGGGATAGAATTCACATTTGACTCTCTCAAGAATAATGTTTAATTGAGTAGTTTACTTTTATGCTCTAGATTTTTTGCAACTACCAAAACTCAACAACAATGTTCAATTGAGTTGTCTATAAGAAGTGTCCTAGATTCTACTTTGCAACTTACTATGATACCATGAAAGAACTTTATTTCATAGAAGTCAAATGAACAAAATACAAGTAAAAAACCAACTCAATCAAATAGTTGGAAAAGGAATAATTTATAATAAAATTAAAAGGATCAACAATTTTAATAACAAATATATAATTTTGTGAAGTAATTGGGTGATGAACTTGTAGCATAAGGTTTTGTAGAAACAATGCCATGTTAGTGTGCTAGTGTGCTTGTTGCTATTGTCATGCCTATTGTTGATGTTGATGTCATGCTTAATGTTATTGTTGCACTTGCTACCTTTGCTTCTTCTTTTTTACATTTGCTTTTGTGTTATGTCTCATAATTTATTTTTTGCAAATGGTTGTGCAGTTGTGTTTGAAGTCGTGGTTGGTGTTTGTTGTAGGCATTGTTCAAGATGGTTGTAATTTCTTATGTTGGGTCAGAACCATCCACAACGTCAATTGCTTCTTCAATCTCCAACACAATTGTAAACAAAGAAGTTGTCGTATTGGCCTCCAATGTTACAAGTTGAAAATCATCATCCCAAGCCCTTGTAAGTCTTATTTCTCCCGACCTTTTATTAAATAAGTTTCATTGCTTTCACCTCCATCCATGCTTGATGTAACAAACGACAAAATTTGGGCTTCAAGTTGCTCATTAGGAAATCCACATGAAGATTTGCACTTGTGTCAATATGTGACTTGATGATGTTTATGGTCCAACCATTGAAAGCCATTTTGAATACATGTTTCAAAGGGCATTGTAAAATCACATCTACAGGTTGTAAAACATTAGTAAAATTACTTAACACAAGAATCACCAAGGTGTTTGAATGTTTCTCTTTCATCCAATTTAAAAACTCTTTGTTTTTGTGGATAGACCAATAATTTAACAACCACACCATTTTTTGATTCTTTGGCAACCCTTGTTGTTGAATTTGATTATGAAGAGATGGCATCATGATGGTGTTGACAAACTATTTTGTTGTTTCCAAGTTAGACTAATGGTTAACACCAAATGTTAAATCCCATCCATTTGTAATGCACTTTGTTTTTCATGCATTGTTAGGTGGTAATTATCGTCTTATGATTCTTATAAATACCATTTGAGAGGAAAACAATTACTGTCTATTGTTAGTGATGCCATTGTAATCACTTGTTTTTTGTTTTCTACACCAAGCACTTGAATATGTTTGGTTCCTTTACTTTCACATGTTATTTCTCTAGCAGTAAGTACCACATGCATCCATGTTTAGTCTATATTCACAAGAAGGTGTGGTGGAATGTTGTAGATCTTAGCACAATAAGCTACACGGTACACCATGAATTTTCTTTGTTCCATCCAGTCCATTGGCATTATACTTGCAATTGTATTGCCAACCCTAAAATTCCAATTAATGTAAAGTTTTAAAAATTGATGTGTCCACTCTTTGGTGACCTTGAATCCTCTAGGTGTGTCATGAATCACATGTGGAGCTAAGGATTGGATCATCCCACGAACTATGGGCTATATAATACAAGTTGTTAGTGGTTTGTTTAACCACTTTCATTTTTTGCAACATGCTTAGGGCGCGTCTTTTAATTCAAGGTACTCTTCAAGGACAAGTAAATGCAATTTTTGCATTGAAATGCAAAACCCATTTTAGGTGCTTCTACTACGGTATAAGTAGAAGAAGCTGGTATAGAAAAACATTATATATAAAGTATAAAATGTTGAATTAAAGATTCCATGGATTGTTTCATTTGGGATCGTGACGGAGGACATAGCTTACGATCATCGGCTTTAATCATGCCATTAGGTATTTAATTAAGACATTGCATAATGATTTGAATACTTTGTCGCATCTTTTTGATATGAATACAATAATAATCATAACAATCTCCTCTGGTACCTATGAGTACATAAAAAACCAATTGCTTATAAACATTGTAAGGTGCTGATTTTCGCACATTCCAACATACTCTTGAACCTCTTAGCATTACACCACTAAATCCCCAATCCAAAGCTTGTTGTGCAATGATAGTACCAATATCTACTAATTGTTGTTTCCAAATAGGATTGTTAATTAACATTTCTTCTATTTTGTCAATATGAGAAGCAAATTGTTGTGTAAATAAAAAAATATTTTCACTAACTGTAATTTGACTTTGGTTTTCTAATGTTTGTAAACCACTTGTAAAGATTAGATCTACTTAGTATTTCGTAAACACTTGGACATCCTAGTTTTTTGTAAGTAATCAGAAGAAAATGCAAAGCTTCAAATGGATTACCATTGTATTTTTTGACTACTACCATGATTGGTGGCCACAAATCTTACTAAAACCAATTGGTATATTTTCCTTGCTTACTTGCCCTCAATCACTTTGGAGCTTCATCATTAGCTTCTTTTTTGATGTTTCCATTTGGTTGTAGAGTTGTTGTGAGCTTTCTTGGTCTTCTCACAAGTCTCTTCTTTGCCATTGGCTTGCTACTTCTTTCAGTTTCCACTTGCTCATTCAAGCGATCAAAGTCTCAATACAAAGCTATCTCTTTTTCATCTCTTGAAATGGGGTGAAACAACCTGGTGAACAAATTTTGTTGTGTTTTTTTATACCACAATCACTAGTTCCACAATCCATGCTACCTACCTCTAATCAATCACATTCTCAAAGGAATGGTAGAAGAAATCCTACACTTGAAAAACTAAGTGAATACCTTACCCACAAAGGAAAACTCCAAAAACTACAATGCAACCACTTAATCAAACTTAAAATCAAACTACACTAAATCAAGAAACAATTGGTACCTATGGAAGTGAAGCTAACAAACCTTGATACCTAAATCAAGAACAAGAACACAAGGTACTTAGGTACCTAAGCCCAAAATAGCTAGGTCTATATAGCATGTGAAAATAATGATATCTATTGATGTATATGTATAGGTAAGATACACACTCATCCATATTTGAAATAAATTAAATTCATCCACCATCATTTTCAATTTTTTTAAAAAAATTCTATTTTTCTTGTTAAAGTGAACTTTGAAAATAAAATAATTATTCGACAAAAAGTTTGTTGAAGCTGCCCATGGAATATGGTACTAACATGTTGGCAAACCCATAGAACTATTAGCTAAAAATATGGTGATTTTCCAAAAGAAGAAAGCTAAAAATAAATAAAAATCTGCCCAAATCCTCAAAAAATATTGATAATTTCAGAATTTTTTTAATATTTTAAATCCTCCAAATGTGACCAATTTTTTTTGAAAAAATTGTCCAAAAAAATTCCCTTGACCATGTTGCTTGGGACTTAAATAAATAAATAAATAAATAAAAATTTCACGCCTTATCCCCAGTGCAAAAGAATGGCTGCTGATGAAGAAGACGACGACGACGAAGAAGAAGACGAAGAAGAAGAAGAAGATCCAGCAACACTTGTTGCTCCAATTCTCTAGTGCAATTCACAACAAGCGCGCGGCGCGCGAGATCGCGTTATTTGCAAAAGAGTTTCTCTTCTGCAACCAACATGGCTTCTGCACTCTCGGCTTCCTTTGCTGCCGGCAATCGTAGCTTGCTGCTTGGCAAGTCCTTCGTTGGAGACAACCACCACCAGCAGCAGGGACGAAACCGAGCAAATGTTTCCGGCCATCGTGCAAGATGTGAGGTGCAACAGCAGCAGCAGCAGCAACAACAACAACAACAACAGGGGAAAATGAGCTCCATTTTAGTCGATCATCATCATCATCATTTTGTTTTGTCTCGGAGAGAAGCAGTGAGGTCTGTGCTTTTAGCTGCTGCTGGTGTCGGGACTGCCGCTTTATGGTCTTGTTGGACTCCATTCATGGCTTCCGCTTTGCTGGAAGCGGATGACGATGATGCGCTCTTGGAGAAGGTGAAGGAGGATAAGAAGAAGAGAATCCAACGCCGTGCTAGTGCTATCAATTCTTTCAAGAAGGAAACTGGTTAGTCGTGTTCTTCATTGTCGTAGCCTATATCCCTGGGGTTTTGTGAAAGCAAAAGATTGTGAAGGAGTTTTGTGATGCTAATGCTATATGATCGATTGATGATGGGAATCCAATCCAGAGAAGAAAACAAAAGGAGGCAGGCAATGTGAGAAAAGTGTGAATTCTTCTCTTGTCTTTTATTTTCTGGCCGAATTCAACAAAAGGATGTCGAGTTCATAAGAGTTCTGCACTAGCAGCAAGAAGCACTGGAGCTTGCAACACTCCTCAAGCAGGACCACATACACAATGATTGTTGCAGGAGTCTTTGCATTCTTTTTCTTTCCCCCCAAGGACTTGTGGAACGAAGGAAATCTCAAAGCTCCAAAACCCTTGTGGAAAGAGTGAAACTGTGCAATCTCAGAATCTCCCATGTATAGGGTTTGTTCCATAATGCATGTAATACTCTGAGAGAGACACACAAAGAGAGACAGAGAAGAGTAAGGACTGAGGTCTTGTAGGGATGGTGATGGCATTCAACAGAGTCAGTGCAAGCAGCAGTGTACAAGTTGAGCAAAGCAGGGCAGGCAATAGATGGATCTGATTTCAGCACAGCTACATCGGTATTGGGATCGACCCCAGACAATGATTGGATTAAGGATGTCAAGGATGCTCTTTCCAAGGTACTGATTGAGATATCTACTCCCACAATTCTTCACTCTCTCTCTCTCTCTCTCTCTCTCTGTGTGTCTCTCTGTGTCTCTCTGTGTCTCTCTGTGCTTCTTTCTTTCTTTCTTTCTTGAGGCAACAATTCTAGGCTGAGCCTGTCCATGTCCTCATCATCATGGACAGTCTTCTTCTTCTGCTGAAGCATCCACCTGAAGAATGGTGTAGAATCCACTGTTTTCTCCCTTTCACATATTCCTCATCTCACAGATTCCTCATCATCAGCCAGAGATTCCTCATCTGTTTTTTGGGAGATGGGGGTTGTGATGTAAAAAGGTAAGTGCCAACTCGGAAGAGAGAAAGGAGGCAGATGTGTTCAGCTCAGCCCTAGCTTCACTGCAATCTGCTGGTAATTTTCTGACCTCTGTTGGCAACATTGTCTCATTGCTGTGAATTTCTTTTTCCTTTTTTCAATTCTGTATATGCAAGATAATGAATGGCGATATCACACTAAAACATTGAGGGCAGCCCATACAGGGTGTTGATGAGCAAATGTGCATTGTGTGAGACTCTGTCAAAGTGATGATACAATGCACCTTTGTGTGGAGAGACTACTCCTCATAATTTGGTCGTGGAATCAATTGGTTTTGTCAGGATGTCGTGTAGGTGAACCATAAAGCACATGAATTCATTGCATTTTTTATTTGAGTTTGACAATGTTGTTGTTGGGCTTCTGTTATCTTTTTGGGGGAGGACCAGTGGTGAAGCAAGATGCAGAGTCATCAAAGAGTGCATTTGTGGTCTCTGCAAGTGCACTTGAGAAGTGGTCAACTCTCACTGGCTTGTCGGAGCAGATTAAAGGCCTATAGTAACCAAGTACCTTTTTGAACTGCCGCCTTTTTGTGATCTTCATGCTTTCATTCTTCTTTTTTTCCTCAACCCCCACCCCGGGCTGCCTTCTGTTGTTGAAGTTTTACTGTGTCTTTGCCGAGTAGTGAGGTCAGTCCATTTCAAGGTTGCAGTTGTTGGTGATGATGTATGTGGTTGAAGAAGACAATGCCAGCAGAGGTAGTACAATTTGACAGGCTACAAAAACATCTTACAAATATGTGTATGCTTGTCATTGTCTTGGCAAACTGCATCTCATCTCAATGCATTTGATATGGGGAGGAAAAGAACCTTGTCAAATCAGAGATGCAAATGCTTGCTTTATTCATGGTCCAGTATAAGACTATCATGATGTTCAAATTACAGCCCAGTTGTGTGAACTGTAGAAAGTGTAGAAGCTAGAAAGAAAGTTGTAAAAGATGTATGTCACAGGACAGTGGAATTGATCATTTTAGTGCTGCCATAGAGGATTGTTACAGGTACTGGACTTTTGTGAAATTGAAGAATTTTGTAGCTGAAGTTTTTGCAAATACGTGGTGTATCCTTCACTGTAATACTTGCTTGTCACTGCAATTTGTCTACAATTCTATTATAGGATTTATATCCAGTTGCATTGAAATCGCTTGTGGGTGATGTCAAAAATCCTTGCAACCGTATTTCAACCATAGAATCTCTATCTATTTCCTCTAGACAAAGACTAACCCGTCTGATACTCTAGAGAATTGCAATTTCTTGCTTGGGGGTGATGTCAAAATGCTTGCGACCCTATTGCAACCTTGGGATCCCTATCTATTTCCTCTGGACAAAGACAAACCCATCTGATATTCTAGAGAATTGCAATTCTTTGCTCGGTGCCTCCCATCATTATTCAGCTCCTGACAGTGGGAGCAGCCATGATTTCCTCATTGCACCCCTCTTATAATAATGCACTGAAAATTTTCAGGCACCACCATTGTACCCAAACATCTGAATCCAGAGTTTCTGCCAGGATTTTTCCTCATGAGTTTCTGTCCTGAGTTAACAACAGTAAAGTACAGACGCCAATCTAACTTCCAAAACTGGACTTCTATCCTTCAAAAAAGACTAATTTGGCCTCACATTTGCAGTGAACTATTCAACTTCAAACATGCAAAAAGGACAAGTGTGAAATTAGTCCTTGAAATCAGCACAGTGCCGCCTGCCATGATAATACCCACTCACCTCAAATAATTCTTCAGAAAGGGAAACAGAACCAAGAAAAGCAAAAGTTTTCCATGGCAAAAGTTTTCTGCTTCTGTGCCAGAACTAGGTATTCTCGCTGCTGCCTCACAAATACCACTCTTTCAGGCATGTCCAGTATTTTCCAATCACAATCTTTAAACTCAACAGAAGTTACAGTTTTCATACAAGGACAAAGTCATCGTCTGGTGATGACCGTGTGAAGCTTGCTTCTGTGGCACCATGGAAATGCAGTACTCTTGAATGCAGATTTTATCTTTCCATCTGAGTGTTCAATTCACACAACATAGCTAGCAAAACATTCTGCCAGAAAGTCTCAATATTTTCACATAGCCGAGTGAAAGTGATGCAACACTTACTAGCCCTTACATTGCTCTTGTAAACCCACCCCGTCCCCCAACCAACCCCAACAGAAAATCCACGCATCAGGAGCGGTGCTTGACATCAATCAATCAGGCTTTGTCAACTTGACCTGCAGATGCAGTCACAGATCCAATGTGTGAATTCCAGAATTCCAGACCTCTCTCTCTCTCTCTCCAAAATCCTCTCCCTCTCCAAAATCTAGCCATTCTTGAGACCTGTGATATCCCATTGAGAGTGGGGTTGTAAATCAAACATATTGTGCTGCCAAAAACATGAAAGGACGAGATACATGACCAATCTCAAATCTCCAATCTACTGCCAAAAAAAATCAAAGAAAAATTGTGAGAAGAACAACAACAACTACAAGACATATTACCAATTTTGCCAAGTCCATTGCAGCGTTTGCATACAATTTGAGACAAGTCCTTCCGCGCAGCATTCGCATTGAGTTTAGTTCCTGGCTTTCTTACAAAACCCGCCCCATCACACTCTGGGCATCTTCACTCCCACCCCCCCCCCCCCCC
>Ga0116227_10011154_pt1 | contig 15246 bp, 14 predicted proteins | sample S1TSphgellanicum_FD_89693 | JGI IMG/M metagenome (GOLD analysis project Ga0116227, IMG submission 89693) | Host-associated microbial communities from peat moss isolated from Minnesota, USA - S1T2_Fb - Sphagnum magellanicum MG | ecosystem: Host-associated > Plants > Peat moss > Unclassified... | reverse complement strand
CAACCTTCCCAAAAAAAAAATATAATTCCCCCCCCGCCCCCTCAAATTCCTCCCCCCCCCCCCCCCCTCTCCCCACAAATCCGCACCCAAAACCCACCTCCCAACCCTGACATCTATAATAGCATAATAGCAGATGGGTAAAAAATCAAAGGCAAATTCATCACCAAAAATGTGACCTTGCAACAACAGAGAAAGGAGGGAAAAAAATTCTTTGGAGGCAGAGAAGAAACACACACAAGCTCTTATAATTGTCTGTAGTGTCCAGAATGTAAGTTTCAAGCTCGCTATGGAAATGGGGCAATGTCCAAGGGCGGGGCTGAATGTGCATAGCTGGGCTGATTAGCACAGAAGTACTGATGTCCAATTCATGGTGATATCTCTTCAATGCAAACAAGAAAGCTTCCTCCGCAACACACAATCTTGTCGCGATGCTTTCCCTCAGAGTAAAAAATGTGACATGTTTCCTGTATGGAACTGGTGCACATCCTTGACTGCAAATGGATCATGTTGATGGTCATGACCAAAAACAAAAGCCCACAATTCAACATATATGCTCAAAAACCTAAAAAATGGCTAGCAACAACAAATTAGCGAATGACACCACTGCCATGAAAATCATGAATGAAAGCCATTTCCATCATGTAAATAAATTTGTGAATTTCACTAACAGGAAAAAAGGCCTAGAAACAAAACACACTCACAGAGGTGGTGGGACTTGTTTTTCTTTCCCTGGAAAGATCTGCAATCCAAGGAAATGGGAGCGCTCCTCTTCATCAGCAACCTCATACCGATAGTCCAAAATGGTTTTCTTCACAGCCCAGTGATACACAGCTCTCAGTTCTTCCATGAACTCAGTGATGGTTTGTGAAAAGCGCAAGCTCAATCCATAACCAGCTCGCACTTCCAGTCTTTTTCTGAGCTTGTCATCTACTAGATCAGGACTGTCAAAGACTAGGTCTTCAACATACTTGACATATCGCTGCCACCAGCCAACATCAACAAACAACAATAAAGAAAGAGCTGTAAGAAGCAACCCATCTGGAGAAATCAAATATACCTCCTTCTCTTACTACACAAACTCAAAAGATTCAATTCACTTGAGGAGAATTAGGAGTTGAAGAATTCTGGAGCACATTTTTTCCAGGATCCTGTTGAGTTACATACATCACAGTGTTTTTTTTTTTTTGGTTTTTGGGATCACTTGACGTTGGGTCAATGTATGTATGTATGTACACAAGGATTTGGGTGTTGCAAGTTTGCAACAAGAATAAACTTTGGTTCAACCAAGAAACAATTAAAACTGAACAAAAGCTCAAATTATACAGACAGAGAGAGGACTACTACTTCACAAAGCTGATTAGGGTTTTTGAGTTTTTGTACCATTTGTGCTTCCATCTTGGTGCGAAACTCCCGGGCAGTCATCACACGTGCAACAAAGCCTGCTTCTCGTTCCTTTTCTAACACCATGTTCAACCTGCACAAACAACAGGAGCACAAGAGCAACAACAAATGGGTGAAATTGTTTTTTGGCTTATACTAATTACTGTGTGACCTTAATGGGTTATGATCACCACTAGAGTCAAAAAACCATAGCACATGTATTATTGATCAAGTGATGATCCCATGAGAGAGCAAGAGAGAGAGAACTTTTTTTGCAGATACCCATTACAGTACATCTTCTAGTATGAAATGAAATAAGCAAGAACTGGAATTCATCAACAAGGGTATCTAGAATGACTTAGTGCGAGAAGAGGACTCCTTCTTTACCTTCTCACATTCTTCTGCTTGCCACTTGAAAGCCATTTGATAGTATATGTGTCAGATTCTTCATGATAGTCCACAACTTCACAAGGAACCCAAGTAAAACTGCCATCATTTGCATACCATTTCGATCTTGCAAGCAATTGTTTCCCTGCCTTGTGTGCCTTTTGGAAACCAATTTGTTTTTCTCCAGTCAGACCAAAAACAAAAAAAAAACAAAAACAAAAAGCTTTCCACATTCTCCACGTGATGATTTCCAAATCTAAGAGTTGAAACATAAGTTATGGCCATTTGAAGGAGTGTCATCACACAGCAACAAACAGACAGCAGGGGGAGGGGTGGAGGGGGAAGCAAAAGCAAGTGGAGAATTGATTTGTAATTTTTGGGGGAAGATGAAGGAATTGAATTCACCTCTAGAATATCAAGGGATGGGTGCACAAGGTCCAACTCTGGGTTATCAAAAAGCTCCAGAGGTTGTGCAACTCGATGAGGTATGCCTTGGACATCAACCCATGAGAGACCTTTGACAGGAAGTCCTTCAGCAGGTTGCACATCAGTTTCAGGCTGAGGTTTATGAGCCATCACATCAGGAGTCATGTCCTCGACTTGGATCAATTGCAAATGGTGATACTTGATGGTGTTGAACATGAGCATGTCAATGGGTCGAGGCGGATAGCTGCCAGTTTGTTCAGGATCCCAAGCTGCAATCCCAGGTTCAGACAGCGGTTTTCTGGAAGGCAATCCAGCAGGTTGTATCAAGCCCTTTTCAGTCATCACAAAATGGAACTCATCAGCAAAGATGGATCTTCTGAATTTCCATTCAGCAAGCTTGGCTGTGGAGGGTCTTCTCTCTGGGAACACATCACAGGGCTCTCTTGCACTGGGAGGTGAAGATGTGAAATTCCGGGGGAATCGGATCCTTGCAGGAGGGAACACAACAGCTGGGTTGATGGTGGGACTCCCAGCTCTCTTAGCTGGTGATCCAAATGCACCTTGCGGTGGTGACAATGGTCGAGAACTCAATGTACCCACAACTGCCATGGATCGGATGATTGCAGGTGTGGTGGCACGAGTGTCCATGAGCACACGACCAGCTGATGGAGCTGAACCTGAGGGAAAGATTGCAGGAATGGGTAGGGACCCATCAAGCTCACAAGGCTGAGCAATCAATGGGTGTGGAGATCCATACTCCACTGGTTGTTGTAGAGGGAAGCGAGAGATGTCAAAGTCTGTGGCTACACCTCCAGCATTCCCTGCTGTCTTGGGACGAACAGATGGGAGAGAATAGCGACGAAGGAATGCTGCAGCTCCTGATGAGCCCTTGGGGGAAGAAGAGGATGATCCAGGACTTGACTGGCTTTGTCGCCATGGAGTCACATGCTTTGAGCCTGAGCCTGGAATCTGATGTGGAATTGGGACTGCAGTCTTGGGTCTTTTGGAAGAGGATGGCATTGCTGCCGTTTCTGGAGGCAAGTGGCTTGTCTTCTTTGTTGGGGATGCTGCTGATGTTGCTGCTTTCTTTGGCGACATTCTTATTGTCAGCAAAATCTTGTGTGCTCTTTTGCACTAGTGCAGATCCAGATTCATCACCTTCCCAAAGCAATCATGTTGGACATTCTTGATTCTAACAAATTCTCCAGGGGATAGATACTGAGGCAATCACATTCCCCTCGAGTAGAAAGGGGACTGAATGTGCTTGCCATCTATCTCTCTGGCTTGGGATTTTTGAAGCCCTAATTACAAGCCACTCACTCAGTCACTCTTCTTCTTCTTCTTCTTCTTCATCAGCAAAACAAATCAATTGCATGAATTCCTCTCCTTAGTGGATGTGGTAATTGATACAATTTGAAGTCCTTCGGTACCATTGAAAGCACCCATTTTTCATGCAGATTTTACATACCAGAAAAAAGGAAGCTTTGCTTGAAGGTGATTCCAACAACAAGAAGATCCCACTTGCTGGATTGGGCTGCTGCTTGAAAAACCAAGTCAACCCCCAAAACAAAGAGGGTTGAAAGAAAAGCTTGTCAGAGTCAACAGAAGGGCTACAGGGAAGAGGAGGAGGAGCAAGCCAAGGAAGGGACACACATCCTCTGCAAGCAAACTTGGGCAAAACTCATATGCACCAATGAATGCTGATGTTTTCAAGCATCCAAAGAAAACCAAATTCCCCATTTTTTGCAATCTACAAGGAGTGCATGCACAAGTTGGTCCCCCTCATCCTTTCATAGTACCACATCTGCTGTGATCAAACTTCCCAAAACAAGAGCTTGTACTAAAACAAAAATGTTCTTCATCTCCCCCCAAGTGGTGAATATATTATTGTGTGCAATGTATGGGGTACTTGCAAGAACTGTAGAGTTTAAGGAAAGCTATGAGTTTGCAGACTTGGATCTTTTGAGGAAATGAGGCTTGCTTGTCCAGGACCCAAAAAGGGGAAGAAGAAGAAGAAGAAGAAGGGTGGAATTCACATGACTTTGCAGCTGGATGGTTGCCATGCAACAGCAAATACGGTTAGCAATGTATTACCCTCAACAGCAAGGATTCAACATCTTATCTCATCTCATCTCATCTCATCTCATCTCACCCTTTGAACATTTCACTTGCCCTTTCACACTCCCACTCACTTACTTCTACTTCTCCTCTCCTTCTAACTCTTTTATAACTGCAAAAAGAAAGATTTCCCATGCAATTCTCTACTGGGTTGTTTTTGCATCACTAGTTTTGCAGTTTGCACTAGTGTTGTTGTTGTTGGCTGGTTCCTTTTTTTTTTTTGTTTTTCTTTTGCCAGTTTTGGTTTAGGGTTGAGTAGAATTTTACAAAGGATGTTTTGTGGTTGCAATTCATCTTCATAAGCTCCTCCTTGCTTGTTGTTGCCTTCAACATCAATCATCTCCTTGTCATCTTGCTTTGGTTTCTATAGATGTTGAAACATCTCTCCTATTGTTCTCCTTTGGTTGCTTCACATGGTTGCCATTATAGACTCATTGTTATCGTGCTCTTGTTCATGGTGATGTCACTGAGCTCTAGCATCCAACTTTGCTAAGTTGTTGATTAGTATGATTACTTGCACGGAAGAAATAGATCTTGCAATTGTTGATGGACAATTGTTCTTTTTTGTTTAAAGAAGTAAGTATAACAATCAAGGTTGCCTTGTCTTCAAGATGCCAATTCAAGCAATTGTTTGATCTTCAAGATCGATCGTCTCCTTGTGAAATTGCTATCAACATTTCAATGATGAGATTTTTGTCATTTCAATGGTGGTGTGCAAAATATTTTTCAAAAGACATGGTCATGACACTAATGAACTCAAAGGCATAAACCTTGAAGTGGAGGGAAGGTGGTTGTCTTGTATATGTAATTGAAGGTGTGGGAAAGCTCTAACTCTTGTGTGTGTGTTTGTCTTGGTTGATTTTGTGGCATAGCTTGAGTAGCTCTTGATGTTGATTGTGAAGGGATCAAACTAGTATCTTCATGTTTATTAGAAGTTTTCAAACTCAACTAACAACATGATGGAGATGATGACAATTCGTTTTCGTCATTGTTAGATTTGTTCAATTTGCAAACTTCTTCTTCTTTGAGCATGACCAAAGGCTTGTTGTTGCAACTGTGAACTTCTTAACGAAACAACTATGGATCAATCCACCCATGGCAAAATGTCCCACACTACAACACCATTGTGTTTGAATCCCCCAACATCTAGTTTCAACCAAAATGTAGCCAATATAAATGTGGTAAAAGCAAAGCCCATTTCATTTTCTATTTGTGATTCAAGGAAAATTCATGTGAGTGAAAAACTTAGTCAAGAATCTAACTCTATAAAGATGATCAAACAATAACAAATTGTGCATCAAAAGTGAATCATGTAGGTTTTAATGGGTTTCAAGAAATTTGTGTTGTTTTTTGCAAATTGTGCACATTGAAGGCCATACATGATTTGAAAAAGTGGAGAAATGTTATGTTTGTTTATGAGCTTGCAAGGAACAACTCATGAAAGAACAAAAGAGGAGTGCAATAAGGTTGGTGACAAGAGCTTGGAGGTGGTAGTTGTAGGATTTTTAAAATATATATATAATGCAAAGGGATGACCTAAAAGAAGAAAAAAAAAATCTAGGCTAAAGTAAGAGCTGTAATTTTAGATCTTGTTTTTTCTAATAAAAGTTCTAGTAGGAAATGTATATAATTTGGGAAAGAGTTGAAAAACATCATTTGGGGTTTATGGATTTGTAGAAAATTTGTGTGGCAATTATAATTCTCATAAATTTGTGTATTTTATTTTATTTCTCGGTCCTTGCCCTCTTGTGAATGTAGAGCCACTATAGTGGTATAATTGTTGCAACATGTTCATTGAAACATTGTTGTGTGATGTTAATTGTGTAATATTATAAAACAATGTCATCTTCATTTTTTCCTTTTTTTTCAATCTCTAGTTTAAATTCATGATGGAAGGTTGAGACATCATAACATACACCTCAATAGCTTGAAGTTAAATCATATGTTGAAACTCCAATAACAAAAAATATATATAATTGACAACTAAAACTATTTGCAATTAATGTCACAATTTGTCCAAAAAAACCACAATAAATTGCAATGGGACATCTAGTTAGTAGCTAGAGACCAATATGATTAAAAGAACTAAAAAGTTCACAAAGAATTGCCTTCAAGCTAATATGAACTTTTGTGCCATGGATGACCAAAAAATTGGTCGATGGATGACATTTTGAACCATGGCCTTTGGTTGCAAAATTTCATTACATTACAACATTAGGTGAATGATGTAACATGCAACTCATTTTGATGGACATGGACAAAAACCAAATCAATTTTTTTGAGGTTTTGATGTAATGTTGGGGGTCATTACATGTCATCAAATTTTTCATCACATGCATCCCAGAATATTGAACTTATGTTGATTAAATGAACACATTGGAAACCCAACCAAAATTCTTAAAGATGAAAATATTAAAACATATTTAGAACAAAAATGATAAATTTGAATTGCATAAACTTTAACATTAAGTTGGCATGGATTATGACTTTTAAATTATTTTATGATTAAAATTTTTTTATTGAAATAAACATAATTCTTGTTTAATTTCCTAGAAGAATATATATTATATATCAAGGAAATTTGTATTTTTCTATTCTATTTTTGCTTATAATGAGCTATCAATTGTGAAGTGAAATTGAATCAAACACAAATATCATGTAATGTACAAAAATCTTGCTATAGACTAAAAACATTGTAAATGTTAATGACATGTTAAACCTCATGAGATTTTCACAAAATGAAATTGGAGATATGGAAAATATCAATTCCAAAATTACTACTAAAAAAAATTTAAAAATGTCATTTTCTATCAAAACCTTGGGAATTGAGATTTTATAAAAATCAACAAGATTTTAAAATTATATATTTTCATTTTAAAGGTCCATCAATTTGACTTTTATAGCTTTTTAGATGAAAATATTAAAAAATGAACATTCTATTTTTATGTTAGAATCATTGAAGTTTATATATATTATTACAAAATATAGGTGCAATTCATTAGTCCCCATTCACTAGACCAATGAATTCACTATTTCTTCATTGGTTTCTATTCATTACAATTGATGAATTCACTCAAAATCAAATGAAATCACTTTACATATATGGACACATTTTGTTGTACACACACACACAAAATACCAAATTGTGTAAAAAAGTTGTGATAAAAACAAATTTCATCATAATGTTTTTTAAGATTTGTAAATGCTTGCAAATTTGCTTAGTATGGAGAAATTCCCTTGGAAGAATGAATCCTTTGTTGATTGAACCTTTGCCTAACCTTCATTGTATGATGAATTATGATACATATATCCAACAAGTTAATTCTATGAAAAGGAGGCAACTTGTTTGAAAATGTATTTTGATAATATACTAAAATTTAATATATCATTCATAAATTGTTGTCATAAATTGAAGGTTACATTTTGCAACCATTCTCAAAATCACAAGGAGATGAAACATTTTACGCCGACACTTTGAAGTCAATGCATAATAATTTTTGTGACCTTTTTAATAGGCTCAACAAATATTTCATGAAGACATGTATGTTATAATTGATTCATTGTTATGAATATTATTTTTCCATGCAAACCCTTTTTCAATGTCTCATAATATCCTTGTAAGCAATAAGTTTTTTACTTGGGAAAATAATTGTTTTTGGGAGTTGCATTATAATTTCACATGTTCATTATGTTTTCATTATGCTTGTACAATAATTTCTTATCATCATCGATCTATTCTAATTTTTTTTATAATGTATTTAATGAATTTCTCAAGCTTTGAAATGCCACAATATAAGGATTGCTAGTTTTTAACATAAATAAAATTGATTATTGTTAACCATATATGTTTTGGGTCTTATATATTCAGGTCTATTACTACAATAAAAAATTTAGTATTTAAAAAAATTGCATTGGGCTAATGATTCCATTATATTTGTCACTTACTAAATAAATTTAACTTTCACCAATTTTGGTGTTTTTTTTTTGAAACATAAGTTTTACACATATATATATAACTAGTGTTTTTCTTTTTGACATATATTGTCATTTTTTAAATCTAAGAAATTGGAAAACATGGTTTTTCTAGTGTAAATTGAACTAAAATTTCAAAATTTCTGCAAATTCTGCTAATTTTCAATATCAAAAAATTGGAAAAAAAATAAAGATCCTCTTATGTGTAACACCAGGCACTTTTTCTGAAAATACATAAAATAAGCCAAAAGGATGTGAAATTGGCATTGCAAAATTACATGGACAAAGCGAGAACAACATCTTGTGTTCAAAGAGTTTAGCAAAAGTTCATCATTTTGTGACCATGTAGCAAATATGTGCAAATTGTGTGATCTTGTCATCATTATCACATTTCAAGTTTGTATGGTTGCATCTTCTTTGGCTATGCAACAACACGCAATTTTCAAACGATACCCATTTCCTCGTAATTCTTCATGTGTGTCACCACTGAAATCTAGACCATGTAGCTTGAAGTTTTTGGACAAGAGATGACCAATTTCTAAGATTCATAACCAATGTTCATACAAAACTAAACCTCAAAATTCTTGATCACACACCTCGCAGTGTGGGAGATCTAAAAAATGTCCAACCATGCACCACATTGTGTGCAAAAAGAGTATTCCATACTTAGTAGATCGATAGGTAGTGAAAACAACAACTAAGCTATCTGGGATGGTCAGCTATGGGAACTAACAGGAACCCAATGGTGGGAGTTCGGGTTCCTAGCTAACCATGACCCAAGCAGAGCATTGTCCATCATGTTTGTTTCATCTAGCCCAATCTCCTGTAAGCAAAAGGGAGCTTGGTGTACAAAGACATAGATCAGATCAAATTGCATCGAAACAGAAGTTATTGTAATAGATGAATTGCTGTTAAATCAGATGATGTTCAAGGAAAGAATTTTTCAAGTACCAGAGAAGATGTTGAGCTTTATGTAGCCAACACTGTTCAGGTACAAAAGAAAGTTACCCCTATCCAGCTTGTTGTTACGATGAATAAACATGATGGATGATGTGCTGGAGATTGAATCTGCCAAAAAACAACAACAACAACAACAACAACAAAAAAACATCAAAGAAAATCTGGGAAGAATCAAGCAGATATAAACAGCATACTACTGCCCTACTTTCCTGAGCTTTCAACTCTCAACATTCCTGCAGGATGGTTCTATAAACTGTCATGACAAAGCAAATTTAGAGAAACAAAGTTCCTCACATGCAAAAAAGTGCTTATGAATAGAGAGAGTAGCATGTGAGGTCTCTTGCCCCAAGTATAATATATCAGTCTTAAGCAAATGGTATATCTACTCCAGAATCTGAAACACAAAGCTCGATTGTAATTGGATATGAAAAAATAGTACAAAAATTTACTGAATGACATAAGAGAGAATGGGTCCAACACAGGATTAGCAGAATGTAATCGTCAGCTAAACATGATAAAAGTTAGCAGAGAGAGAGAGAGATGATTTGAGGATTAGTAGAAAGGTTGTTAGTTGTTAGCTAAATATGAATTAGCAGTGAGAGAGAGGAATCGAGCCCATGGCCAATTTACAACTAGAGGTAAAACGAACTTCTAGCACAAAGACATAAGTAGAGAAGGTGGGGAGTACTAGAAAAAAGAGGTCATAAAATCACCTTAGGGGGTCTTTGGTCATTGTGAGTTTTGTCCCTCCTTTCAACAGTTTGGTGCAATGGACACAAGCAACCTTCAGTTTTTTCTCTATTCCATATTGCAAAGTCTGAAAGAGTGCAAAACATCAATGTCTTGTGCTGTGGTCACTGCAATCTACTATGATCTGCACTCAGAGAGACACAACATTTTACCATATTTTCTTTAGTTTGCAAAGTGGAGCAATGTGTGTTTGTCAGTTAGGTCTTGCACTCCAACACAAAATGCGCTGTGAGATAGATCTGTGCAAATTATGATCATATCCCCTTCCAATCCAACTGGCCTCCTATTTTTCCATTGTCACAAAGACCTGCATAGTAATCGGCACAAAGAACATGTACTGAATTCCTTTCAAAACCCACCACCATGATCATCACTCGCACCTGCAATCCAACAAAAGCTTGTTATTCACCTCAAAAAGAGGATTAGAAAGAACCCAAAACCAAACCACTCCCTCTTCTTCTGATCCATAAGAAGTTCTAAGCTTGCAGAAGGCCATGACCGCCACATAGTCCAGAGGTCATCATCATAGCAACAACACTGGATACCAACCAGAGACTTGTCTTCCAAAATCCCGCCCAAAATTTAGTGTTCAAGAGAGGAGCATTTTTTTCCAGGTGGCAAGTACAGAAAAATGAAAGCTGCAAAAAATCTCCGAGAGAGAGAGAGAGAGAGAGAAAGATCTCAACAACAAATCTCACGAGTTGCAAAATTTCAACAGAGGAAAAAAATCAATATGACAAGGAAGAGGGAAGAAAAAAAGCCCAACTCAGAAATCTTCTTCCGGAAACACTAATGATGCTGGCTGGCCCCACTTTGTTGAAGGAAAAAAGGGGACCCACAACAAACAAACCAGCTGAGTACTTCTTACATACCTAAATTAGGGTTGAAAGCTCAACGTATGAATGGAGGACAAGCGGCACATCTAATCACCCTTCGATGTTCTGTAGTGGCTGCTGCAGCAATTGGTCGCAAAACCACACTCATGTAAGTAGAAAATGATGCAGTTATCCATCCTCCTTCCAAAGGACTGTGATGGGTCCTTTTTCAGTTGTTTCTTTCTTCGTTGCTATTGTTGAGTCCCCGACCCCAATGCAGCTTCATTCTCACAGCATGAAGCTTCTTTTGCCTGCAAGAGAAAGTAGTAGATAAAAGCTTCATGCTCAAGCTCAAGCTCTCTTTCTTGCTCAAGCTCAAGCTCAAGATTATCCATAATACCCAATAGAAGAAGAAGCTCAATCCACTAAGAACTGACAACAGACGTAGCAAGTGTCATGCTGTTGTTGTTGTCGTACATTCTCACTGGTTGTGTTGTGGGTTTTGTTTTTGTTTGTCAGTTTGGCCTCATGGAAGCACTAGTGCCTTCTTGGTGCGGAGAGTAAAGACAACAGTGGGTGAAGAGAGAGAGAGAGAGAGAAGGAGGAGGACAGGAGGAGAGAACTACAAGAAGAAGATGTCTCGACCTCTGCAGCGAGCATCATCAGTTCGAACTCCAGATAAGCCTGTTCGCGTGGTTGCTGCTGATCTCTCTCATCAAACAACACCCAAGAGGAGTCAGGAGTTGGAGCAAGATGAAGAAGAAGAACGACAACAGCGATGGCGAGTGAGCTCCCATACTCATTCCCATCATGATGGGCTTCTTCTCTCGTATCTTCCTCACTCAATCCGGCTATGGACCAAGCAGCTCTTCCAAGATCTTTCTCCTCCTCTTCTTCCTCCTCCTCTGCCACTCCAATATACAACAAGCCCTCTGTCATCAGCAGCAGCAGGAGCGTTGTCTTCTCGCAACAATGCAGCTGCAAGCAACCGTGGTTCTTCTTCTTCTTCTTCACCATGTCTGTCACTCTCCATGATTTTTCTGGTCTTGTGTGTGGTGAGTGCAATGGGTGGGGGAGTGGTTTTTGTCATCACCACAACATCGTGGATTCATCAGTCAGGACCCATTGCAGCTTTCTCCTCCTACCCACAGCAAAGATACCAGTCACTGAAGAGAGGGGTGTTGCAAGAGCTTGCCTTTGGTGGAATCATGGGTTTAGGCACAGTGCGAGCTCGAGAAGTGGCCATCTGTGCAATGGGTACAGAGAATTTTGTCCCCTGTCACAATGTGACAGCAAACCTAGCAGCTGGATTCCAGAATGGAGAAGAGCTCCAACGACATTGTGAAGAATTGTCTTCTTCTGCATCCTCCTTCTCAATGCTGAGATGCTTGATCCCACCCCCGAAAGCTTATCGACTTCCTCTCAGATGGCCAGACAGTCAAGACACAGTCTGGCTTCACAATGTGAAGAGACCAGGGGACAATCATCTGCATGCCACAGCTGCAGTGAGGAAGATGAAAAGGTTAGCATTTTGCAATCTTATTAGTCTATCACCACCTTCCCCCACTTTCTCCCCTGTTTGACACTTCTCTAAGACTTGTGCAAGAAGAAGAAGAAGATGAAGAGGAAAAAGGGATTCATTCCAGAGCGAGTGTGCATTCTTAGTTTGGAAGAAGAAGAAAAAGGGAATAGCAGAGCAAGCGTGCATTCTTAGTTTGGAAAAAGAAGAAGAAGAATCTCATCACATGATTCTCTGTCCAATTCTGCAGAGCAATGTTGGTGGAATCATCAGCACAAATTTCATTCACAGGGGAGTTGGCACAGATCACAGACGATTACACTCAGCAAATTGCTGTAATGCTTGGTCTTGCCAATGATGCTGTCTTCAGCAAGACTGGGGTTAGACTTCCCATCTGTCTGTCTGTCTGTCTGTCTTTCACTCTCTCTCTCTCTCTCCCCCTAGATTCAAAGTAAGCTACAATCATGTCTCTGTTATCTTATAGTAACAATTGATGCAGCAGACGATTGCTGCTCATGCAAGCTCACTGTCAGGTATTGAAACAATTCAATTATGTTCAAATCTAGTTGATGCAACTATGTGGGTTTCTTTAAATCTGTAAAGCTTTCAACAATTCCCATACCCAACTCTGATGGTGTTTCAATGAACAGAGACAACATCTCTGCATGTGCTTGGTACTCAGTTTTCACAACATTTTGTTTTCTTGCAGATTCGGACAGTTTTAGATGTTGGTTGCTGCTTTGGAAGCTTAGCTGCACACTTTGTGTCACACAATGTGATTACCCTGACAGTAGATCCTTACCGAATTGATGGGGGTAATGCACAAATTGCACTTGAACGTGGCCTTCCAGCTGTGTTGGGCAGTCTGACATCCTCTCAACAGTTGCCTGTTCCAAGCTTTGCCTTTGACATGGTTCACTGCGCAATTGAGTTCAAGTCCAAAGGTATGTACTTCATGACCATCAGAGCTTGACATCATGCATAATTGCAATTCACATTGAATGATCTTGTTGAGGATCACAGATGCAGAATTCCCATTTTGTGTTTCTGAGCTAGTTGAAAGAGCTAAAGTTTCTGAGGTGTTTATTACTGTTGTTGCTCCTCTACTACTAGTTAGCTAGCTAGCTAGCTAGCAGCAGCAGCTGCTGATCGATCCAGTCTTTTGAAGCTGAGTAGTGGAGAGAATCACATTCACAGATAGCATAACCATTTTGGAGATCGATAGGATCCTGCGACCAGGAGGCTACTTTGTGTGGACGTCTTCACCAGATCAATTGCAGGGGGGAGTCTCTGGCCGAGCGCCCCATGATGATGAAAAAGTTGAGAAGGAGATTGCAGAACTTGCTGACAGAATCTGCTGGGACTTAGTCTCTCAGCGTGGTAGGACCACCATCTGGCAGAAAACCAGTGATTCAGCTTGCCTTAAATCTAGGTACAGAAAAACATCAAACCATGCTCCTCTTTTGTTACTGCAACAATTGGACAGCCTATGTTGTGGCATTCCATGAGGTGTAATGCAGAGCTTCCTTGTCCTATCCTCATGCTTATGTGTTGTTGCCCCTGCCATTATGATCAATTGCAGATCACGAGTGATAAAACCAAAAGTGTGTGGACAAGGCACATATGACCCAGAGTTTGCTTGGGAGCAAAAACAGCGCCCATGCTTGTCAGAGGGTCCCAATGCTCGGTGGCTTCCTGTTGACAAACAGCCCAAATGGCCAAACCGCCTTCTGGTGGCTCCTCCAGAACAGGATCGAGTTTCTGCAGTTGGTGAGTTTCCTGCTTTTGTTCTCCTCTTCTCAGTCATGAATTGGAGGTGTAGTAGAAGAGTTTCTCTGCTTGCTGCATCCACAAACCAAAACTGCTGGAGAAGATGAAAATCTCCACTGTGTTGAAATCCGTTGCAGGTTGTGCTCAACAAGCACTCAGGACTGGAATAGTCAGTTTCCAATGAATACATCAGAAGACGAAGCTCTTGATGAAGCTTCACAGTTTATACAATTCCATTTTGTGAGTTGGATCAATTTGTCCTGTTGTGCTTCATAGATTGTCCCTGGATCGTAGGTTTGTGGATGATCTTTTTGTTCCTGATTTTCCAGATTTTGTGAACTTCATGTACCTTAACCAGGACTCTTTTGGTAGTGGCATATACCCAAAAACATCTTGTGAGTTGAGTTGTACATCTAGAGGCTTCTCTTGTAATTTCTTGGATCTAGCTGTGAGACAAAGTCCTCAAGGTTTATCCTGTGACATTTTTGGCAAACACTCTCAACCAGAGTATGCAGGTATTGAAATGATTAGAATGCCTCATGTTCATTCCAACATCTCAATGACTGTGAAGCTGGGGGTTATCAATAGTCAATTTTACAGATTCTTGAGACTTTGTAGTTGTAAGAAGTTTTTGGTCTTCCAGATGGTCAGTCTTATTGCCTTTCTGAAGGCAAAAGGCTACCCTTTAAAAGTTCTTCTACAGAGAACTAGAGGGTTGCTTCTTAAAGAAAAATTCCTGTTTGGAATTTCCACTTTTGGCATTTTCAGGATGATTTTGCTTCGGGTCTTGTAAGTGGGGAGCTTCTTGTAAGCCCACTTGTTCATGGTCTTTCCCTGTTTGTCGTTTCCTTTAGTTTTTCTTTTCCCTTTCTGTCTTTCTTTGTTTCTTTGTCTTGTCATTGTTGTTGTGGTCTGTTGCTAGCCAGTAGTATGGCTGAGTCTTCCCGTTGCTTCTGGAATTGCAGCAGAAACTCAGTTCATAGGTTGGTGCTCGTCATCAGCCTTTACCCACTGTAGGGAGCTGCCGAAGTCAGTGGGGAAGTTGTGGTAGTTAAGTCACTATCATACATACTACTGTTGATGGTCCCTGAACAGGTGTGAGACTGGCACTTTTGTTCATACCGGTGTGTGTTTTTTGTTTTTTGTTTG
>Ga0116227_10011152_pt1 | contig 15249 bp, 11 predicted proteins | sample S1TSphgellanicum_FD_89693 | JGI IMG/M metagenome (GOLD analysis project Ga0116227, IMG submission 89693) | Host-associated microbial communities from peat moss isolated from Minnesota, USA - S1T2_Fb - Sphagnum magellanicum MG | ecosystem: Host-associated > Plants > Peat moss > Unclassified... | reverse complement strand
CAGGGACAGACAAGGAGAAGTGTGTGAGGGAGGGGGGGGTGGAGTTTTACACTGATGCATTATGCACTGTGTTCACACTAGTATAGGTAATGAACAATTGCACAAATTTTTTCCAGCCTGAAAAAATTCATAGTGCTTACGCACAATCACTATAGTACTGGATTCAGCAATTTTTATTTATTTATATCCAATTTTCATTATTTTGTGATTATTTTTCAAAATGTGAAAAAAATGTTTTTTGGATTTCCTAGTAGCCAAATTTTGAAATAGAATTAAAAATTTTAAGATTTCTAGATTCTATGTAAAGATCCAGTAGGTAGCTAAAATATAGAAGAATCCTTTTGTTTATTTATTTATTAATAATTTTTTTATAACTGGATTTGGGTAAATTGTTTTATGGATGATGGCCACTTCAATTACATCAAAACGAACAAACAAACAAAAATGAAAATAAATAAACAAGTACCTCATTGTGTAATGGCTATGCCCGATGTTATATGACCATGATCGATATTTTATTCCAAAGGCCAACTCCTTAGGAAGGAAAATAAAGAATCTTTAGCAATATTTTATTTTTTGAAATTGAATATTCAAAATTAATTAATTGTTTGGGAGACATGTGCCAAAATTGCCAAGGTATTACAATATATGGAATGTTTGGAATGTAAAATTTTGAAAATTGAAATGTTTGAATTTTGATGTGTGAATACTGAAAGCTGAAAATTGAAATTTGTATGTGAAATGTTTGGAATTTGAAAATTTGAAAACTAAAATGCTTGAATTGGGATGTGTCAATACTTAAAGCTGAAAATTGAAATTTGAAATCTTTATGTGAAACATCTAGAATTTGAAAATTGAAATGTATGAATTTGGATGTGTGAATACTGAAAGTTGAAAATTAAAAATTAAAAACTTAAATTTGAAATCTCTTTGTGAAATGTTTAAAAGGAATTTGAAAATTTGAAAATTGAAATGTCTAAATATTGAAAACTCAAAACTAAAGTGTTTAAATACTAAAAATTGAAAATTGAAATGTTTGAATACTAGAAACAAAAAATTGAAATGTCTAAATACTAAAAATTGAAAATTGAAATGTTAAAATATTGAAAACTAAAATATCTAATCCAAACACGTTGTGCATATGGGCATAAAACATTATAATACAGTCTGCTCACACAAACATCCCCACAAGGTTACTATTTGTTTTGAACCTTCAAAGCCAGAGTAAAGCTAAAATATAAACCTTGTAGAAGATTAGATTTTAAGTTTGTCATGTTTACCATTTTCACCCAAAAACAAGAAGCCATATGTAGATAATGAAGAACCATAAGATTGTATTACTTAAGACGTTTGTTTTTGATATAGTAGTTTAATTTATATAATAAAATATTGGCACAAAACAGAGATATTATAGATTCAAATATGGGTTGTTACACATATAGGTTGACAACTTCCGTGAATTTTAACACCATAATTATGTTCAAGTCATGATAGATTGTTGTATTTGGATACCACGAAATTTAAGATTTTCAAAAGAAAAATGATTGCTTGATTAATTCCCGCCACATCCAAGTTGGGCCACATGGTTTTTACCCACCTTAACTTATGGCATGTTTTGGCTTAATATTTTTCTGAAAGTGGCAATAAATCTCAATCAATCTTGAACCCATTTTCTTTTCTAAAATTGTCACCCCAACTAGAGAATCAAGACCTTTGACCTCCCAGAACTCCTAACTCCCAACTCCCCTTGACCTCCCAGTTATATATGTATAGTTTAATAAACACATGTAATTCAATTGCGAATGGCACAAAGAGTTAGGTGAAGTGTGATGATATATATGAATAAGGACTATGGGAAAAATTGTTTCAGAAATAATCACATAATTGTTTCAAGAGCAAAAAGAACAATTTATGACTCTGAAACATTTGAATTGATAAGACCATTTAATCCCAATAGGACTTGTAGTTTGATCACAACAAACAATTCAATCATTCAAAAATAGGAACCTCCTTGTGTGGTTCTTGAAGGTTTTGAAAGTAGGGTTTGGGGTCTAGGGTTCAAAATGCATTTTCACCTATGTTTTTGTTGTTTTCATAGTTGTTTTCCATTACAACATTTGGTAGTGTAAAATCATTGTGTAGCTCATTGTGTAGTGTAACACATATTTGCTTACCAAACAAAGAGCAAGAAGATTGAATGCAAGGATGTTAGTTACATTCAACTCTTCTTTCTCCATTTTTTTGGTCACAACCTACACCCATTTTGTGCAAATGAGGAGAAAAAAGTTGTAATTGGGGCAAATAAAAAAAGTTTATTTCTAATATTAGAATATTATGGGTGATGTTTCTTCACCAACAAGGTCATGGCATGCAAACAATCAATGAGAATTAAAAAGTCAATGGAATACCTTTTTCTATTATTCACATTGCACAAAGAGAAAAAAAAGTTAGTCTCGACCTTCAAATGATGTATTTCCGATGACCCCTAGTAATGTAGGGGTGATGGCACAATAAGAAAAGGCCAAAACAAATGGGAGTTTTGCATGCCAATGCAACATTCACTACCACAATCAATGCCTTTGCTAAAAACTCCTTAACAATTCCACTCTACAAAGTGTTGCTATTAGTTCCAACCTTTATTGCATCACTGTAATTGCTTTAACACCCACAATTTCTTTTAACCACTATTTTCATACACACTGCCAATTTTATAACTATTCTTGACATTTCAAGAACAACAACAAAAAGTTGCTTACAAAACATCAAGGTACATACCCACTTTGTCATTTAAACTAAAACTTACTTACCTAGTCTTGTAAACATTAAATTGTTCATTTAACACTAGAAACCAAGTACAAAAACCTTCAAACAAAGATTCTGACAATGATAGATTAGTTGAATGGAATCACGACACAATTGACAAAACTACTTTTTGAACATTCCACAATGGATGCCAAAACAAACTCACCAATAGTTGTAATTAGCCTCATCATCATGTATAACTTTCATGTTCCTTTTTTTTGGTCTTCATATTTATTCAAGGTTTTAAAAGGCATCTTTATGACACATAAGGACAATAAACAACACAAGTTAGAATAATTAAAAGTCTAAAATTGCCTCTTAACCCTAAATCCAAAACCTTAAAATTGTTAAACCTATAAATTTTTATTTATTTATTTATTTATTTTGATGGAGGCAAAATAGTTTTTGAAGTTTAAGCTACAAAGCAAAAAAGCTTGTTTGGTTTACTTGGAAGAAATCAACCAATCCAGCAAAATGTGCCATCATCTTGTTAAATTATGTATTGCAAGACATCAAATTAGATATCAAACAAAACTTCATAAATATTGCTAGAGGAGAAATTTGAAAAGAATAAAAGCAATGGTTTTCGATAATGAGAAAAAACAAATGAAAGTTCATTAGAAAGTGCAAAATGATCCACCTAATTGGATGTTGTAGAATGATCACTTCCACCAGCTTTGTAAAAGCAACGCAATTTTCCACCTATAGTTTTGGCACCTATAGAAAACCCCAATTATAACAAGTGACCAATATCACCCAACATGGCTGCCTTTGAGAAAAAAAATAGCAATGTGAAAACAAATGTACAATCTTGAAGATTTCTTTTTACTAAAGAAGGAGAGAATAAAATTGAATATTTCTACAACACAATGTTCCATATTTTCTCTTTCACGAGCATGTCATTTGTGAACAACCCAACACATCAAAAGTCAGCAATAAACAATTTTTCTAGCTCCATAGCCTTATGCATAAAGATGCCACTTCAAAATGGGAAAAAGTTCAAATTCGAACCAAGAACAATGGCTTTAAAAAATAAATTGGCAAAGATAATTAAGTTCAAAAAATTGCCACAATTATGGAATTTGAACATATTTAACACACATGGGTGTAAAGAATGAAATAAAACAACGATACACACCACATATAAATCTCTATAAACCCACATGATCCAATTATCTAGGTTGAACTTAGGAGGAGGAAGATTGCAAATGCACAACTTGGATTCTTTGAAAGTTTTTCCAAGTTTCCTCAGACTTTTATAGCTCTAGAGAGCCCCAAAAAAAAACGGATCTTGGAAAGGACAAAAGTGAAGGTAAAGAGGATAAAAAAGGACCATGGACGACATAATAGTGGTGGAGCAGGAAGAGCAACAACGACAACATCTTTGGATGATGAATCTAGTTAAAGCTGTAATTCCAATAGCAAAGAACTTTGTTGTAGAAGAAAATCCTTTCAACTTCTACAATGGTTATCAAAACCTACAACATTCAACTATTTGAAAACCTAATGTACTTAGGGTTACATCCACCCAAACATGGAAAATTACATCCATGTGAAAAAATTCGGATGTGAATGCTTATCATCTTCGCATTGGCCAATGAGTGGCCAATATTTTATCCCCAAATCCACATCCTACACAAATGCATAGTCTTTTCCCTATGGGCAAAACGCATAAATAAATAAATCATTCATCACATTGTTTGTGCTTTTGGAGATTTTGGCCATGGCCAAACCCATTGATGTAAATCATCCAACAATAGTAAGAAAAATATTTCAACAACACTATAAAAAGCTAAAGATGTATAATTTTAATTTTTCCATTTGTCATTGGTTTTTGTATGAAATGTTTTTTTTATATAATCAAAGCTAACAATGTTGCCATGGAAATTTGTTAAAATGACCCCCATGGAGTGGTCCTCATTTAATTAGCTCATCACTACATCCTTTGGTTATGCAATTGTTTTCTTTCATGTATATTTCCTTTATTTTCGTCAACATTCACATCATAAGTCCTCCTTCCATGCTTTTGTTTAACATACAAATACATGGCATGCAACTAGTGTATTAAGATGCTTATTAATGATATCTTGTAAAACCATTACATCACCCATGATAAACTATCTTATCAATTTGATTTCTTTTGTTATGTTTTGCATTGTTAAATTAACATTTGAGTGTTGGTTGTGTAGATGGAAACCTTTTTTAAAAACATCATCTCTTATCAAAATGGTATGTCAATTTTCTTTTCAAATTTAGAGGATGTCCATGTGACTTGTGGTTCATTGTCTCATTTGTAATAATGTTATATTAATTGTTTTTATATTCTAAATTTTGTTTATTTTAAAGCTTTGATCATATTTTAGGTCTAAAAGATCCTTTAAAAATAGATGAAAAATTAAATTAATTTTAAGGTCGTTTTTCTTGTATTTTTAGGTGGCATTGGCTTTAATTCAATTACAATGATCTTCCTAAATATGTTATTGGGGTGAGTGGCCATTCATAGTTTTTTTTCGTCTTTAGATTTTATGTTGAAATAACACTACTATTTTCAATTTTTGTTGGCCCATGCCAACATTGGCATCTTTCTTCAACACAAAGAACTAAAAATAGTTGAAAAGATCTTACCATCCTTAACTTCTAATTGTTTGTTTTTCATTTAGTGCTAGAAGATTGGCTTGAAAGCATAAATTCACAATATTTACACCATCACATTTTATTCTTCATTGTTGTTAAATTGTTGTTTGATGATCATTGAAATCAAATCTTTTCATGTTTGGGCCTAAGTGTGGGAGTTTATCGTTTATAGTTAAATTTCTTATACCAATGTTCTACCTGTTACTTATATTTTGTATGTTACATCTTCAATATGGTTTAGGTCTCTCCATAAATCAATAATGTCTCTTTAAATTGTTTAGCTTATAACCAATGAATTCATTTAAGGAACATCCACCTATTTGATATGCCCACATTAATGAGTGTTAAATGACATATTACTTAATGATACTTAAGTGCATGATACTTAATGCTTTGTTTCCTTTCTTTGAAAAACTTGCATTGACATAGTTCATGAATTTTTTCATCAACAAATTAATTTATTGGACTATGAATATGACATTATACTCTAAGAATGGGGTTTGCATTTTACATTGATGTGGAATATAAATCCCAATTTTGGATAGGTACCCTTGAATGAATCCTAAGCCAAATCCAAAAAGCCTTTGTGTGTTGGAACTTAAAAGGTTCATAGTTTGTGGGAAACAATTTTGTTTGGAGCTTGTGGCTTGATTAAATTGTAAATGTTAAAATTTTGAAAGATATTACAAAATCTCATTTAAACATGATTTGTTTCTTAAAATAATTTAATGGGTGTCTATTATTCTTCAAAGCCCAAAAAAACCTTGTCAATGGGAGCTTATTTCTTCAAACATAAAGTCTTTGGGAGATTATCCTCATGACTCCCATATTTCATAAACCTAGGTGGCAAGGCCTATCATTACTTAGGTGCCAAATATGCAAGTTACAATATTTGATCCCATGTAATTTTATTTTATTTCTTCAACTTATATGCAATAAACCATAAATTTTAAGGATGCATTCAAAAGTGAATAATCATTGGAACAAATATCTATGATCAAATTTTTCCCTTGGGACAATATAGATTTTTGGTTGCTTCCACAACTAATTTGATTTTTTTATGCACACTTGTTAACGTAAGTAAAGATGCCATGGTATGGACTTTGGAGTATGGAGTTTAAATCAATCTATTTTAAATGACTTTGTTATAATGGGGTTAATTTCCATTCCTTGAGGCTTGTGCCTTCACCTCCCATTCCCACCTTTGTACTCTTATTAGCAATCCACAAATGTAGAGTTAGGTTTTGCACATTTCCTTTCCATCGATTGTTGTGTTTTCATATCCATTGAGCATATCCCTTTAGATGGTATTGAGCAAGTGATGCCCAAGGTTGGATTTGAAGCTTCATTGGCCCTCAATTTTTTTTGAATAATTATCTATTTTCCTATCTATCTCTCTTTATATAAGACCTATTTCTTACATAATTGGTTACCAAGGTAAAACCACATATTTACTTAGTTGAGGTTCATCCACAACTAAGTAATAACATACATTTAGTGGATGGCAAATTGCCCCTCCAATTTTTACATTCAATAATGTTACCTACAAATGCACTAGAATTTTCTGCCATGTGCTTTATGGGTTGTAGAAGGCCGAGGAACTAACCACAAACTAATGGAAGAGGGAAGGATGCAAGGGGACCCCCCTTGTTTAACCGTTGAAGGATGGACCCTAATCCTATTCAAAGTACCCAATATAAGGGATGTGTCACACTATGGCTTTGCCATTTACATTAAAAAATATTTTAAGGCAAAAGAAGAATTATGGAAATTCAAATATTTCACCATGCAAAAATATAATCTTAAAAAAAAACTCCTTTAAAAGAAACCAAAATTCTTGAAGATATCATAACTCTATAACTAATCTCAAGTTTCAACACAAGCCAAAATAACATTTTTTGAAAATCCTCATATAAAAATAGGCCTACTATTTAGGGGCCAAAATCCCTTAAGCTATTTTACTCTATAATGAATCTAAACACAATATCCTTGCCTTGGTAGGCAAGGCCAGAATTTTGTATTTGTGGAAGCAAATTGTTTGGGTGGGTAAAAATATTGCCTTCACAGGTGGCCACATCATAGTATGTTAAGTGAGATCTTAAATCAGGTGTTTGAATGAATTCTTGAATGAGGTAACGTAAAAACATCTATAACCATTAGAACAAGCATAACTTGAAAATTAAATTTCAATTTTGAAATACATTCATTTAAAAAAAATACAAGATGATTTGAAACTCCACCCAAGTTGAATTTGATTTTTGAAACATTTTATCAATTAGTTATGAATTTGTAAAAAATTGTTGAAGGGGGCTTTATGAATTTGTTGTGAGTAGTTTCCTTTATGAATAGTTGACTTAATCTTTCAAATCTTTAAAAAGAAGGCTTTTTAATTTAGTCTATTGATGATTTTAATAATCTCTAAAGAGAGCTTTTAATGAAAGCAAATAAGAATCCTTATACCAAGGTCACATTGAGATATTAAAGAGTGTTTATAATATGATAAACAAGGATATAAGACCATTTTCCATATTGTGTTGTTTCAAAAATGATCTTAAATAATTTTAGAATTGTAATGATGAATTCGTAAACAAATTGAATAACTATAAAGATTGAAGTGGGGTTTGATTTAAGGTCTTTTCATGGAATTAAGTGTTTTTAGGGTGTTGCTTTGTGTGATTTTTACCTTCGAAACCTAGGACTGCAAAAGAAAATAAGTGAAGTACTCCAGATACGAAATATGGAAAAATATCTATAACTTCTCCACTAAGATGTACCCCCCATCCCAAAGTGGCTAAATGGGGCAATAGAATTAGGCCTTGTTCATACATAGGCTTCTTTAGTACGAAGTGGGCAACTTCAAACTTTAGTAGTACTTTTGTAGTTTCTTTGTTGTTTTTTAGGACCATCACATTTCAAAAGCAACAATAATCAATGTGGTATAACTTGTATAAAATATAAGGAAAGCCTCACATGATATGAATCAAGATGAAAAAAGGTCATAATGAAAAGACTATTCAACCCCTTTACTTGAATATGCCATGTATTCATGTAGATAGGCTAGGATTGAGAAAAAGATGATAAATGACATGAAAGATCTTTACAATGCCCTTGTGCCAAATTGTATTAACAAAGATTTTATGTATAAGAATGTGTTGTTGGTTGTTGTAGTATCAAATTCAAGTCAAAGGTAGATTGTAAGTAACTTCAAACCCTTTAGATAATGATTATCTCAAGAAAATGATGATTAGGTGCATGCATGTGGACTTTAATGGAGATGACTTTTCAAGTGGATTGCCAAAGAAATGATGTTCTAACATGCTAGATGAAGGAGATTAGGATTTGATATTGAAGTGGTGGGAGATTGCTATATTAATGTCATGATTGCAAACATTAGATATGATCACATGGTGAATGGAATTCATTCACATGGAATTTCATCCATGAATTCATAGTCCATTCATAATTAACTAATAATCCATTTATGATTAACTTTTAGTTCATTCCTAATTTCTAAATGACTTATAATTAACTTATAATTATTTTAGTTCACTATTAATTCACTTTTAATCAATTCATAATTCCTTCATAGTTAACCATAATTCACTCATTCATTCATAATTCACTTTTAATTCATTCTTAATTAATTCACTTACAATTGTGAAAGTTTTAAGAGGTTCCTTGGTCAATGGACATATGGAAACCTCCATAAAAGATTCCCTAAATTAACATAAGAATTTTTTTTGTCTTTTTCCAACCCATATGTTGTGACTATTATTCAATTTGATTACATTTCAATTACATTTGGCCATTTTAAGTTTGCAAGTGGCTTATTACACTAATTAATGGTCAATATTGTTCATAGTTATTACATTTAATATGTTGTTCACTTATGAATATAATTTGGACCTTATTTACTCGTTAATAATTTCAAATTGTTGATGTGGAAATTGACGTAACCTTTAATTTTATTTACATGTTAATGCATTATAATGGGTGTGTGATTTTTATGACATTTTTTTAACTATCAACATGGTACATGAATTGAACCATCAACTTTTAACATGTTGAAACCATTATTTAGGAGTTGCATTTTACACTTACCATAATTTATTAAAACACATGTAACAATTTAAAACTTCACATTTATATTTGAATGAATTAATTTTTTTTCACATCTCTTCAATTATCAAAGTTGAACCATTCACTTTTAATATGTTAAAATAATTATTCATAAATTGCATCTTGCACTTATTTCATTATACCAAAACACATGAAATTCAATAATTTGCAATCATATTTGAATGGTTTAATGATTTTTTTCACATTTCTTGAACAATCAACAACTCGACATGCGTTGAATCATTCACATTGAACTTATTGAAACCATTATTCAAATGTTCCATATTACACTTATTAATATATATTGAAACACACATATAACTTAGTGTCCCACATTTATATTTGAATGGGTTATTGAATTTTTTCACATATTTTAAACTATTAACATTTACACATGAGTTGAATCATTCATTTTGAATATTGTACATTTATGTAAATTAGAATGTATGTTTTTCCCATAGTTTATTTTAAACATTGTGGACAAGTTTATTATTATGAATGTTCATGATGCCACACCTATTTTTAATTTTAAACATGGTTCATTAAATTTTTGAAGCTTGTTTTGTTATAGGTTTATGTTTAAATATTTAGAGATGAATTTAAAAGCTTCATTTAAATAAATAAATGAATGAATGAATTATAAATGGTGATAATAATAATGACATCATTATTTTTAATTTTTAAAAAACATTTAAAGTCTTTTTCAAGATCATCCACAAGAACATTTGTTTTGGCTATAAGCCATATATAGAGGTAAAATTTTGTTAAAATATTTTAATATTTTAGATACAAGTCTTAGAATCCACTATAAAATTATATCATTTAAAACATTAATTAAAAAAAAATTATCTTTTTTTCTTGATGGTGATGGTCTTTCTTATGTTCTTAAAATGGTGGAAATTCACCACAATAAAAAAAATTGGTTACATCATCAGTATCTATTTTAAATTTTCAAAAAAATTGGATAAAGTTTATAATGATTTGAAAGATTAAACTTAAAATTCTTCAAGTAAGTTTGATGTTGAATTTTTTTATATGTTTAATGTTGGAATTATTAAAATTAATTTTAAACTATTACTCATCAAAAGCAACCTTTTTTCTCTGAAATTTGTGATCTTAATTTTTTGGTAAATTTTTCATTGTTTACATTTTTTTTGAATTTGCACTATTTTTTCCATTTGTTCCTGAACAAGAATTTCCAAGTTAGGAGAATTCAAAACAAAAAAAAACATGTTAGTTATGTGGGAGAGGATAATCCAACTATTTAAATCCAAAATTTCACCATATTAAATTTCTTTTACTTTAAAAAAATTGTAAAATGTATTCTTACATCATTATATATATATATGTATGTTGAGATTTTTTTCAGAGTTTTGTAATTAAATATCATTTATATTAGTGGATGATTCATCTTACTAAACAAATATAGTCTTGATAATGAAATGGTTATATTGACTACTTAATTAATGTTTTTTTGGTGGGCAATTTCTACCAATTTAATGGGCCAAAAATATTTTAAAATATTTTTTTTGTCAAATGTAAAATATAAATTGTCAAAGTTTTATAATAAAATATAGTATAAGTAACTATAATATTGGAAGATTTAAACAAGTTTCCAACTACATTACTTGTCGATAACCAAATGTGGTAATCTTTTAAATAATCTAAATAAAAAATTTGTACTTAATTATATTGGGGAAAATAAAAACTTGCAATTTAACAAAAATTGGACATATTTTATGTAATGAAAATAAAATTGTAAAAAAAATAATGAATGCATTTTTTATTGACATTGAATTTACAAAGATTCTATGTCAATTTAAACAAAAAGATATTCGTAAATTTATTCATGACATGCAATTTCAAATTATTATTTTTACCCTTTAAATTTAAATTTTCTAAATATAATAAATGAATACATTATTGAATAGGCTTCAAAACCATGTTTTCATTTGTAGCATTTGAATAAATCTTGAAAACGAATATGTATTTTAAAATTTGAATTTCTTGAACAATTTTATGCCAAACACAATAAATTTAAACTTTCCAATTTTGTCAACAAAAATAATAACATTTTTATGTTTTATGAATGTATCACAATAAATAACATTTCATTTTTTTCCTTGATTGAAATTTCAATCATGAATCAATAATTTTTATTATGGAATTTTTTTCCATTTTGCAAAAGTATCTTTGATTTTTTTGGTCTTGAATTCCCTTCCATTTTTTTTTCAAAATTTTCTTAAACATTCACCAAAAGTTTCTTCAATTACCTCCAATATCAAAGGGTATTCAAAAAAATTTATCATCATATTTTGAATATTTTAATCTTGATTAAATATATTTATAAACAATTGCCATTTGAGGAATATCACAAAATTGAAAAAAAATTTACATATGAACCTTGGCATTTCATGATTTCATAAATATTAATAAGTTTACAAAAAATGTACGTACTTAAAATATTTACCTAACAAATAATATTATACTACTTGTAAATCTTGGATCATTGTTGATAAGATTCATTTTACTAAATTCTACTAAATAACTTATTTTGTTCCATTAACTTAATTTGAATAAGAGGAAACAATTTAATTTTAAATAAGAGAAATCAAAGGCCAAAATTTGGGGGTCAAGTGAAAGGTTTACCTTCAACCAAAACAAAAGTAGTAGAAGGAGGAATTGGAAAAACATAGAGCAAGCCGGTAAGACAAGCCAAGCCCCAAAATATTAGTTAATTAATCAACATGTGCAAATTGAATTATATAACATAGTAAATTAGTTAATAATAGGAAACTGGCATGTTTAGGGATTTTGATAAACAAGTTGAACCAAGAAATCAACTACATGGTAGAAGGTAGTTAGTATAATGATTAAACATTTATAACTGAAGGGTTGGTTGTAACCACTAGCGCGTGTATATAAAGGGAAAGAAAGTAAAGAAAGTGGTTCACAAATTTTAGAAAAAATAGTTTAGCTCATAGTATTCCTTGTAAGATTATCAAGCTATGATATATAGACATGATTTTGCCTCATAACTATGTGTGCAACAAAATATTGATGCAATGAATAATCTTGGAGTTAGGATGTATGATGGCATATTGAAAGGGGGTGCTGGTTTGTTGAGGAAGGGTAAGATGGAAAAGCATGGATCGACAAGATGTTGGAATGAAAGTATTTGTAGCCTTTGGTTTGGTAAAAAGTTGGTGCTGGAAGGATATTGTCATTTTGTGTAGGATGATGTTAGTCATCAAGGATGGTTTCAACAATGTGTGGTTGTGGGTAAATTGGTAAGTGTACATGAACTTTGATGCTTAAGGCCCTAACCATCAGGTATGTGGTACTTAGATGGATGCTAAGGACAAGAACCCAAGAACTATTAAATAAAAGGGTAAAAGGACCACATAAATAAGTAGTTTACACCAAGTAATATATTTCATGTGCAAAATCATAAAATACATCAAAAAAAATAACAAAACGCACTAATGTTTTGAACTAGAACTTGCATATTGATGTTCTATTCATGTTTGATGGTGTAATTTAATGGATTACATTGTGCTTATAAAATTTCAAATGCCACAAAGGAGGGGGTCCATTATTAGAAAATCTCAAATTTGGGCTTGTGCAAATCATATTCAAGAGTCCCATGGAATGATGTCTCACTAGAATGCATTTGGATAAATGTCAATAGATGGTAGTGGGTTGTGTATGATCATTGAATTAGGTTACTTTGTCAATGTTCATAGGGTCTTGGGTTCATGTTCGATGTGTGTTGGTCTTTCATTTGAAAAAGAAAGTTGCACTTATTATTGCAAAAATAATTCTTATAATGAGGTGTCTTGACGTTAAAGAGTACCACTTAAGATGCCATAAATATAATTTTTGTTGCACACAACAACCAAAAGAGCTTTAGATTGTTACTTAACTGTCAAAATATTATGAAAATGAAATATTAAGTCATTTACATACATACCAATGGTTGATAATTGATAAATTTTTTACTCTTACATGTCCTAATTACAATGATAGTTACAAAGTTCTTTGCAAATAAAAAGTCTTACATCAAAACCAAAAAACAATTCCATTTTACTCAATTTACATTTTTTTTGGTTGGAACTTATTAAATTAACATTATTTGTCATAGTTATAATTTTAAAAATAAAACATTCAACATATGGCTTCAATTCTATGCCCCAAACTTCAACATGACTCTTAAAAGTTCTTTAAAAAAGTAATGGGTAGAATTCCTTAGGATGAAGACATCCAAGGATGAAGGTCCATGTGTTTTCTGAATGGGTGGATAAAGCAAGGAAAAATAAATGAATAGCACTAACCAAACTTTATTAGAATGAAAACCTCTTCCTTAATAAAGAACATGTTACACATTTGACTTTAAGAAGAATACCCACATACTTTTAAAGGTCTAAATATAATAGACCTATTGAATATCCATCTTAGAAACAAAGGTGGGAGATGGAAAGGATGGAATAACTTTTAGATTTAGAAATGTATTGCAAATGAATTTTCTCATGCAAACATTTATTGTGGGATGTTATTAGATATCTTGGAATGGAAATTGTGAATGCAATTGTCTTCATAGCATTATACATTGGGGGAAAGTTATGTTATGTCAAAGAAATTCAATATTTCAATAAAGAGCGATTTAATAAGAACTATGAGGATCAAATTGAAGAATCCTTGCTTAGAATGATCAATAAATGATAATGTATTATATTGGGTTGTACACTAATCATTGATTCATTCCATGTCTAAGAAGTCCATAAAAGATTGTGACCCCAACAATGTGAGATGTGGAATTGGTTAGCAAAGGCAAAGAATGAAAGAGTCCTTTAGAAGGGGCCCAATCCAATGACTTCAAGATTTGGTGATTAGTCTATGCATAAATTGAAATGAAAATGAAAATTTACATTGTTCTAAAATTATACATCAAATCCATAACAACCACTACAGATTCCCACATGCTCAAGTTCCAAAATCTTCCACAAATTTTACACAACTAATGCAATGCTTAGATATTTCATCAAAGTATACATGTACTCCACTTATGATTTCAAAATTAGATCCACCTCCACTAGGTTTGGTGTGAGTTTTGGTCCTTGGATTTGTATATTGGGTTTTTCCTATGCAAGTTGGAAGTTGCATTATTTCCCATATCTTGATGTGAAAAACACATTGTGTCAAATTATGTTTCAAGCAAAGGTTGATGTGGTAGGGAATGTAGCACAAAAAGTGTCACTTGGAGGTTTGGAAGGCTTTCTTAGCATTCACAAGCAATTCCACCAACTTGTAGGACTTTTTGTGTGTAGTGGTACAATCTTGTTGGTTGAGAAGTTCATACAAGCGTATTTGATGATCATCTTGGATATTTGGTGTGTTGCTAGTTTCTCCTCCTTCACCTCCAACATCCATTCCAACAAGATGATGGCATTTGTGTTAGGTGATAACCATATCCAATGTGAAATGAAGATAAAACTTGGGTTATTTCAAAACAAAAATAGACATGTAAAGAGATAAGGAGAATGTGTCTTTAGTTTTATTACCTCCCCAGCTCCCTAGCACATCATATGTGCTGGCAAGATTATTACATACATCCAATGTATGTAATATGTATTTAGATGGTTAGGTCTAGATGATTGTTCAAAAACATCCTTGGCCTCCTCAAATACATTGGCT
>Ga0116227_10011151_pt1 | contig 15249 bp, 17 predicted proteins | sample S1TSphgellanicum_FD_89693 | JGI IMG/M metagenome (GOLD analysis project Ga0116227, IMG submission 89693) | Host-associated microbial communities from peat moss isolated from Minnesota, USA - S1T2_Fb - Sphagnum magellanicum MG | ecosystem: Host-associated > Plants > Peat moss > Unclassified... | reverse complement strand
CCAACGTGCCGCTGACCCGCCCGGAGCGGGCAAAATGGCTGGTTGAGGCGCAGCGCCGCCTCTCCGCCCCCTTGACCACCCTCGGCTTTACCCTGATCGGCCTGTTCGCCACGCTGGGCGGGGTATTCCGCCGCCATGGCGGGATCCTGCGCCCGGTCGCCGCGGTGGCTGTGGTCACCTTGCTGGTGGCGTTTGATCTCGCGGTGAATAATTTCGCCGCCCGCAGCCTCGCGCTGCTACCGCTGATCTGGCTGGCGGTGCTCGCACCGGGCACGCTCGCCGCGATTTTGCTGTTCGCACCCAAGCGGCTGAAGGTGCCTGCCTGATGCTCGCCATTCCCTATACGCTTTCAGCCTATTTCGGCCGGCAATTTTTCTCCGCCGTGCTGGTCATGCTCGCAGCCCTTACGGCCCTCTCCGCTTTATTTGATTTCCTGGAATTGCTGCGCGAATCCGCCACCGCACCGGCCGCCAGCTTCGGCATCATTGTGGAGATGGAGCTGCTGCGGGTGCCCTGGATCGCGATGCAGATTCTGCCTTTCGGCGTGCTGCTCGGCGGCATCTTCGCCTTCTGGCGTTTAACCCGCTCATCCGAGCTGGTGGTCGCCCGCGCCGCCGGCATCTCGGCTTGGCAATTTCTGGCCGTGCCGGTGCTGCTGGCGGGATTGCTAGGCGTGCTCGGCACCGGCCTCGTCAGCCCGCTCTCGGCCCTGATGTTCAATCGCGCTGAAACTTTATACAACGCCTATCTGCAAGCCGGCGGCGGCCCGCTTTCGGTCAATGGCGGCGATCTCTGGGTCCGCCAGGCCGATCGCGGCCTGGTCCCCGACGGGATTGCCGTCCTGCATGCTGGCGGCGTTCATCTGCAAGGCGACGTGCTGAGCGCCAAAAATGTCTCGGTCCTGCGGCTAACCGGCGACACCGCCCTTTTGCAACGCCTGGAAGCCAAGCAAGCCATCCTGACCGGCGGCGCCTGGGACCTGCATAATGTCGCCATCCTCACCCCCGGCGCCGACCCGGTGCGCCAGACCGAATTGCTGTTCCCGACGGACCTGACCGTCCACCGCGTGCAGGAGAGTTTCGCCAGCCCAAATTCGCTCTCGTTCTGGGCCTTGCCCGGTTTCATCGCCTTGCTGAAGCGCTCGGGTTTCTCCGCCGTCCAGCATGAGCTCGCCTTCCAGGCTCTGCTCGCACTGCCGCTGCTTTGCGCCACCATGGCCCTGGTAGCCGCCGGTTTTTCCATGCGCCCATCGCGCCGCGGCGGAGCGACGCGCATGCTGGTGAGCGGCGTGGGTTGCGGTTTTGCGCTGTTCATGGTCTCGGAGGTGGCGGACCAGTTCGGAACCTCCGGCGCGGTCCCGGCAGTGCTGGCGGCCTGGGCGCCGGCGGTCGCCGGATTGCTGCTATCGGTTGCCTTGCTGCTGCATCTGGAAGATGGCTGAAACGATGATTAAGAAGCGGGAACCATGAAGCGGGGCGGCGTCACATACCGGCATCTGATGATGACGACGGCGGTCGTCACCGCACTCGCCACCACGCTGGGGCCGGCGCGCGCCCAACTTGGCTCGATGATGAGCCCCAGCGGCAACCCCAATGCCCCGGTCAATTTCACCGCAGATTCGGTGGCCTATGATAAAACCTCCACCGTCATCACCGCCACCGGCCATGTCCGCGCGATGCAGAACGGCCAGACCCTCTATGCCGATCAGGTCACCATCAACCGCAGCACCGATGTCGCCACCGCCACCGGCCATGTGGTGATCACCCAAGCCGACGGCACCTCGGTCTATGCCAGCCACGCCGTGCTCTCCAAAGGCATGAAAAACGCCGTGATGGACGCGGTCGCCGCCCGCCTCGCGCAAAACGGCAGAATGATCGCCAACGGTGCCCGCCGCTATGACGGCAAGCTCGATGAAATGGTGAAAGTCATTTATTCTGCCTGCAATCTCTGCAAAACCGATCCGACCGCTCCGCCGCTCTGGCAGATCAAGGCGACCGATGCGACCCGCGATCTCGAACATAAAACCATCGAATATCATAACGCGGTGATGGAGATTGACGGGATCCCGGTTTTCTACATCCCCTACATGACCCAGCCGGACCCGTCAGTGAAGCGCCGCACCGGCTTATTGATCCCCTCTTTCGGCACCACGTCCAAAATCGGCGTCTTTATCACTTTGCCTTATTATATCGTGATCAATCAGGAATCCGACATCACGTTAACCCCCATCCTTGCCAGCAAATCCGGCCCGGTGCTGCAAGCCAATTACCGCCGGGTCTTTAATAACGGCATCATCCATATCGATGCCGAGGGCGGCCAGGATCGCGGCCGGTTCGGCGATTCGATTTTCGCCGACGGCACGCTCGATCTGAACCAGGACTGGCGCGCCGGCTTTTCCTACCAGCACGCCTCCAACCCGACCTACCTCAATGACTTCAACATCCTGCCCAACGCCTCGGAGCTGACCAGCAACATCTATCTGGAAGGCTTCGGCCAAGGCTCCTACGCCCGCATCGATGCTGAAACCTATCAGGGCCTGGTCGCCTCGGTGAACCAGTCCACTCTGCCGATTGTCACACCCTACGCCCAGTATGATTTCACCGGCCTGCCCGACCCGCTGGGCGGCCGCTTCGCAATTTCCGCTGATGCATTCAACGTCTTTCGCAATGTCGGCACCGATACGCGCAGGCTTTCCGCCATCCCGTCTTACAGCCTGCCATTTAACGGCCCGCTCGGGCAATTATGGACCGCCCGGATCGAGGTCATCGCCGCCAGCTATGACGCCTCGCACCTCTATGAGCAGCCGAATTTCTCAGGCACCGGTCATGATGCCAATACCGGGCGCGTGCAGCCCTTTGGCGCGCTCATGCTGCACTGGCCCTTTGCCCGCGGCGTCAGCGGATATGGCACGCAAATTCTCGAGCCGGAAGCGCAATTCGTCACATCACCAGTTCTGGGCATCAGCCAGAACCACCGCATCCCGAACGAGGACAGCCTGGATCTCGAATATTCCGATGCCAATCTGTTCGATTTGAACCGCTATCCCGGCATTGACCGGATCGAAGGCGGCTCGCGCGTCGATTACGCGATGCACGCCGCCTGGTATCTGCCGGGTGGCGAGCTACTCGACGGCATCATCGGCCAGTCCTACCGGTTCCATAAGGATGATGTGTATCTGCCGGACTCCGGGCTCAACGATAACATCTCCGACATTGTCGGCCGCGCCACCTTCAAACCCTCACCCTATCTGAACTTCACCTACCGCACCCGCCTATCCCACGACGATCTGGGTGCCCGCATGATCGATGCGACCGGCAGCGTCGGCCCGGCGGCGCTGAATTTCACCGGCGGCTATCTCTATACCAGCACCAACCCCTACACGCTCTATGACCAGTCAGCCATTCCCGCCGCCTATTACGTGCCGCGCCGGGAAGTCACCGCGGGCCTGGCGACCAGTTTCGGCGCCTATAATTTCGCCGCCGGCACTCAGCGCAATCTCGAGACCGGCAAATTCGACCAGGCCAGCTTCTCCGCCGGCTGGCAGAATGAATGCGCCGCCGTCAATCTGATTTTCAACGAACGCTTCACCTCGTTCAACCTCGACGATGGTGATACGACGCTGCTGATTCAGCTCACGTTCAAAACCCTTGGCAATGTTGGATTTAGCGCCCTATGACATGTTTTCATTCCCGGCTGGCCCTCGCCTGCACCGGTTTTCTCGCCGCCGCCGGTATCGCCCACAACGCCCCGGCGCAGAGTGCCGGCATCGCCGCGGTGGTGAACGGTCAGGTCATCACCACCGAGGATGTCGCCAACCGCGCCCGCCTGCTCGCTTTGTCCGCCGGCATGCGCCCCGAGCCCGACATATTAAACCGGCTGCAGCCGCAGATCACCCAGCAATTGATCGACCAGACGTTGCAGTTGCAAGAGATCAACAAGCTCAATGTGGTCGTCCCTGAAGATCAGATCGCGACCGACATCCAGCATATCGAGCAAGGCAACGGCCTGCCGCCGGGCGGCTTGCGCGCCCGCATGGAGGCCTCCGGCATCGCCTATTCCACGCTCGTCCAGCAAATCCGCACTCAGATCGGCTGGCAGATGGTCCTCCATCAGGTGCTTGGGCCCGGGATTCAGCCGACACCGGGTGACATGCGGGCCGAGAAAGCCGCGCTGAAATCCGAAATCGGCAGCACGCAATATCATCTGGCCGAAATCTTCATCCCCGTGTCCGACCCGGCCCACGATGCCACCGCCAGAAACTTCGCCAGCACGGTGATCGGCCAGCTCCGCCAAGGCGCACCCTTCCCGGTCGTCGCCGCCCAGTTCAGCCAGGCCGATAACGCGCTGCAAGGCGGTGATCTGGGCTATGTCTCGCTCGGCCAGCTCGACCCCTCGGTCGCCGCCACCGTCACCCAGATGCCCACCGGTGCCGTCAGTAACCCGATCCGCGTGCCCGGCGGCTATGACATCGTGCAGATGCAAGGCACCCACCAGGTCGGCAGTGCCACCCAGACTAGCCTGACCATCCGCCAGGTTTTCGCACCCTACCCGGCGCCGATCACCGACGGCCAGGTCGGCCCGGCGCAGGCGGCGGTGATTTCCAAACTCACCAACGCCGCCAAATCGGTGCATGATTGCGCGGGGATGGACGCGCTGAACACCCAAATGGGCAACGCCCGGCCGGCCGATCCCGGCCCGGTTGATCTCTCGACCGTCACCCCGCCGGCCTTCCAGCAAATCCTCGCCACCTTGGCCCTCAACACGGTCAGCCGGCCGCTGGTGGCGCAAGACGGCGTCTCGGTGGTGATGGTCTGCACGCGCGGCACCAGCAATGTCGGCCTGCCATCAGATGATGCCATCGGCAATCTGATCATCGAACGCCGGGTCGAGCTCGAAAGCCAGCAACTGCTCGACAGCCTGCGCCACCAATCCGTCATCACCCAAAGCTGATCACGCCCACCCGTCATGCCGGCGCGTCACCCCGGCGAAGGCCGGGGCGGCATTTCGTCCGCGCGACCCCATATAAACGCAGTCAGTTCAAAAGGACGCTGCAATGACCACCATTCACTATAAAATCGTGCCCCATGATGGCGGCTTCGCCTATAAACTCGGCGACGTCTTCTCCGAACCCTTTCCCACCCATGGCGGCGCCCTGCGCGCCGCCCACCGGGTTGCCCGCGAGCAGCATGTGCCGGGGGAGACCAGGCTGATCGAATATCAGGACGAAACCGGCGCCTGGCACACCGAAACCGCCCGCGGCGACGACCGCCCCGACGCCGACGTCACCGGCTAACCCGCCCCACCCGTCATGCCGGCGAATGCCGGCATCCACGTCTTTCTTTTACCCTCACCGCAACTGCGGATTATCAAACACCGGGTTGCGCGCCGCATACAGAGCCCGCGTTAGCGCCGCCGCCAGATCGCGCTTTTGCGCCTCACCCAGCTGCCGTGCCACCTCAACCGCCTTGCCGCGCGAGGTCAGCAGCAATTTCGGCACCGTCCCTGCTTGCTCCTGCAATACAACATGCAGCCAATAAGGCGGCACCGAGATTTTGCTCCGCACCCCGCGTACATCCGTGCGGGTAATCTCAAACATCTCATCGGTCAGCCGCAACACTTCCACCGCGCGCGCGGCGCGCACATTGAGCCAGAGCAGCAAAACCGCCAGTGCGATATCCGCGCCATTGAACCCGATCACCGGCCAGGCGCCGAGCAGAAACATCAGGCTGGTCACGATCAGCGAGCCTGCGCACATGCAACCAATCAGAATCAAAATCCCCCGCCGGTCCAGGCTGCGATGCGGCTTGACAGTCGCCGTAAACAAAGCCTCTGGCATGGTGACGATGGCGTCCATACGCCATACATCGACACAATGAGCCAATCAGCAAGAGCCAAATCCGACGCCGCCCTCACGCGGCGCAAAATAATGAAAAAGGCCGATATCGGTCCGTTCCTGACCGCCATTTCGAACGGCGATCCCGCGCCGAAAACCGAGCTTGATTATCAATCCCCGTTCCAGCTTCTCGTCGCGGTGGTGCTGTCCGCGCAAACCACCGATGTCGCGGTCAATAAAGTCACCAAAACCCTGTTCGCCCTGGCCCCCACCCCGCAGGCTATGATTACCCTCGGCATCGAGGGTGTCGGCACCTGCATCAAATCCATCGGCCTCTGGCAGGCCAAGGCCAAAAACGCCGTCGCTCTATCCGGCCTGCTGCTCGACCGCCATGGCGGCGAGGTTCCGGGTGACCGCGAGGCCCTGGAAGCCTTGCCCGGTGTAGGGCGCAAAACCGCCAATGTCGTCTTGAACGAGATTTTCGGCCAGGCGACGATGGCGGTGGACACGCATATCTTCCGCCTTGGCAACCGCACCGGCATCGCCCCCGGTGCCACACCCCGCGCCGTCGAAGACGCGCTGCTCGCCCGCGTACCTCCGGACATGCTCAAACCCGCCCATCTCTGGCTGATCCTGCACGGCCGCTATGTCTGCAAGGCCCGCGCCCCGGAATGCTGGCGCTGCGCCGGGGCGGCATTCTGCGTGTTCAAACCAAAAACCCTGGCCCCGCTGCAAAAACCGAAAAAAAACCCGCCGGCTGGAAAGCTGGCGGGTTAAGTCAACAGGGAGGCTTCACGTCTGGGAGACGTCGGGACTGAAGTCCCGGCCAGGCCTGGGAAGACCTAGCACTGTTGTATATACGCCACAGAAAAAAAATAATAAGGGGCAAAATGTAAATTTATTTTGCCAAAACGGAAAACCGGGGTCGACAGAAAAGGTATTATCCAGCAAACAGACTGGTTTTCGCCGATTCAGTGATGTCTTTCTGAGATCGATTTCACCAAAAAGTCACGGAAAACTGACACACGCTTGGAGTTTCGCAGCTCTTCCGGATAGACAAAATACATATCCACATGCGGTTTCGGCACATTTGGCAGCACCGCGACCAGCCCGCCCGGCTCATGCATCAGATAATCCGGAATGGCGGCTATGCCGATTCCGGCACGGGTGGCCACCAGCATCGCCTGCAGCGAATTCACCTCCAGCAGCCCGCGCCTGGGCGTGCCATCCTTTCGGCCAACCTCGGCCAGCCAGTTCACATCCATCACCGGCGGCTTGCGGTCGCCGAACAGGATCAGCCTGTGCTTGTCCAAATCCTCCGCCGTCTCCGGCGCGCCATGCGCCTTGATATAATCGGGCGAGGCCCAGACCTGCCAGCGTATTTCGCCCAAATGCCGCTGCACCAGATCCGGCTGGCGCGGCGGATGCATCCTAATCGCCACATCGGCTTCCCGCATCGCCAGATCCAAATCCGTATCATCCAGCAACAGCGAGACGGTCACATCCGGGTGATCGGCCAGAAAAGTCTTCAGCCTTGGCGCCAGCCAGGTCACCCCGAATGAATGGGTGGTGGTGATTTTCAACCGCCCGGCCGGCTTCTCCTTGCTCTCGGCCAGCAGCGCCTCGGTCATCGCGAGCTTGGCGAACACTTCCCGCACGGTACGATTTAGCGCCTCGCCTTGCTCGGTCAGAATCAGCCCACGCGCATGGCGGTGAAACAGCGGCACTGACAGCGCCTCCTCCAGCGCCGAAATCTGCCGCGAGACCGCCGACTGGCTGAGATTTAACGTATCGCCCGCATGGGTGAAGCTGCCCGCTTCGGCGACAGCGTGGAACACCCGCAGCTTATCCCAGTCCATGTTTTACCCCGTTTGTCATAAAATATTATTTACGCCGCCTCTTCTACACGAAGCGGCAGGTTTGCGAGATATTTTTCCGCCTCCAAAGCCGCCATGCAGCCAGTCCCGGCGGCCGTCACCGCTTGCCGGAAAATCTTGTCGGCCACGTCGCCGGCGGCAAACACCCCGGCCACATCGGTCGCCGTGCTGCCGGGGGTGGTGATGATGTAACCATCCGCATCGGTTTTCACCTGACCCTTAAAAACCGCCGTGGTTGGCGAATGGCCGATGGCGATAAACACACCATCCGCCGTGATGTTTTGCACCGCCCCGGTTCTGGTGTTTTTGAGCTTGAGGCCAGTGACCACCGCCGGGCTGCCGGCACCCAGCACCTCCTCGACCGCATGATCCCAGATCACGCTGATTTTGGGATGCGCGAACAGCCGGTCCTGCAAAATGCGCTCCGCGCGCAGCTGATCTCTGCGATGGATCAACGTCACATGGCTCGCATGGTGAGTTAGATACAACGCCTCCTCAACCGCGGTATTGCCGCCGCCAATCACCGCGACTTGTTTGCCACGGTAGAAAAACCCGTCGCAGGTCGCGCAGGCCGAAACCCCCGCCCCCTGATACGCCGCCTCGGAGGGCAGCCCCAGCCAGCGCGCCTGCGCCCCGGTCGCGATGATCACGCTATCCGCGACAAACTCATCGCCGCTATCGGCCCAAGCCCGGAATGGCGGGCCGGAAAAATCGACCTTGGTGATAATGTCATAAATAATTTTCGTGCCGACATGCTCGGCCTGCTTGGCCATCTGCTCCATCAGCCACGGTCCCTGAATGGTCTCGGCAAAGCCCGGATAATTCTCGACATCGGTGGTGATCGTCAGTTGCCCGCCAGGTTGCAGCCCCGCGACCATGATGGGTTGCATCGCAGCACGGGCGGCATAGATGGCGGCAGTGTAGCCGGCGGGCCCGGCGCCGATAATCAGCACCCGGGTCTTATGAATCTGAGTCATCTGGCTATATGTCCGATCGAAGGCACAAGGTTTAACATCAGCATATCCGCCGTCCGCCGGACGTTACAAGCCGGTGACGGGTTAGAAAGTTTAATTGAGTAATTATGTTGCGCAAATCAATCAGCGCGCTTTGAATGGCCCCTATGAGTAAACAAAATGAGTGAACATACAGCCTTGGACGATATCGACCGGCGGATTTTGCTGGAATTGCAGCAAGACGGCCGGATGACCAATGTCGATCTCGCCAAGCGCGCGGGCATTTCCCCGCCGCCCTGCTTACGCCGGGTCCGCCGGCTGGAGGAAGCCGGCTACATCAAGGGCTATTATGCGGAGACGGACGGCCAGCTGCTAGGCTGGCAGATCGCCTTCTTCGTCATTGTCGGGCTGGAGAGTCAGAAACAGACGGCGCTTGACGGCTTTGAGGCGCTGGTCGCCGGCTGGCCGGAGGTCCGCGAATGCCACATGATCCGCGGCGGCGGTGATTTTCTGCTCAAACTCGTGGCGCGCGACGCCGCACATGAAAACCAGCTCACCGCCAAACTCACCGCCGCCCCCAATGTCGCCAAGGTGCAAACGCTGCAAACCATCCGCACCTCCCGCGCCTTGGCCGGCGTGCCGATGGACAAGCTCCATGGTTGACCCCTGGGCCCTCGCCATCTTCGCCGCCGCTTTTTTGGTCGACCTCATCTGCCACCTCGCCCCGGCGCACCTGCCCTACATCTTCCCTTTCATCTTCAACCCGCCGGTCTTTCTCGCCACCTGGTTCGTGCTGCGCTGGTATCTCCGCGGGCTTGCCGCAACACCGGCGGCCGAGCGTCCCGGACGCGTCCGCCAGGCCTTCTTCCTCACCGGCCTCGCGCTGATCTATTTCGTCCTGCAAACCCGCTTCGAGTACCTCACCCAGCATATGTTCTTCCTCAACCGCATCCAGGCGGTCACCATTTCGATGGTCGCCCCCTTCTGCATCGCCATCGGCTGGATGGGCCCAATTCTGGCGCGCGGCGTCCCCGCCTGGATCCTGGCCGTCTGCTGCAGCGCCTTCATCCGCCGCCTCGGCCTGGTGCTGTTCCACCCGCTGCCGGCCATGGCGGTATTTCTCTTCACCTCGGACATCTGGTTGATCCCTGCCGTGCATTTCGCCGCGATGATCAGCCCGCCTTTATACGCGGTGATGAACCTCTCCTGCCTGCTCGGCGGCCTGATCTTCTGGCTGGTGGTGCTCGACCCGCGCCCGCAACCGGCCAGCCGTTTTTCCTATCTGCTGCGCGCCGCCTGCGGCTTTCTGGTGATGTTCCCGCAAATCGCGATCAGCGCCTATATCGCGCTCACCAGCCAGGATCTCTACGCCTTCTACACGCTCTGCGGCCGGATTTTCCCCGCCATCAGCCCCGCTTATGACCAGATGCTCGGCGGCATGATCCAATGGATTCCGCCGGGAATGATGAACACCGCGGCCTTGATCATCACCCTGAACGCCATCCGCCTCGCCGACGCCAAGGCCGAAAAGGATTTCGTAATTCCGCACGGCGCAAAGGTTTATACCGCTACCTGGACGGGGCGTTAAACCCATCCGCCGCATCGTCATGCCGGCGAATGCCGGCATCCACGGCTTGCCTTTCAACAAAAAACCCCGCTCACGCGGGGTTTTCCGTCAGCCTTAAACCCAAATTACTCAGCGTTGGTGAAATGCGTATGATACGCATCCATCACCTTCTGCGCGGTCGACTGTGTCTGCGCCGGGGCGGCGGAAGCCACCAGCGGCGCGGTAAAGGCCAGAGCCAAAGCCAGAGCGAAAATCTTGGTCATATCCGTAAACTCCTTAAAAAGGCGCAACAGAATGCTGCGATGCACCAGGATATAGACCTCCCACGCAAAAGTTTAAATCAGCTTGTTTCTTACATCACCCATACGCTTTTCGCATGAATATGATCGGGTCCGTAGGCTGTTTCAGAAGTCGCTCTGGTGAGTCGTATAGCGGTGATTTTTGAGCACCGGAGCGGAGCGTACTTAAAGTACGTGAGCACCGGAGCGCAGACAAATCGCCGCTAGACGGCCGCCAGAGCGGCTTCTGGAACAGTCTACCGCCGTAGCGCCATCTTAATCGGCCCCTCTGCCCGCCCATGCGTAAATTGGTCGACATACGGGTTATCGCTGCTCAACAGCCCGGCCGCCGGCCCCTGCCAGACAATCTTGCCGTCCAGCAGCATCCCCGCGCTGTCGCCAATCCGCACGGCACTCGCCATATCATGCGTAATTGCAATCGAGGTCGAGCCCAGCCGCTTCACGCAATCAACGATCAGCTCGTCAATCACCGCGCCCATGATCGGGTCCAGCCCCGTGGTCGGCTCATCGAAAAACATGATCGCGGGTTCGGACGCAATTGCGCGCGCCAGCGCCACCCGCTTTTGCATCCCCCCCGATAATTCAGCCGGCGACAAATCCGCAACTGAATCCGCCAGCCCCACCTGTGCCAGCACCGCCACCGCTTTATCCCGCGCTTGGCCCCGGCGGATTTTCTTCTCCGCCAGCAGCCCGAAGGCGACATTCTCCCACACCGGAAGCGAATCAAACAACGCGCCATTCTGAAACAGCATGCCAATCTGCGCCCGCAATGCCCTTGCCTGGGCACGCGGGGCTTTCAGCACATCCACCCCATCAATCTCGATCACCCCGGCATCCGGCGTCACCAGGCCCAGAATGGATTTGATCAGTACCGACTTGCCGGAGCCCGACCCGCCGATCACCACCATCCCCGTTCCGGCCGGCACATCCAGATCAACCCCGTCCAGCACCTTTTTCGGCCCAAAAGCTTTCTTCAAGCCCCGCACCCGGATTTTCGGAATCGCCCCGCTCATTTGCTGAACAGCAACTGCGTGAGAATATAATCCAGCGCCAGGATCAGGATCGACGCACTCACCACCGCCGAGGTTGTCGCCGCCCCCACCCCTTGCGCGCCGCCTTTGCTGCGATAGCCGTTAAAACAGCCCATCAGCGCGATCACAAACCCGAATACCGCCGCCTTGATCAACCCCGATACCACATCATCGGTCCGCAAATTCGAAAAACTATTGATCAAATAAGTATTCGGATTAAACCCCAATTTCAGCCAGGCCACCAAAAACCCGCCCATCACCCCCAGAATATCGGCAATGCACACCAGCAGCGGCATTGCGATAATCCCGGCGAGCAACCTCGGTGCCACCAGATATTGCATCGGCTCGGTCGAGAGCGTGCTCAAAGCATCGATCTGATCCGTCACCCGCATGGTCCCCAATTCCGCCGCCATCGCCGCCCCCGCCCGGCCCGAGACCATCAGCCCCGCCAGCACCGGCCCCAATTCGCGTGTGACCGAGAGCACAACAACACTGGCAATCGCGCTCTCCGCATTGAACCTGGAAAACCCGGTGTAAGATTGCAACGCCAGCACCATGCCGGTGAACAACGCCGTCAGCGACACCACAGGCAGCGAGAAAAACCCGATCTCCATCAACGCCAGGCCAATCCTGCGCGGGTAATAAGGCGGCCGCACCACCGCCAGCACGCCGGAGCCCGCGAACATGGCCAGCTCCCCCACCAGCCCCAGCGCATTCAGCCCCACGGCACCGAGATGGGCGATCGCATTCAGCACAGCATTCATGCGGATTAAAAAGCTCCCAAATATTGCCGCTGAAACCGTTTGCCCAGCGAGGTCAAAATCTCGTAACCGTTCGAGGTCGCGGCAAGGGCCAGATCATCCGGCGGCGTATTTTTGCCGATCAATTCCAGGCTATCGCCAATTTTGACCTCGGCAATGCCGGTAATGTCGAACGTGGTGAGATCCATCGACACCCGGCCTACCAGCGGCGCGGTATAGACGTCAAAACCATGGGTGTAATACCCGGCCGCCTTATTGCCGAGCCGGCGGAAATACCCATCCGCATACCCCACCGCGACGGTCGCGATGGTTGAGCGCCGGGGCGCGGTCCAGATGCCGTTATAGCCCACCTTGGTCCCGGTCTCGATCTCGCGGATCGCCAAAATCCGTCCCGAAAGCCGGACCGCGTTCAGCATCGGGTTGGGTTGGGCCGGCGTCGGGTTCAGCCCGTACATCGCCGCCCCCGGCCGGGCGAGGTCAGCGCAAAATTTCGCCGGCAGAAACATCCCCGATGAATTGGCGAGGCTGATCTTGGCACCCGGAAAATACTGCTTGATCGTGCGGATGCGCTCATATTGCCGCTCATTCATCGGATCATTCGGCAATTCAGCATTGACCAGATGCGTCATCACATGGGTCACATTCACCCCGGTCAGCAGCCCGGGATTTTCCCGTAAAATCGTGAATTCCTCGGGCGACAGCCCGAGCCGCGACATGCCCGTATCAAACTGCAAAAACGCCGGCAATTTGCGACTCCGGTACTGCGCCTCGGCCGACCATAAAGCCAGCTCCGGCAGCGAGGAGATGACGGGGATGATGTTATTTTCAGTGAACATCACTGCCTCGCCCGGCAGCACGCCATGCAGCACCATGATCGCGGCGCGCGGCAGCAGCGGCCGCAGGGCCAGCGCCTCGGAGAGATGGGCAGTAAAAAACTGCGTGCACCCGGCCTTGGCGAGTGCCGGCGCAATCCGCGCCGCCCCCAGCCCGTAAGCATCAGCCTTCACCACCGCCGCGGTCTGCCCGGAATGGCGCGCCGCCAGCGCCCGCCAGTTCGTAGTAATCGCGGTCAGATCAATCTCAAGTGTCGCCGGCGGTGTCGGATTCATAAGTTACGCATGACCGATTTTTCCGCGCCGGTCACGGGGGGTCATGCCGCGAATTTTGGTCGAATCGCTTTTTATCCCGCAGCCCGTTTGCGGGGCCGTCCACCTTTCAAACCATTCTCACGTGCCGCCGCCGCTTTGGCCTCTGTACGCGAACGGCCGCCATTTGCCCCAAGCGCGCGGGCTATCCAATTCTTTGAACCAAACACGCCTTGCAGCAGCGCCGGCACATAAATATCGGCATCGAGTTGCGGCCAATGCAGGCCGAGCCCCGCCGGACTGATTTCTATCTCGCTGAGAGCGTCCGCGGGCGCCCCCGCCAAACCTTCTGCGAGCTTGGCCGGGAACGTCAGTTGGACACCGGTGCTCAAATTCACAATCACCCGCGCTGTCCGGCGATCATACCGCGCGGATACCGCATGGCCCGCCTGGCGCAACATCGCCATGCGCTTTTCGGCTTGTTCGATTTCCCGTTCAGTAACGTCCATGAAGCGCACTCCATTCAACACATAATTCCGTTAACGCCGTACCCAATGCAGCAACAATCCGCCGCAAATCCGGCAGCCTGAAACCATAATTCTCCCGCAACACGGGCGGTCCGTCAGGGCAGTTCAGAATAAACACAGCCTCTGCTTGCCCGCCAATCACATGCACATGCGCGGGCCGGTGATCACTCGGATAAATGACGACCCTCAAGGCCGCGATTCGCAGCACGGTAGGCATGGAGGACCTCTATAGAGAAAACCCAAGCGCTAGGGAATAGTCGGCGTCTTGCCGCCATCCACGGCGGTCTCGGTCCCTCCACATGGTGAGCCAGTCGGCAAACGTTGAAATTTTGTCCCACGCTGCTATTCCCGCTGCCTAACACATCGCAAAGGAGCCGGAATGCGGCGTCTGAAGGTCTGGCTGCTTCCCGGCCTTATCAGCATCCTATCGGGTTGCCAGGACACGGCACCCAACGGTCTGCAACCGCTCGATCAGGCGGCTTTCACGCTGCCACAAGTGTTTAGCTCAAACGGCGGCAACATGGTGGACAATAATGCAACCTTGTCCATAACATCAGGGCGCAAAACAAAGTTGGGCTTCTATTGGCAACCGCAGAACGCGGATTGCTCTTTGCAAGCGGGAAACGCACTTAACGTAAGCTCGCAAGCGGAGCCACAGCATGGCAAACTCTGGGCGCAACCCACGCAGGATTATCCCGCCTATCCGCCCGACAGCCCCTCTTACAAATGTAACAAGATCAAAATCAGCGGCCTCGATGTTTATTATATTCCAGACTCTGGCTTCGTCGGCGGCGATCATGCCGGATACACGATTAACTGGACAACCGGCTACAAATACGCCGTCAACCTAACGATCAACGTCTACCCCAGCGCCTTACTCACACATTTGAACAACATGCCACCCGGACTCCCTTAAGGCGCACGCCGCATCGGGCCGATCACCCGTCATGGCCGCGAAAGCGGCCATCCACGCCTTCCTTACAATGCTGGACGCCCGTCATGCCGGCGCATGCCGGCATCCACGTCTTTTTTCATCGCCATTGCAAACACCCCAGGCCAAGTGATCCTGGCACCGTGCTCAGGCACCTCAAGGGTCCGCGCTTCGCGCCGATGCTACGCATCGCCCTTGACCCGCCCTCCGCCCGGCGCCCACAAAAATCCGGCCGGGGCGAAGAAACGGACATTTTGACCGAACGAGGAGACATTCCTCGTAAGTCGCAACTCAGCTTACAAACTAACGTGAGACACGCTTCCAAAGACCGGCAAAATTAACATTCATTCCACCACATTCATTATTGTCCCAAGCATTAATGTAT
>Ga0116227_10011150_pt1 | contig 15250 bp, 7 predicted proteins | sample S1TSphgellanicum_FD_89693 | JGI IMG/M metagenome (GOLD analysis project Ga0116227, IMG submission 89693) | Host-associated microbial communities from peat moss isolated from Minnesota, USA - S1T2_Fb - Sphagnum magellanicum MG | ecosystem: Host-associated > Plants > Peat moss > Unclassified... | reverse complement strand
GGCCGCTCCTGAATGCATTGCTGAACACCGCCGGCGGCGCCACGTGGGTCTCGCTGCACCATGGCGGCGGCGTCGGCATGGGCTATTCACAGCACGCGGGCGTCGTGATTGTGTGCGACGGCTCGGCGGCCGCCGGCAAGCGCATCGCACGCGTGCTCTGGAACGATCCAGGCACCGGCGTCATGCGCCACGCCGACGCGGGTTATCGGATCGCGATCGACTGCGCCCGCGAGCAGGGCCTCGATCTGCCCATGATCGGCCACACGGAATGAATCAGGGCGACACGACGCCGCTGCTCAACATCAGCGCCGGGCACTTGTCGCTGGCGACCTTGCGGCGCATCTTCAGCGCGCCCGTGCGGCTGCGCCTGAACGCGTCCGACCGCGCCAAGATCGCTGCGGCACGGACCCTGGTCGACACGATCGTTGCCGGCGGAGCCGCTGCCTACGGCATCAACACCGGTTTCGGCCTGCTCGCGCAAACGCGCATTCCTGCCGACCAATTGGCACTGCTGCAGCGTAACCTTCTGCTCTCGCATGCCGCCGGCATCGGCGACGCCCTGCCCGATGCGGTCGTGCGGCTGATCCTCGCGCTCAAGATCAATGCGCTCGCACGCGGCTACTCAGGCGTCAGTCTGGAACTCGTCGACGCGCTGCTCGCCCTGCTCGAGCACGAGGTGTATCCGGTGATCCCGGCGCAGGGCTCGGTGGGCGCCTCCGGCGATCTCGCCCCGCTCGCGCACCTCAGCACGATCCTGCTCGGCATCGGCAGCGTGCGCATGCAGGGGAAAATACTGCCGGCGGCTGAAGGACTGGCCCGGGCCGGCCTCGAGCCGATCGAGCTGCAAGCGAAGGAGGGACTCGCGCTGATCAACGGCACCCAGGTCTCGACCGCGCTGGCGCTCGCCGCCTTGTTCGGGGCGGAGGACCTGTTTGCGTGCGCGGTCATCGGCGGTGCGATGTCGGTCGATGCGCTCAAGGGCAGCGATGCGCCGTTCGATGCCCGCATTCACGCCGCACGTGGCCAGCCCGGCCAGATCGCGGTGGCCGCCGCCTACCGCGAATTGCTGGCCGGCAGCGCGATTCGCGCCTCGCATCTCGACTGCGCGCGAGTTCAGGATCCTTATTCGTTTCGCTGCCAGCCGCAGGTCATGGGAGCCTGTCTCGATCTGATCCGCTCCACGGCGGTCACCTTGGGCCTCGAAGCCAACGCGGTTACGGACAATCCGCTGCTGTTCGTCGAGCAGGGCGACGCGCTGTCGGGCGGGAACTTCCACGCCGAGCCGGTGGCCTTCATGGCCGATACGCTGGCGCTCGCCATCGCCGAGATCGGCAGCCTGTCCGAGCGCCGAATGGCCGTGCTCGTGGATCCCAAGATGAGCGGCCTGCCCGCCTTTCTGGTCGCGAACAGCGGGCTCAATTCCGGGTTCATGATCGCCCAGGTGACGGCAGCGGCCTTGGTCTCCGAGAACAAGGGGATCGCGCACCCGTGCAGCGTCGACTCGATCCCGACCTCCGCGAACCAGGAAGACCACGTCAGCATGGCCACGCATGCGGCGCGGCGCCTGGGTCCGATGCTCGACAATGCCGCGGCCGTGGTCGGTATCGAGCTGCTCGCGGCGGCCCAGGGCATCGACTTTCACCGCCCGTCGCGCTCTTCCGCCACGCTCGAGAGCGTGCACGCGGCGATTCGCCACACCGTGCCGTTCTACGCAGCAGACCGCTATTTCGCGCCGGACATCGAGGCCGCGAAGACTTGGGTGCGCGAGGGCCGCTTCGCGGCGCCCCTGGCCGCGTTGCTGCCATCGCGGGCGGCGCCGTGACGTGAAGGGGATGCGATGCAGACGTGAAGGGGATGCGATGCAGTGAGGTGTGCGCACTCGATCGAGGAATGACACCGGGCAGCACTCGATTGCCTCATTCGAGCTTCGCGCGCACAGAAATCTTGGCTCTGGACTTGGAATGACGGATCACCGCGGGGATGATGGCGTTCAGACGTCGAGCGGCCAACGTCGCAAAGTCTTGCTCCAACTCGCGATAGCTCTTGATCAGGGCGTCGCCAAACTCGGTGACCCGCATGCCACCGCCGTCTTTTCCTCCCGTGTTTGCCAGCGTCACGGGCTCCCGAAAGGATTGTCTGAGGCTCTCCACCAAGATCCAGGCACGACGGTAACTCATCCCCAGGTCGCGCGCTCCCTGGGATAGAGAACCAGAGTCTCGAATCGCTTCGAGAAGCCGGATTTTCCCCGGCCCAAGACTCGAATGTTGCGCGAAATCGAGCCTGAATCGAACCACGGGACCCGCCATAGAAATTCCTCCTGCCGTGCCGACATCCTATCGCAGGCGAACCCTCGCCCCATCGCGGCTTTGCACTTGACGGTGCTTTGCACTTTACGGAGCTGCGTTATATATAGTGAAATATAGCGGGTACGCCTGGCGGCGGCCGTCGGCATTTCGAGGGAGAACCATAAAGTGAAAAAACCAGTCCTGGCGCTGGCCGCCTTGTGCGCCATCGCGGGCGCCGCGTGCGCGGAGCCCGCCGCCGATCTTTCAACGTCCGCACCGGCTGAGGCTGCACCATCCACTCCCGATTCCTGTGCGAGCTTCAAGGAGTTCGTCGCGACCGCTTGCCCGCTGACCTGGCACGGGATCACCGTTTACGGCGCGTATGACGTCGGTGTGGGCTGGGTCAGCCACGGATTGCCGGAAAACGGGTACAACTACGAAGGTGAATCGCTGGTCAACCGGAACGGCAATCGCTCCCAATGGCTGTTGGCGCCGAATAATCTGCAGCAGACCGGTCTCGGCATCAAGGGCAGGATAGAGTTCATGGACGACTGGTACGCTGTGTTCAACGCGTCGACCGGCATCAATCCACAGTCCGGTCAACTCGCCAACATGGCGGCCACCAACACCACGAACAACGGCCTCCCCCGGAGTGCCTATTCGGAAACCGGCGATGGTGCGCGCGCGGGCCAAGCTTTCAATGACGAGCTCTATGCCGGCGCATCGTCCACCCAGTTCGGCACGCTCACGTTCGGTCGCCAGCGGTCTCTCGGTACCGATACGATGCTCGCCTACGATCCGGCCGGCGGCGCCTACTCGTTTTCATACATCGGGTATAACGGCACGATGGCTGGCGGCGGCGACACCGAGGACACCCGTTGGGACCAGGCACTGAAATATCGCTTCGCGTATGAGCCGGTTCATTTCGGTGCGATGTATAAATTCGCCGACGGTTCCGGCGGTTGCTACTCCGCGGCCGGAACCTGGAGCGCAGCCACCTGTACGCCGGAACAGGCGCATAACACCGCGTTTGGATTCGACCTCGGCGCGGAGTACGGCAAGTTCTCTGCCGACGTCGTCTTTCAGCACTACAACCAGGCCATCAGCGTACTCAATCCCTTGCTGGGGCCCGAAAGCCTGGCGTCGCCCTATCAGTCCACCACCGACAGCATCAATACGAACCTCATCACCGGGGCCAACCTGATCGGAACGGAAAACACTGAATATGGCATCGTGACCGACAACACCGCCGTCATGTTCGCCGCCAGGTACACCTGGGAGCCGTTCAAGTTCTTTGTCGGCTACGAACACATCCAGCAGTTCAATCCGACGAATCCGTTGGGTGTTGGCGCTTCTGCACAGGGTGGCTATCTGCTGAGCGGCGTCGAAGACAACAATCTGGATTCTCCGAAGCTCGTGCAGATCGCCTGGACCGGCGTGAAATACGCTTACGACGCCAAGACCGACATCACGCTATCCGCCTATCATCAGTGGCAGAACGACTTTCGTGTTCCATCGGCCTGCCCGCCCACGAGTTTCCGCGCTTCCTGCTCCGGTTATCTCAACGAGGTGTCGCTCTATACGGATCATCACTTCACCAAACGCTTCGACGCCTATGCCGGCATCGCATATTCGAACGTCAGAGGCGGTCTGGCGATCGCCATTCCTCACGGCCCTGGAGTCCCCTATATCCACGACAACAACCTCGCTCCGACAGTGGGTGCTCGCTTCACCTTCTGATGACACCGAGGCCGCTGGGCATGGCATGAGCTCTGGGCGGCAGCCCGTCAAGGAATATAGTTTTTAATTTCCCCGGAAAGGCTCGTTGCGGGCGGGCCGCCCGCCGCAATTCATGTCGCAACTCCAAGCTCGTCTTGAGAATTTCTCGAAATTTTTCGGGGCCCCGACTCGGGGTATACACCGCGCCAGCAGTTTCGGCCTTTTGTCACTTTCTCGATATTTTTGCCGTTCTGTCGAGAGAGTGACAAAACATCGAAAACGGAATTCCAGAGCATGGGGACCCGAGCCGCGCGCAGGGCGGGACTGCCGCACCCACGCGCCGCACCCACGCGCCGCACCCACGCGCCGCACCTACGCGGCGCCCCTACGCGCCGCACCTACGCGCCGCACCCACGCGCCGCACCCACGCGCGGCGCACCTACGCGCGGCGCACCTACGCGCCGCACTCGCGCTGTCGTTCACCTCGATTCGACACGCTGTGGTAAGACGTTGCGGCCGGCTTCGGTAGGACGTTGCGGCCCGCTAGCGCTAACTTCGGCCGCATCCAAAGGAGGCGACGCTCCGCGCGGCTCAGGGCTGCGCCTCCGATGCGGTGCGCGTCGCGCGCAGGCGCGCCGCCACCTGTTCGGCGCCCGCCATGACCCGCAGTACGTTCTCTCCCGCGAGCTTCGCGATATCACTGTCCGGCCAGCCGCGGCGCATGAGTTCGGCGAGCAGCGCCGGATACCGATCGACGCCTTCGAGGCCGACGGGTGCTTCATCGATACCGTCGAAATCCGAGCCCAACCCGACATGATCCACACCGGCAACGTGCGCCACGTGCTCGACGTGGTCGGCCACGTCGGCGACCGTGGTCTGCGGGCGCGGGTGGGCCTGATCCCAGGCGGCGAGCGCGGCGGCGGCACGTTCGGGCTGACCGATGTAAAGTCCGCCGTAAGGCGGGCTGCTGTTTCGAGCCTGTTCGGCGGCCCGATCGGCCTCCCATCGATTGCGCGGCTCCGACACGTAGCCCGGAAAGAAATTGACCATGACGACGCCGCCGTTGCGGGCGACTAGCCGCAGGATGTCGTCGGGCACGTTGCGCGGATGGTCGACGAGCGCACGGGCCGAGGAATGAGAAAAGATCACGGGTGCCTCGCTCACCGCGAGCGCCGCGCGCATCGTATCGGGTGATACGTGGCTCAGGTCGACGAGCATTCCCATCCGGTTCATCTCGCGGACCACCTGTTCGCCGAACGGCGTCAAGCCATGGTGGGCCGGTGCGTCGGTCGCCGCGTCGGCCCATGGCGTGTTGGTCACGTGGGTCAGCGTCATGTAGCGCGCGCCGAGCTCGTACATCTGGCGCAGCACGGCCAGTGAGCCATTGACCTGGTGACCGCCCTCGATGCCGATCATCGAAGCAATCTTGCCGGCGCGGTGGATGCGCCTGACGTCCGCGGCCGTATAGGCCATCTCTAGATCGGACGGATAGCGCGCCGCCAGGCGTTTGACCAGATCGATCTGCTCGAGCGTGGTTTGGACCGCCTCGGGCCCCTTGATCTCCACGGGAATCCAGACGGACCAGAACTGCCCACCGACCATTCCAGCGCGCAGTCGCGGGATGTCCGTCATGAGCGGCGCATCGGTCGGCGCATGCGGCAGCTTCGAGGTGTCCGCGGCCAGATCGATCGCCGCGAGTTCCCCTTTGAATCGGGTGCGCAGCTCCCAGGGAAGATCGTTGTGACCGTCGATGAGCGGCGTGGCCTTGAGCACGTGCGCGACGCGTCGCGCATAGTCGCTCGCCACGGGCTCGCCGCCGCCGCCGCCGGCGGCCGGGAACGCCCGCATGGCAAGGGCCGTCAGCACCAACAAGGCCCACAGGCGAATCCTCATCCCACCCAAGCGCTCCCCCATCAAGATCCGCGCGCTTACCGATCAAGATCCGCGCGCTTGCCGATCGAATCCCCTGAAACTCGCGATGAAGACGCGGGTGTCGAGGCTCCGATCGCACGCCTCGAGGCGTATCAGACCCCCGACGCCCGGCGGCAGGTGGGCGAGGTCCCATTCGCCCAGCTCGACCGGACCGGAACTCCCCGCATCCAGCGTCACCGCGCCGCAGATCGCGAACACGAGCAGCACATTCTGCGGCAGTAGGTTCATGGAGAGCGGCGCGACCAGGCGCTCGACCCGGACGTCGCTGCCGGTGACGGTCCCGCAGAGTATCAGATTCAAATCCGTACAGGCGCCGCCCTGCAGCTCGCAGCGGGTTTCCACGGCGCCGTCGAACTGCACGAGGTCACCGACCTCGCGCAGATGCAGCGCCGAGCGGTCGGCGAAATGCAGGCGCAGGCCGCCTCCGCGCAGCAGGACCATCGCGCGCCGATAACCGGAAAAATCCGAAAACGGCCCGGACGCGCCCAATTCCGCGACGCTGACCCGCCACAGGAACGCATCGCCCCCGGGCGGCATGCGCAGCGCTTCGTGCGTGATGCCGGCGCCGTTCTTCCAGGGTGTCGTGACGAATTCGCGGCGCCGGATGATTTGCATCGAACTACGCCCGCGCCCTTCAGTGAAAATCGGTCGGCAGGTCGGGATCGAGGTGATGTGCGTACATGCGGGCAAGCTGTGCCGGGGTGGTACGGCCGAGCGATAGCGGCGGCAGCGCGTCGAGCGCGAACCATGCAACGTCGCTGGTCTCGTCGCTCGGCGTGGCCCTGCCGCCCGTGATGTCGCAGAGAAAGAACATCTTGTAGATCGAATCGAGCTGGCGCTGCGGATGACCCGCGAGCCGATAATCGTAAACCGCGGCGAGCTTGACGGCGCGGGCGATGAATCCCGATTCCTCGGCGACCTCGCGCACGACGGACTGCGCCGCGGACTGGTTGACATCTGCCCAGCCCCCCGGCAGGGTCCAGCCGCCGTCGCTGATTTCCCGCACGAGCAGGACCGTATCGCCGGCGAAGGCCGCGCCCCGCACGTCGACCTTCGGCGTGGCATAGCCGGAGTCGATCTTGAACAGGTCGACGATCGGCTCGAGCTCGGAAGCGGTGCCGCGGGCGACGATCATCGCCGCAAGTTCGCGCAGGCGCAGATAGCGCTGACGGTCGAAACGGTCCGCGGTGAACGTCAGTCCCGTCTGAGCGATGGCACGCATTTCGCGGGCCAGGACGAGCCAGAAAGGCTCTGCGTCCGGCATCGGCTGCTCCGTCATTCACACCTCCCGGCCATCAAAAAAAGACCCCAGGCTCTTGCGAACGAGGGGTCCGACTCTTTCCAACGCTTGCGTTATTATTCAGCCGCTTCGGTATCCCCCGCCGGCACTGCATCATCCGCGTCCCCGATCCCGCCGCTCACATCCATGAAGCTGCGACGCCGCGTGTCGTCGAAGCTGCGACGCCGGCGCGCGTGATAGGCGAAGCCCGTACCCGCGGGTATCAGGCGTCCGACGATCACGTTTTCCTTCAAGCCGCGCAGATCGTCCTTGAGACCGCGTACCGCCGCCTCGGTGAGCACGCGGGTGGTCTCCTGGAAGGAGGCCGCGGAGATGAAGGACTCCGTGGCGAGGGAGGCCTTGGTGATTCCGAGCAGCAGGGGTTCGAACGTGGACTGGTGCTTGCCTTCGGTCTTTTGCTTGGCGATCACGTCGAGAAGGCGGCCGCGGTCCATCTGCTCGCCGCGCAGCAGGGCGGAATCACCCGCGTCGAGCACTTCGATCTTGCGCAGCATCTGCCGCACGATGACTTCGATGTGCTTGTCGTTGATCTTCACGCCCTGCAGCCGGTACACATCCTGGATCTCGCGCACGAGGTAATTCGCGAGCGCCTCGACGCCCTGCAGGCGCAGGATGTCGTGCGGGTTCGGCTCACCGTCGGCGATGACCTCGCCCTTCTCGACCTGTTCGCCCTCGAACACGTTCAAGTGCCGCCACTTGGGGATCAGCTCCTCGTACTTCTCGGTCTGCTCGTTCGTGATGATCAGCCGGCGCTTGCCCTTGGTCTCCTTGCCGAAACTGACCGTACCGCTGCGCTCCGCCAGAATCGCGGAATCCTTGGGCTTGCGCGCCTCGAACAGGTCCGCGACGCGCGGCAGACCGCCCGTGATGTCGCGGGTCTTGGACGACTCCTGCGGGATGCGCGCGATGACGTCGCCGACCGACACCTTCGCACCGTCCTCGAGGCTCACGATCGCACCGGCCGGCAGCGCGTAGACGGCCGGAATGTCGGTGTTCGCGAACGTGACCTCCTTGCCCTTCGCGTTGGTCAGGCGCACCACCGGGCGCAGATCCTTGCCGCCCGAGCCGCGCTGCTTCGGATCGAGCACGACGGTGCTCGTGAGGCCCGTGACGTCGTCCACCTGGCTCGTGACCGTGATGCCGTCGACGAAGTCGGAGAACTTGATCAGACCGGCCACTTCCGTGACGACCGGGTGGGTGTGGGGATCCCAGTTCGCAACCGACTGGCCGGCGGCGACCACGTCCGCGTCGTTGACCGTGATGGTCGCGCCGTAGGGGATCTTGTAGCGCTCGCGCTCGCGGCCGAATTCGTCCACGACCCCGAGCTCACCGGAGCGGGACACCGCGACCAGATGGCCCTTCTCGTGCCGTACGGTCTTGATGTTGTGCAGCCGGATCGTGCCCTTGCTCTTGACCTCGACGCCGTTGGCCGCCGCGGCCCGCGATGCCGCGCCGCCGACGTGGAAGGTGCGCATCGTGAGCTGGGTACCCGGCTCGCCGATCGACTGCGCCGCAATGACACCGACCGCCTCGCCGATATTGATCCGGTGTCCGCGGCCGAGGTCGCGGCCGTAGCACTGCGCGCACACGCCATAGCGGGTGTCGCAGGTGATCGGGGAACGGACCATGACCTGGTCGATGCCCATCTTCTCGAGCAGTTTCACGAGTTTTTCGTCGATGAGCACACCCGACTTGACCAGCACCTCGGCGCTCGAGGCGACGACCACGTCCGCCGACACGACCCGGCCCAGCACGCGCTCGCCCAAGCCCTCGACGACGTCTCCGCCTTCGACGATCGGGGTGATCGAGAGGCCGTTGCTCGTCCCGCAGTCGATCTCGGTGACGACCAGGTCCTGGGCGACGTCCACGAGACGGCGCGTGAGGTAGCCCGAGTTCGCGGTCTTCAACGCCGTGTCGGCGAGGCCCTTGCGGGCGCCGTGGGTGGAGATGAAGTACTGCAGCACGTTCAAGCCTTCACGGAAATTCGCCGTGATCGGCGTCTCGATGATCGAGCCGTCGGGCTTGGCCATGAGACCGCGCATGCCGGCCAGCTGGCGGATTTGCGCCGCCGAGCCGCGGGCGCCCGAATCGGCCATCATGAAGATCGAATTGAAGGACTTTTGACGGACCTTGTTGCCCTTGGCGTCGGTCACCTCGTCCGTGCCGAGCTTCTCCATCATGGCCTTCGCGACCTGGTCGTTGGTGCGCGACCAGATGTCGACGACCTTGTTGTAGCGCTCGCCGTTGGTCACGAGGCCCGAGGAATACTGCTCCTGGATCTCCTTCACCTCGTGCTCGGCAGTGGCCAGAATCTTGGTCTTCTGGGTCGGCACGACCATGTCGTCGACGCCGATCGACACGCCGGCGCGCGTCGCGTAGTTGAAGCCGGTGTACATGAGCTGGTCGGCGAACACCACCGTCTCCTTGAGGCCGACCGTGCGGTAGCACGCGTTGATCGTCGCGGAGATCGTCTTCTTGGTCATGTCCTGGTTGATCGCGTCGAAGGACAGACCCTTCGGCAGGATCTCCGAGAGCAGCGCACGGCCGGCCGTCGTGCCCACGATGCGCACGTTTTCGATGAGCGGTGCCCCCTTCGCCTCGCGCAGGAACTCGGACAGGCGCACCTTGATCCTGGCCTGCAGGTCGAGATGGCGGCTCTCGTAAGCGCGGTGCACCTCGGCGACGTCGCTGAAGAACATCCCTTCGCCCTTGGCGCCGACGCGTTCGCGCGTCATGTAGTAGAGCCCGAGCACCACGTCCTGGGACGGCACGATGATCGGGTCGCCGTTGGCCGGCGAGAGGATGTTGTTCGAGGACATCATCAAGGCCCGCGCCTCGAGCTGTGCCTCGATCGACAGGGGCACGTGCACGGCCATCTGGTCGCCGTCGAAGTCGGCGTTGAACGCGGTGCAGACGAGCGGATGCAGCTGGATCGCCTTGCCCTCGATCAACACCGGCTCGAATGCCTGGATGCCGAGCCGGTGCAGCGTCGGAGCGCGGTTCAGCAGCACGGGATGCTCGCGGATCACCTCTTCGAGGATGTCCCAGACCTCCGGACCCTCGCGCTCGACCAGGCGCTTGGCCGCCTTGATCGTGGAGGCTTCACCGCGCAGCTGGAGCTTCGAGAAGATGAACGGTTTGAACAGCTCGAGCGCCATCTTCTTCGGCAGACCGCACTGGTGCAGCCGCAGCGTGGGACCGACGACGATGACCGAACGGCCGGAGTAGTCCACGCGCTTGCCGAGCAGGTTCTGGCGGAACCGGCCCTGCTTGCCCTTGATCATGTCCGCGAGCGATTTCAGCGGCCGCTTGTTCGTGCCCGTGATGGCGCGGCCGCGGCGGCCGTTGTCGAGCAGCGCATCGACGGCCTCCTGCAGCATGCGCTTTTCGTTGCGCACGATGATGTCGGGCGCGTTCAGCTCGAGCAGCCGGCGCAGGCGGTTGTTGCGGTTGATGACGCGCCGGTACAGGTCGTTCAGATCGGAGGTCGCGAACCGGCCGCCGTCGAGCGGCACGAGCGGGCGCAGATCCGGCGGCAGCACGGGCAGCACCGTGAGCACCATCCACTCCGGCTTGTTGCCGGATTCGATGAAGGCCTCGATGAGCTTCAGGCGCTTGGACAGCCGCTTGATCTTCGTCTCCGAGTTCGTGTTCGCCATGTCCTCGCGGACCTTGACGACCTCGGAGGGCAGGTCCATGGACTTCAGCAGCTCATGGACCGCTTCGGCGCCCATGCGCGCGTCGAACTCGTCGCCGTGCTCCTCGATCGACTCCAGATACATCTCGTCGGTCAGCAGCTGGCCGCGCTGCAGCGAGGTCATGCCGGGATCGACGACCACGAAGGCCTCGAAGTACAGCACGCGCTCGATCTCGCGCAGGGTCATGTCGAGCATCAGGCCGATGCGCGACGGCAGGGACTTCAGGAACCAGATGTGCGCCGTGGGGCTCGCGAGCTCGATGTGCCCCATGCGCTCACGGCGCACCTTCGACTGCGTGACCTCGACGCCGCACTTCTCGCAGACCACGCCGCGATGCTTGAGGCGCTTGTACTTGCCGCACAGGCATTCGTAGTCCTTCACCGGCCCGAAGATCTTCGCGCAGAACAGGCCGTCGCGCTCCGGCTTGAAGGTGCGGTAGTTGATCGTCTCCGGCTTCTTGACTTCGCCGTACGACCAGGAGCGGATCATGTCCGGCGACGCGAGCCCGATCTTGATCGAATCGAAGTTCTCGACCGGCACCTGCGTCTTGAACAGTTTCAATAGGTCTTTCATGGATTTAAGCCTCGCTCTCGAGTTCAATGTTGATGGCCAGGGAACGGATCTCCTTGACCAGCACGTTGAACGATTCCGGCATGCCGGCTTTCATTTCGTGGTTGCCGTCGACGATGGCCTTGTACATCTGCGTACGCCCGTTGACGTCGTCCGATTTGACGGTGAGCATCTCCTGCAGGGTATAGGCGGCGCCGTAGGCCTCGAGCGCCCACACCTCCATCTCCCCGAAGCGCTGGCCGCCGAACTGCGCCTTGCCGCCGAGCGGCTGCTGGGTGACCAGGCTGTAGGGGCCCGTCGAACGCGCGTGCATCTTGTCGTCGACGAGATGGTTCAACTTCAGCATGTACATGTACCCGACGGTGACCGGACGCTCGAACCGCTCGCCGGTCCGCCCGTCGTGCAGCGTCGTCTGTCCCGAGGTCGGAAGGTCCGCGAGCGCGAGCATGCTCTTGATCTCCTCCTCGCTCGCACCGTCGAACACGGGCGTCGCCATCGGCACGCCGTGCCGGAGGTTCCTCGCGAGTTCGACGATCTCGGCATCGGTCATGGACTTCAAGTCCTCCTGCTGGCCGCCGGATTCGTTGTACACCTCGCCGAGGAACTGGCGGATCTCGACGACGGCCCGCTGCGCCTCGAGCATGCGGCCGATCTTGGCGCCCAAGCCCTTGGCCGCCCAGCCCAGGTGGGTCTCCAAGATCTGGCCGATGTTCATGCGCGACGGCACGCCCAGGGGATTCAGCACGATGTCGACCGGCGTGCCGTCGGCCATGTACGGCATGTCCTCGACCGGAACGATCGAGGAAATCACGCCCTTGTTGCCATGGCGTCCCGCCATCTTGTCGCCGGGCTGCACGCGGCGCTTCACGGCGAGATACACCTTGACCATCTTGAGCACGCCCGGCGCGAGATCGTCGCCGGCCGTGATCTTGGCCTTCTTCTCCTCGAAGCGCTTCTCGAACGACTTGCGCTGCGCCTTCAGGCGCTCGGAGACCGTTTCGAGCTGGCCGTTCGCATCCTCTTCCTCGAGACGGATCTCGAACCACTGCTCGCGCGGCAGATCGGTCAGGTAGGCCTGGTCGATTTCCGAGCCGCTCTTGAGCTTCTTCGGGCCCGCTTCGGCGACCTTGCCTTCGAGCATCCCGCGCACGCGCAGGAACAGATCGTCCTCGAGGATGCGCTGCTGGTCGGCGAGATCCTTGCGGACGCGCTCGAGCTCCGCCTTCTCGATGGACAGCGCGCGCGAGTCCTTCTCGACCCCGTCGCGCGTGAACACGCGCACGTCGATGACCGTGCCGTCCATGCCGGGCGGCACGCGCAGCGAGGTGTCCTTCACGTCCGAGGCCTTCTCGCCGAAGATCGCACGCAGCAGCTTCTCCTCGGGGGTGAGCTGCGTCTCGCCCTTCGGCGTGACCTTGCCCACGAGGATGTCGCCCGCCCGCACCTCGGCGCCGATGAACGCGATTCCGGCCTCGTCGAGTTTCGCGAGCGCCGAATCGCCGACGTTCGGGATGTCCGCGGTGATCTCCTCGGGCCCGAGCTTGGTGTCGCGCGCCACGCACGTCAGCTCCTCGATGTGAATCGTGGTGAAGCGGTCCTCCTCGACCACCCGCTCCGAGATCAGGATCGAGTCCTCGAAGTTGTAGCCGTTCCAGGGCATGAACGCGACCAGCAGGTTCTGGCCCAGCGCGAGTTCGCCGAGATCGGTCGACGGACCGTCGGCGAGCACGTCGCCGCGCTTGATCGCATCGCCCGCCTTGACCAGCGGACGCTGGTTGATGCAGGTGTTCTGGTTCGAGCGCGTGTACTTCGTCAGCGAATAGATGTCCACGCCCGGCTCGCCGGCCGTGGTCTCGTCATCGTTGACGCGCACGACGATGCGCGAGGCGTCGACCGAATCCACGCTGCCGCCGCGGCGCGCGACGACGGTCACGCCCGAGTCGATCGCGACCGCGCGCTCCATGCCCGTGCCGACCATCGGGGTCTCCGAGCGCAGCGTCGGCACCGCCTGACGCTGCATGTTCGAACCCATGAGGGCGCGGTTCGCGTCGTCGTGCTCGAGGAACGGGATCAGGGAGGCGGCGACCGAGACGATCTGCTTCGGGGACACGTCCATGAAATCGATCTTGTCGGGCGCCGACAGCGTGAACTCGTTCTGCGTGCGGCAGGAGATGAGTTCGTCGACGAACTCGCCCCGCTCGTTGAGCGTCGCATTGGCCTGGGCGATCACGTACTGTCCCTCCTCGATCGCGGAGAGATAGTCGATTTGATCGGTGACCTTGCCGTGCGACACACGCCGGTACGGGGTCTCGAGAAAGCCGTAGTCGTTCGTGCGCGCGTAGACCGCGAGCGAGTTGATCAGTCCGATGTTCGGGCCTTCCGGCGTCTCGATCGGACAGACCCGGCCGTAATGGGTCGGATGCACGTCGCGGACCTCGAAGCCCGCGCGTTCGCGCGTGAGGCCGCCCGGACCGAGCGCGGAAACGCGGCGTTTGTGGGTGACCTCCGACAGCGGATTGTTCTGGTCCATGAACTGGGAGAGCTGCGAGGAGCCGAAGAACTCCTTGACCGCCGCGGCCACGGGCTTCGCGTTGATCATCTCCTGGGGCATGATCGGCTCGCTCTCGGCGATCGTGAGACGCTCCTTGACGGCGCGCTCCACCCGCACCAGACCGATCCGGAACGCGTTTTCGGCCATCTCGCCGACGCTGCGCACGCGGCGGTTGCCCAGGTGGTCGATGTCGTCCACGTGGCCGTTGCCGTTGCGGATGTCGATCAGGGTCTTCAGGACCTCGATGATGTCCTCCTTGCTGAGCACGCCGGATCCCGTGATCTCCTCGCGTCCGACGCGGCGGTTGAATTTCATGCGGCCGACCGGCGACAGGTCATAGCGCTCGCCATTGAAGAACAGGTTCTGAAACAGGTTCTCGGCGGCATCCTTCGTGGGCGGCTCGCCGGGACGCATCATGCGGTAGATCTCCACCAATGCCTCGAGACGGGTCTTGGTCGGGTCGATGCGCAGCGTGTCGGATATGTACGGCCCGCGGTCCAAGTCGTTGACGAACAGCGTGCGGATCTGCGTGACGCCGTTCTCGATGAGCTTGCCGACCGTCGGCACCGAGAGGATCTCGTTGGCCTTGGCGAGGATCTCCCCGGTCTCGGTGTTCACGATGTCATGGGCGAGCACCTTGCCCTGCAGATACTCGGTCGGCACCGGGAGCCGCTTGACGCCCGCCTCCTCGAGTTCGCGGACGTGGCGCGCCGTGATGCGGCGGCCTTCCTCGACGATGACCTTCTTGCCCACGCGGATTTCGAACGACGCGGTTTCGCCGCGCAGACGCTGCGGGATGATCTCGAATTCGATCTCCTTCTTGGAGAGGTGGAACACGTTCTTCTCGAAGAACATGTCGAGCACCTGCTCCTCGGTGAGCCCCAAGGCGCGCAGGATGATGGTGACCGGCAGCTTGCGGCGCCGGTCGATGCGCGCGAACACGCAGTCCTTGGGGTCGAACTCGAAGTCCAGCCAGGAGCCGCGGTAAGGGATGATGCGCGCGGAGAACAGCAATTTGCCCGAGGAGTGCGTCTTGCCGCGGTCGTGGTCGAAGAACACGCCCGGGCTGCGGTGCAGCTGGGAAACGATCACGCGCTCGGTGCCGTTGATGATGAACGTGCCGTTCTCGGTCATGAGCGGCAGCTCGCCCAGGTAGACCTCCTGTTCGCGCACGTCCTTGACCGGCTTCTTGGCG
>Ga0116227_10011149_pt1 | contig 15254 bp, 13 predicted proteins | sample S1TSphgellanicum_FD_89693 | JGI IMG/M metagenome (GOLD analysis project Ga0116227, IMG submission 89693) | Host-associated microbial communities from peat moss isolated from Minnesota, USA - S1T2_Fb - Sphagnum magellanicum MG | ecosystem: Host-associated > Plants > Peat moss > Unclassified... | reverse complement strand
GGCGAGAAGTCGGCCGTAGTCCCCGAGACCGTGTGGCCGAAGGCGAAACCTAGTCGCCCGGCGCTGCCGGTAAGTTTCAGTTCCGATATGAGCGTGTCCTGATCGCCGACGGTCTGCGATAGCTCCGCGTGCGTCGTCTTGGTGGGGTTCAGCGTCTGAAAATCGATCGTTCCGCCGATCACGTCCACGCCGTAAAGGCCGGACGCGCCGGAACCCATCGTCACTTGAATGTTGCTGAGCAGAAAGTACGGCGAGTTCGCGTAGTCGTAATAGTCGTTGCTGCCGACGCCGATCGGGCCGACGGGATGGCCGTCGAGCAACGGTCGCACTTCACCGGCACCGAGTCCGCGAAAATCGATCGACGTATCGTCGCCGACCGAGTGCGGGCCGCCCGTGATGTTCACGCCGGGAATCTGCCCGATCGCGTCGGCGGACTTCAGATAGCCTTGCGCTTGAAGTTGGTCGGGATCCAGGTCGTATTGAATCGTCGTCGTCGAGGCGAGCGTGCTGCCATTCGCGGTCGCTCGCGTCGCGCCGATTTCGCGCAATCCCGTGCTCGACGCGGTCTTCGCTCGAAGCAGCGCGGTCTGGATCTGGGCGGTCGACCCACCGAACGCCGTAATGTCGTCGACGCGCGTGGTCTCGTAACCGAGCGCGTGAACGACGACGCTGTACGCGCCGGGCGGCTCGTTCGTAAACGACCAATGCCCGTTGCCATCCGAGGTGGTCATCGCGACGTTTTGGCCGCCTTGGAAGAGCGTGACCGTGGCGTTGCCGACGGGAAGACCGTTGTCTTGCGTGACGAGCGTGCCCGCGATCGTTACCGTGTTCGCAGCCGCGACCGTCCCACTCGAAGGGGTCCCGGACGTTTGAGCTGCGGCAGGGGCGAACATGGCGAACGCAAGTCCGAACGCAAGATAGGCGCGAAAAAATCGCGCGTTGCGTGAGAACTGGGCGTACATGATACTCCTTCAGTAATGCGAGAATGCCGCGACACGATCGCCACGGCCGACCCGAAAACACCGTAAGGCTATGGTCGTTTCAATAAGGCGGCATAAAGACTTCATAAAGAAGTCGGGGAAGTTTCTTTAATGTTTTGTCCTTTAGTTTCTGCTCCGCGAATTTGACGAAGAACGCGTATGAATCGTGGAGAAATCGTGAAGATCGAGAGGCCGGAGGCAGGCGTATACAACGCGAACCGAATCGAGCATATGCGGATATTGATCGTCGAAGACGACGATCGGATCGCGGCGCCCGTTGCCGACGATCTGCGGCGGCAGCACCATGCGGTCGATATCGCCGAGGACGGCGATCTCGGCCTCGCCTTCGCGCGCAGCGGCGTCTACGACGTGATCTTGCTCGACGTGCTCTTGCCCGGCAAGAGCGGTGTCGAGATCTGCCGGACTCTTCGCGGAGAGCGCTCGAGCGCGATGATCATCATGGTGACGGCTCGCGACGCGACGGCCGACGTTGTGGCCGGGCTCGACGCGGGCGCCGACGACTACCTCGTCAAACCGTTCGACCTCGAAGAGCTGGGTGCGCGGCTCCGCGCCCTCGGCCGACGCTCCGCGCCGGTGCGAGATGCCATCTTACAACGTGGTGACATCGCCCTCGATCCCGCGGCGCGCTTGGCGCGATTCGGTCAGAAGCAGCTCGGCCTGACCCCGACGGAATTCGTCATACTCGAGACGCTGATGCGGCATCCACTCCAAGTATTCTCGCGCGGGATGTTGCTCGAAAAGGTCGCGTCCCTCGAGCGACAGACCGGGGACGAAGCGATCAAATCGCACGTTGCGAATCTGCGAAGAAAGATTCGCAGCGCCGGCTGCGCCCACGATCCGATCGAGACCGTCTACGGAAACGGCTACCGGCTCTGCGAGTCGCCGCCGTCACCGTGAACGCACGCGAAGCGTTGCGGCCGCTCGAGCTGCGCGTGACCGTGTCGTATCTCATCGCGTTCGCCGTGGTCTTGATCGTTTTTTCACTCGTCGTCCACCTCACGTTTGCCACAGCCATCGGCCGCGAAACGTCCGAGCGACTCGGGGCGATACTCGATGAGGGCCTCACCGCAACCGAGGCAAAGCACGGTCGCTTCCACATCGACAGCGACGCCACACAGCTCGTCGCGCCCGCGACGGAATCGATCTCCTGGTACGACGCTCGCGGCGTTCTCATTCGGCGAATCGGTACGCTCGACGCGACGAAGGTCGGCATTCTAACACGCGTACAGCCCGCGCCCGCGCTCAAACTGCGCGTGCCACCGGCACCGGCGCGCATCGTTGCGGCGCTCGACCCATCCCATGCGAATAGCCTCGTGCGACGCGTCGACTACGGACTCGGAATCGGTCTACTCTTAGCTTTGCTCGTGGCCGGGGTCGGCGGCCGTATTCTCGCGAATCGATCGATTTCGCGGGTCGCCGCGACGATGCGTACGCTGCGCGATTTTACGGCAGATGCCGCTCACGAGCTGCGCGGGCCGCTGACGGCACTCGCGAGTAACGCCGCGGCGAGTTTGCGCGACGATACCGAGCTTACGCCGCCACATCGCCGGCGTCTGGAGACGATCGCCTCGACCGCGGCGTCGATGACGAGAACGATCGAGGATCTCTTACTGCTGGCACGCGCCGAGACGCCCCTCGAGCGAGAACTGTTCGCGATCGAGCTCGGGGAGCTCGCAGCCACGGTGGTCCACGCGCGCGATGCGCTCGCAAGCGAGCGACACATCGGGCTCGATTTCGAGACGTTCCAAGCCCGCGTGTACGGGAACCCAACCGAGATCGAGCGCGTGATCGGAAATCTCTTGGATAACGCCATACGATACACGCACGAGGGCGGTCGCGTCGCGCTCGAAAGCGTGGCGGAACGCGGCGGCATCGCACTCCGCGTGCGCGATACCGGCATCGGAATCAAGCCGGAAGACGCGGAGCGAATCTTCGAGCGGTTCTGGCGCGAGGATCGCGTTCGCGGCCGCGAGAGCGGAACCGGGCTCGGCCTCGCGATCGCACGCGCCCTCGCGCGACGTCACGGCGGCGACGTGACGGTAAGATCCGCGCCGGGAAAGGGGAGCGAGTTCACCCTCTGGCTGCCGCTTCGCCCTCCGTCGCCGGTCCTCGATCGCGGCTCCGTCGCACGGGCCACGTAACCGTCAAATGTGAAGCGTCGCGCTCACGCCCACGGAGCGCGGCGCGAGTCCGTAGCGTTCGTTAAACGGCTGGAGAAACGGCGTACTCAAGGATGCGTTATACGCGTTCGTCGCATACGGCACGCCGTACCCGACGAGTCCGTACGTCTGCGCATGGCTATCGAATACGTTCGAAACCGCGAGCGTGAGCGACGCCCGCGGGGTGAACGCTTGCGTCATCGAGGCGTCCGCATACACGTAGCCGGGCAACTGCTGCGGATTGTTCACGCCGACGAAATGGGCATCGATGTTGCCACTCCATTTTGCGCCCGACACGTCGATTCCGAGGTTCGCCTTGTGAAGCGGCACTTCGAACGCTTGCAATCCATCGACGAGCGTTGGATCGGTCTTCAACACGGAAACCGGAAGATCGTTCAGCACCACGGACTGGACGTCGTATGCGTAGTCGAGCGTCACGCTGGGGGCAACGCGCGTGCGTCCACCCACCTCGATGCCCTCGAGACGAGCCGTCGCTGCGTTGAACTGGTGATTGAGCGTAAACGTGACCGCGCCGGGCAGTGGCGCCGAACCGCAGAACTCGGCGATCCGCGAGAGTAGCGGTGCGATCGCCGACCCCGGGAGCTGCGCGCCCGCCGCGAACGATCCCGTGACGATGCGGTTCTCCACGTTCGAATCGTAGAGCGTGACGGCGACCTGCGTATCGCGATCGAATCGATGCGCGTATCCGATCTCCGCCGTCGTGCCCGTCTCGGGGGACAGCCCGTTCGAAGGCCCGGTGCCCACGTCGACGTCCGCGGGAGATGCCGATGTGGCACGGGCGATATCGCCGCAATTCGGATTCAACGCTCCCGCCGGGACGAGATCGACCCGCTCCGGCGTTACCGCGGGATCTTCGCTCGAACGCCCGAGATCGAAGCGCACCGTATCGCTTCGGCCGGCGCGGGCGACGAGTCCGAGATGCGGATCGATCTGCACGGGTGAATCGAGGTTGGACCCGGTCGCGCTCGCGCCAACGAGCAACGTCACGCCGCGCGCGACGCGCACGTCGTCCTCCGCAAACAGACTCTGCTCGACGCGCCGAATCGGATCGGTTTCCTCGAGCGACGTCCCCTGAAAATTCGTCGAGTCGCCCGCCAGCGCTTGCGCGAGCCACGTACCGCCGAGCGAAATCGCGTTCGCACCGACGGAAAACGAGTCGGAGACTCTCGTGCCGTACGTGGACCAGCGATCCAAGAACGCGTACAGCGGCCCGCTTGCAAACGACGCGTCGCGGTGATAGAGAACGTCGTACGCGTCCGTGTACGCGTCGAACGAGAGCGCGCTCGCGCCGACGCTCGCGGTGGCGCGCAGGTCGTAATCCTGATTGCGAATCGCTTGCCATGCCCCCGGGCCTCCGCCCGCGGGGCCGGACGCACCGGCCGCGTAGACGCTCGCCGCCACACACTGCGCGCCGGCGTTCGTCGTCACGAACACGCCGCGGGGGCAACTCGCAACGACGCCGATCGGAGCGTTCGCCAGCGTGTAATCGTACGGATTGAAATCGTTGTCGCCCTCACCCGTCTTGTCGGTCCACGACGTCGCGTCGTATGCCGTCAGCGCGATCGCCGATTTCGGCGTGGGACTAAACACGATTTTTGCGAGCCCGTTGCGCAACACGTAGTCGCCGGAAACCGGATACGTCAGATTACCGAGTGTCGCACTCGTGAAATCGGTACCACGCAATCCCGTTTGCGCGATCGGACTCCCATCGAAATACCCGGACGTTCCGACGATTCCGGCAGCGACCACATAACCGACGGCGCCTGCGGTCCCACTCGCGCGTAACGCACTAAAATCATGACCCTGCGTGCCCGCACCTTGCTGCGCGACGACCTCGAGCCGGCGCGTCGGGTCGAGCGTTCGAAGGTCGACCGATCCGGCCATCGCGTTCGTCGAAAGCAGCGAACTCGGCGATCCTGCGAACGCGACGTCGACGCGCTGCAGCGCGAAGTACGGTGCGTCCTGAAAGTTAAAGCCGGCGATCGTTCCGTCCGTATCCGGAGAGCTCGCGCGAACGCCGATCGGGCCGATCGGATGTCCGTCGAGAAGCGTCGCGCTCTCGCTCGGACTAAATCCGCGAAGACTGACGTACGCGTCGCCGCCGGGCGCGAGCGCGTCGCCGGAGACGTCGACACCCGATTGCCGTTCCAAGCTGTCGGAGATCCGAAGCGCACCATCGCGCCGCATTGCATCCGCCGGGACGACGCGTGTCGACGACGATCCGGATCCCGAGGCAACGTGGCTGCTCCCGATCTCGTGAAGTTCTTCGCTTCGAGCGAGCAGCAGCCGCAACGATTCCGTGCGCCCCGTAAGCTCGATCGAAAGCGTGCGGAAATGTGCGGCCGTCACGACGAGACGCGACCCCGCAACGTACGCGGCCCGAATCTCGAAGGTTCCCGTGGCGGTCGTCGCAGCCGACGACATCGTCACATCGTCCGGGCGTTCGAGAGTAACGAGCGCACCGGCCACCGGTGCACCGTTCGTACGGTCGCGAACTTCGCCACCGACGGTCGAAAGAGCGGGTACCGTCGCCGCTCGGGCGTCGGCAAACGAAGCGGCGAGCGCCGAAAACACGACCGTTATGAGGAGCGGCCCGAGCTTCGTCGTTCGATCTCTTCGCAAGAAACGTATCATCTCAAAATCGGAACGAAGGAGCGTCGAACCCTCCTAGGCCCGACGCTCCTCCACTGGACGCGAGTCTAGAGCCGCGCCGGCGAACGGCGCCGCGCATCCGCAGGCGCGGCGGTCGTCGGATCGGTACCGGGCCGCGGATTGAAGTCTTTCGGAATCGGATTGTGGATGCCGTATTCAACGTCGTCGGGAATGATGCCGAGCGCATCGCAGCCGTGATCGTTCAGCGGTGGAACGGTCTCTGCCACCCGATCCGGAATCAACGCATACCCGGCCGGTAGCGGCGCGACCGATCCCGCGAGTCGTCCGACGTCGAACGCCGAAAGCAGATCGCTGTTGAAAGCGACGCCGTCGTCGTCCGGGCCGAGATTGGCTTGGCCGTACTCGGTTTTACCCTGCTTGCGCGCCTCGGCTTCATCGGGGAGATCCGCGAGGTGGGGCAGGTCGAACAGTTCGTCGATCAAGCGGATGATCGAGTTGTGGTCGCCGCTTTCGTGCGAGATCGTATGCGCGTTTGCGTACGGCGAAACGACGATCAGCGGAATCCGAGGACCGTGAACGAGCGGCAAACCGGCCGGCGAGTATTCGAGGATGTTCGGGCGAACGTGATCGTAGTCTCCCTCCGACTCGTCGTAGGTGATCAGGATCGCGCTCTGGCTCCAGTAAGGGCTCTTCACGATCGAATTGACTTCACGCGCGACGAGCGCTTCGCTGATCTGCGCGTCCGAGTACCCTGGGTGATCGTCGTCCCCAAGGAAGTTCGCTTGCACCGCGGGATCCTTGAACGCCGGCTTGAGACCGACCAGATTTTCGTAGCCTCCGCGCAAGTAGAAGACGCCGCCGGATGCGGGCAACCGCTTCGATCCGATCGCTACGAAAAAGTCGTTGAGCCCGTGAAGGTGTGAGGAAACCACGTAGTTATTCGAGACGTAGCCAAAATACTGAGGACCGTTATGATGTCCGATGTAGCTCTCGTGTAAGACCGCACCGTCGGTCGGCTCGCGATCGTACCCTTCTTGGAACCAGCCCCACGGAACGGCTTTCGTCTTGAGCGCCGCGATCGCGGGAATGTCTGCCTGCACGTCGGCGAGGTCGGTCGAACTCATCGTATCGAAACCGGTGATCGTCTTGATATCGGCGCCGTTGAACGTGAACGGCAAGCTCGCGTACGTCTGATTGAGCTGATGCGTGTTCGGGTTATCGCCGGGATTGATCGGCTGACGATTGACCGTCGCGGGGTCGGCCGCGGATCCCCAGAACGGGTCGTTGTCGGAGGTAACCGGTTCGCCTTGGCCGAGCGCGGCCAAGACCGGATTGCTCGACGCCTGATCGGGATGCTTGACCCACTGGGTCTCGCCCGTCTGACCCGCGACCATATCGATCGCGTTCGGCGTCGACGGGCCGATCGTATGTTGAAAATAATTATCGAACAGCGTGAAGCGGTTCGCATAGTTCCACAAGAACGGGATCGTATCGCAGTCTTCGTAGGCCATCGTCAGTTCGCCGTACTGCTTGGCCTTGAGCGTCGGATTCGCGCCGGGAGTCGTATACTTCATCTCCTCGGTGATCGCGAACTTGTCCATGTCGGCGTAACCGTTGACGACGTTCATTTTCGTCGCCATGCGCACGAAACTGTGGTCGACGTCGTCCGTGTCGGCGGCGTGCTGCGCGGGCCCGATGCGGAAGGGCGCGACCGAAACCGGCTTACCGTTCGTGTCGAGTAACCCCTGATAGTAGCCCGGCGTCTGCGACGGAGGCTGCGAGAAAAGATTATGGGCTCCGGGGAACGAGCCGAAATACGAATCGAACGAGCGATTCTCCTGAAAGATTACGAACACGTACTTCACGCGCTTCTTCAAAAGCGCGAGCGCGGCGTCGTGCGACATCCGCGATAGATTTGCCGGATCCGAAACGTACGGTGCGATCGCAGCACTCGGCCGCGGCTGACGAACGAGCAGCGCAGAATTCGCCGAGTACGGATCCGCGACGGAGATCGCAGGCGAAGTCAGCGCTGAAACGACAGCGATAGCACACGTTCCACGAAAGAGCGAAACGAAATTCATACATCCTCGCATTGCAAAATGCTAGATTGGTTGGTGCCTTTACGGCGCGGTGAGCGTTCGCAAGCTCTCAGAGAATTCCCGGCAAAAAATGCTTCGCGAAAAAATATAACGAGCGGATAATAACGCCTTATCGTAACGTTAATGATGACGTCATTCGACGCGTAAACCGACGATCGAACCACCGCTGCGCACGGACGCGTTATTTCCGCGAGACAGATGGAAACGCGACGCGCTGCCGAGATTGTTTTCGAACACTTCACCGTAGTTTCCAACCGCTACGATCACGTCGCCGACCCACGTCGGCGCGAGTCCGAGTTGCGTACCGACCGCCGGAGGAACGCCTGGTATCGCAGCGTCGCGAATCGCATTGCGACGATTCACTCCCGCATCTTCCGCATCGACGAGTGCGCTGAACGTCCACCACACGATCTGCGACCAACGAGCGTCCGCAGGCGTGGCGCAAAGAATCGGGTCGTCCGCTAAAAATTCGGGGAGGACTCGATCGCTCGAACGGCCTTCTTCGGGATCGGCGCGCACGCTCGCGAGCGTCGACAACGGTCCCGCCAACGCATCGCAGCGTCCGTCACCATACGCCTGCCGCATTTCGTCGGTCTCTTGAAATGGATGCTCGCGTAATTCGATCGTGCGCTGCCCGAAATAGCGCACGAGCGCTCGATCCGCGTCGCTTCCGGCCTCGACACACACGGAACGATCGCGAAGCGACGCGACGTCGGCCGCGCCCGTTGCCGGCACGAGGAGCGCGAGTGCATCGTGGACGACGACCGGTCCTTGCACGAGTGGAAGCGCTGCGTGCGTTCCATCGGCTACGAGTTCCGACGCTGAGAGGAACACCACGTCATCGGCGCCTCCGGTCGAGCGATCGAACGGCTCGCCTCGAACGTACGGGCGGAACGAAATGCGCGATGCATCGCCGAGCGTTGCCGCGGCGATCGCGCGACAGACGTCGACCGCAACGCCGTACCATCTCTTCCCATCCAGGCTCGGTACCGCGATACCGGGGCGCACGACGCCGGCGCAACTCACGACGTTGCGCGACCGCACGTGCTGGAGCACGTCCGTCTCCTCGGCCCTCAGCCCACTCGACACCGAGAGCATGAAAAGAACGGCAACGATCGAGAATAGACGTACGCGCATCGCGTCGTCTTACGGACGCGTTTGCGCGAACCATCGGTTATGAAGCTTAAATTTCCTTAATCGACTCGAACCGTCGATCCACACGCGTCGAATCCGTCCGCGTGCGGATGAATCGAACGAAGCGAACGAGCCAACCGAGGAAATATCCCGTTGCCAAACCGGATACGGCGACGTCGATTCTTACGATCGTCGCATACTCGCTCCGCGCCGCCGCGAAGGCAGCAGCGACCGCAAGACCATAGCGTGCGATGAAAATCGAGGCACTTCGCACGAGCGGAAACGGAGAACCGGGTAGGCCGACGACCTGACGGGCGGGATCGTAGGTCATGCCGGTGAGGCGCGTCGCCGACCAGCCGATCGCCATACCGATCGCAACGGCGCCGGCCCACTCCAGCGGAAACGCGGGAGCGACATGCGCGCGCTGCGCGATACCGATGACGCCCCACACGATGAAGACACCGGGCACGATCAGGAGCCGCCAAATCGGAACGACGCGTGGCCGAAGCGCTTGCACGCCGGTCGCGACGAGCACGGCCAGGATCGCGAATACCCAAATCGGCGTATGTCGAACGATCGCCAGAGCCATTTCCATCGCCGAGAATCCCCCCTCGTGAATTTCACCCACGTAGGGAATGCGAGTGCGAAATGTTTCGCAACAAGCCTTAGGCGGTGGCTTCCCCGCTCGTTTCGAGTTCGCGCGTCGAGATCGGACCTTCGAGCGATGCGGCGAGCGTCAGCCCGTCCGGCAGCGGCGGAGCGTCATCGATCGCTCGCTGGAGCGCGACTTCCAAGCCGCCGCCCGCAATGGCGGCGATGCCGCGAATCTCCCAGCCCTGCGAACCTAAGAGCGAAAGCGCCGGGTCGACGCCCGAGCGAACGTCGCTCGACGCGATCGTGTGAAGAGAGAACTCGAAGCGTGAGCGCATACGTATGCGTACCCACGCGACGAGCGAACATCACGCGATGCTAGTGCGTCAGAACGAGACCGTCGCTCTCGACCTCGGCGGACCACTTTCCGAGCGATGCGAGCGAGTTCATCAGTGCACGATGGTGCATCGCCTTGTGCGCCGCAGCGGCGTTCGCGTCTTGACCCTTCCAGATCGTGAGCGCCGCGTGCTGTAGCGCACGGCCGTACGAGAACGTGAGCGGCCACGGCGCCTTCGCCTTCTGCGCCAGCACGTTGATCTCGTTGAGGTGCGCCGTGGCATCCTCGTCGCCCTGACCGCCGGAGAGGAACGCGATGCCCGCAACCGCCGCCGGGACGGTGCGCATCAACACGGTGAGCGTCGCCTGCGCGACGTCGTTGATCGAGGCTTTCTGGCCGGACTTCTGGCCGGGAACGACCATGCTCGGCTTGAGGACCATCTCTTCGTACTTCACGTTCAGACGATGGAGTTCGTTAAACACGTGATGGAGCGTGCGCTCGTGTACCGCAAAACTCGTCTCCATCGACTGCGCCGCGTTGCCGTCGCTGAGCACCTCGGGCTCGACGATCGGCACGAGGCCGCCCGCTTGGCAAATCGCCGCATAGCGGGCGAGCGCGTGGGCGTTCGCGTGCAGGCACGCGTCGGTCGGGATCCCGGTCTTCTCGTCGATCGTGATGACCGCGCGCCACTTCGCGAACTTCGCGCCGAGCTTTACGTACGCTTCGACGCGCTTCGCGAGCCCGTCGAGACCCTCCGTGATCTTTTCATCGGGCTTCGCGAGCGCGAGCGGGAACGTTCCCGTATCGAGCTTGATGCCCGGGAACGAACCGTCGGCATGCAACATATCGACGAAGCTCTTTCCGGACCGGCCGTTCTGATGGATCGTCTCGTCGTAGAGGATCACGCCGCTGAAGAACTTTCCGAAATCCGGAACCGTGAAGAGCAGGTCGCGATAGTTGCGACGCATCTCTTCCGTTTCGGGAATTCCGAGGGGCGCGAAGCGCTTGTTCGCCGTGCCCGTGCTCTCGTCGGCTGCAAGAATACCCTTACCGGGGGCCACCATCGCTTTCGCGGCCGATGCGAGTTCGCTGCTCATGAAGGTACGTGCTCCTTGAGAAGAGTCGTTGAAGAAAGCCCGCTCAGGGCATCCAGGTTGACGAACGCTTGGAGATCGTGTTTCCCATCCACCATGCGCATCGTATTCGTCAGGGACGAAATGATTATGGACTGCGTGTACGCGGAACCGCGAACGTAGCTGACGCCCTGTAAGAGCTCTCCGTCCGTGACGCCCGTCGCGACGAGCATCGAGAGGTCGGATTGGCAGAGGTCGTCGAGATGCAGTACCTTCGAGGGATCGATGCCCTCCTCGCGTGCGATCGCGGCTTCGCCATCGCGGAGCCAGAGGCGGCCTTGCATGTCGCCGCCGAGGCACTTGATCGCGCACGCGGCGACGACGCCTTCGGTCGCGCCGCCGATGCCGAGGAGCATGTCGATCCGGCTGCGCTCTTCGAGCGCGGCGATGATGCCGTTCGCGATGTCGCCGTCGCCGAAGAGCCGCACGCGCGCACCGATCTCACGCAGCTGGCGAACGTAGTCGTCGTTGCGCGGACGCTCGAGCACGGCGACCGTAATCTCTTCGACCGGACGGCCCATCGCGCGCGCCACGTTGCGGACGTTCTCTTCGACGCTGGCGTCGATCGAGATCGCGCCCTTCGCCGCTTTGCCGACGATGATCTTGTCCATGTAGGCGATGTGCGTGTGGAACAGCGATCCGCGCTCGGCGGCGGCCACCACGGCAATCGCGCCGTGCCCCCCCTTGGAGGCGAGCGTGGTGCCGTCGATCGGATCGACGGCAACGTCCATCTTCGGGCCGTCGCCCGTGCCGACGTGCTCGCCGATGTAGAGCATCGGGGCTTCGTCTTTCTCGCCTTCGCCGATGACCACGACGCCGTCGATATCGACCTCGCCGAGCACCCGGCGCATGGCGTCGACCGCGGCCTGATCGACGCCGTTCTTGTCGCCCCGCCCGACGAGCTTGCCCGACACGATGGCGGCGGCTTCGGTCGCTCGCAGGAACTCCAACTCGACGCGAGCGTCGATCCGTCGTCTGGTCATCGCCTTACCATATCTCGCGGGCACACAAAAGTCTTGCCGCCAAAAGTCCGTAGGTCGAGGGGCCCTTCGGGCGGTACGCGCCCCGGTCCGTCGAACTGCCGCGCATGCCCACGATCACGGCACCGCGGCTTCGCGAGCGCTTCCCCACGCTCGCTCGTGCGACGTACCTCGTATCTCATTCGATGGGAGCGCCGCCGCTCGGCGCCCGCGACGCACTCGCGGCCTACTGGGCCGCGTGGGCCGAAAACGGGCCCGAGGCCTGGGAACGCTGGCTGCCCGAGATCGCCGCGATTGCGGACAATCTCGGCAGTATCTTCAACGCTCCGCCGGGCTCCGTTTCGCTCGTTCCGAACGTGTCGCTCGCCCAGGCGGCGATCGCCTCAGCACTTTCCTTCGAAGGCGAGCGTTGCGAGGTCGTGATCGAAGCGCTGCAATTTCCCTCGGTGACGTATGTATGGAAGGCGTGGGAGCGCTACGGCGCGCGCGTCGTGGAGGTGCCCTCCGACGACGGACGCACGATGTCGACCGATCGGATCTGCAGCGCGATCGGCGAACGCACGGCCGTCGTCGCACTCTCGCACGCCGCCTACGTTTCCGGCGCGACGATCGACGTGGCGGCGATTGCCGAACGCTGCCGGGAGACGGGTGCGCTCTTCGTGCTCGACGCGTATCAAACGACCGGGATCGTTCCCTTCGACGTGGCCGCGCTCGGCGTCGACGCCGTCGTCGGCGGGAGCCATAAGTGGCTCTGCGGGGGGCCGGGCTGCGGCTTCCTCTACGTGCGGCCCGGCGTGCGCGAGCGTTTGGAGCCGGCGATCACGGGGTGGATGGGGCACGCGGATCCCTTCGCGTTCGAATCCGCACCGATTCGGCTCGCGGCGGACGCGCATCGTTTCAACACCGGAACGCCGACCGTCCCCGGTTACCTCGCCGCCCGCGCGGGGCACGATGCGATCCTCGACGTCGGTGTCGAGGCGATCCGCGCGCACAACATCCGCTTGACCACGATCCTGGCCGACGGCGCGCTCGCCCGCGGTTTCAGCGTGCCGACGCCGCTCGATCCGGCGCAGCGCACCGGATGGATCGGCATGGATTTCGACGGTGCCGATCGTGCGGCATCCGCGCTCTTCGAACGCCGCGTCTTCGTCGACTATCGTCCGGGTTGCGGCCTGCGCGTGAGCCCGCATTTCTATACGTCGGATGCGGACGTCGACGCATTCTTCGCCGCGATCGACGAGATTCGCGGCGTTCGCGCATGATGAGAGCGCGCGCGGCGCTCGCCGCCGTCTCTCTTTCGCTCGCAATCGTGGGCTTCGCACCAGGCGCCGATCGCGCGAACGCGATGTCCGACGTTCCGCCGCTGCCGCGTTGCATCGTCGCCGACGCGGAGTTGCGCACGCGGCTCGACTCGGCGGTGAACATCGCGGGCGACGCGTTCACCTTCGAAGTCGTCGAGCACGTCGACGCGCACGGCACGATCCCGGAGATCTTGGCGGGCACGAAAGGCTACGGCGTGATCGCGTTCGCCGATCACGCTCACGGCTCGGGCATGCCGGGCAAGCTCGTGGTCGAGCCGCGCTTCCTCAAAATGCCCGATGGTTCGCACCTGCCCGTGATGGCCGACCCGCAACTCGGTGAGATGATCGCGGAAGGCTCGTCGAGCAACGTCCCGGGCGCCCTCGAACTCGTGCCGGGCATCGGACTCGCCGTCACCGGTTACAACGCCCTCCATCGCGGCAAAGAAATCGTGTTGGACAAGGGCATGCCGTTCCGGGTCGTTATCGGCGACGATCTCGCGTCGGCCGCGTGCTTCGTCCCGTCGCCCGATTCGCTCAACGTGAGATGACGTGACGCGCGCGGACTTCGTTCTCGCCGTCGTCGCCGCACCGGTCGTCTCGCCGCTGCCGATCCCATCGGCGCTTCCAACGGGCTCGCCCTCGCTCGCCGTCTACCACGCGCGCCCCGAAGGTGCGAACCCGGCGGCGCTCTCACCCGACCAACTGCTGTACGCCAAGGACGTGCACGTCCACATCGTCGACGACGCGGCCACGATCTCGGCGACGCGGACGGCGGTCGACGCGGCGCACGCGCACGTGCAAGCGAACGACGCCGCGCTCGACGCCCGGTGGGGCCTACGCTTCACGACGGCGACGGGCCGCGCCGTGCACTCCGTCTATTGCGATGCCGGCTGCGCGCGCGGCCTCATCGACGGCCGCGCCGTCACCTTCGAGAACGGCAGCATCCTCGCCACGTTCCTCGAAGAGCATTTCGGGTAAGGGCGAACGCAGACGACGTCGCGGGCGTCATATCTTCCGGGGGTTGTGCAGTGGCAGTTAAGAGACCAGCGATCGATCTGACGGACGTTCTCTCACGAGCAATCGCGAAGCTGCGGATTCCCGAACGCGTGGGGATGCTACCGAACGTCGCCTCCGAGCGCACGCGCACGCTGAAAGGCCGCATTTCGGGCGCGAAAGCCGTAACGAGCGTCTGCCCGTACTGCGCGGTCGGTTGCTCGACGCTCGCCTACGTGAGCGACGAAGGCAAACTCCTCGATGTCGAAGGCAACCCCGATAGCCCGATCAACGGCGGCCACCTCTGCCCGAAGGGCTCCGCCATCTTCGGATTGACGGTCAACGAACAGCGCTGGACGACCGCGAAATACCGCGCGCCCTATTCCGCGGAGTGGAGCGACGTGCCGCTCGAGTGGGCGATGCAGCGGATCGCGGAACGTTTCAAGGAGACGCGCGACGCCACGTTCGTTCGCACGAGTCCCGAGGGGAAGCGCCTCAACCACACGCTCGGCATCGCGTCTCTCGGCGGCGCGACGTTCGGAGTCGAAGAGAACTACCTCTTACAGAAACTCTTCAAGGCATCGGGTGTCGTTTCGGTCGAGAATCAGGCTCGAATATGACATAGCTCCACGGTGCCTGGTCTAGGCACCTCATTCGGTCGCGGCGGCGCGACCACGTTCGTTCAAGATCTCCAGAATAGCGATTGCATTCTGATCGAGGGATCGAATTTCGCGGAGTGCCATCCGGTCGCGTTTCGCTTCGTCATGAAAGCGAAGGAGCGTGGCGCGAAGATCATTCACGTCGACCCGCGCTTCACGCGCACGTCGGCCGTGGCGGACGTGTACGCGCCGATCCGCAGCGGCAGCGACATCGTGTTCCTCGGCGCGCTCAT
>Ga0116227_10011148_pt1 | contig 15255 bp, 17 predicted proteins | sample S1TSphgellanicum_FD_89693 | JGI IMG/M metagenome (GOLD analysis project Ga0116227, IMG submission 89693) | Host-associated microbial communities from peat moss isolated from Minnesota, USA - S1T2_Fb - Sphagnum magellanicum MG | ecosystem: Host-associated > Plants > Peat moss > Unclassified... | reverse complement strand
TTCTCTATGAACGAGGGGCGCCTGCGTCCGGTATTTTTGTGGTACTCCGCGGACGCATCGTCCTCCGTACCCGCGTCAAGTCCGGTCGCGGGTTCGTCCCATCCGTTGCCACCGTCGGCATGACGTTCGGTGGCGAGGGCCTCGTCGGCCTCAACCGCGTGAGCGCCGTGTACGCGACCGACGCCCGCGCCGACCAGGAGACCGAGACGCTGTACGTCAACGCCGAGCGATTCCGGTCGCTGCTCCGCGAGCGGCCGTCCGAAGCGCTCTCCCTCGTCTCTCAAGTTATGGACGAGCACGCTTCGCTCTTCGACCGGCTGCGCGAGCTGGCGACGTTCAGCGTCGAGCAGCGGTTGATCGCGGCGCTCGTCCGCATGGGCCACCAGGGGGTCTTCGTTCGACCCGGTGAGCGCCTCGTCGTCGATGCGGCCCAGTACCGGCTCCTCTGCGAGCTGGTTGGCGCGACCCGCGAGTCCGTCTCCCTCGTCGTCAACCGCCTCGTCGGATCCGGACTCGCCGAACGTCGCGCCGGCGGCGGGATTGTCGTCTCGTCGCCGGCCGATCTGCTCGAACATGCGTCGATCCCCGCGCCGCCCGGTGCGACCGGCGGCCCCCTGGTCGCCGATCGCGGCGACTCGTTGACCGTCTGACGCGCCGGCACGACCCGTCGGCGCGGCTGCCCGCCACCGCGCGGCGCGCCGGGTTTCTATACTTCGCCCGTGTCTCCGCCGGCCCGCTCCCGCGCCCATCGCCTCGAGACGCTGGTTGCCGAGCGGCTACCGGTCGGCGCCAGCGGGATCATCCCGGGCGCCGAGTCGATCGCGCTGTCGCATCCCGGCCCGCGCGCCGCGCTGCTCGTCCACGGGTTCGGCGACACCCCGCAGACGCTCCGCTACCTCGCCCACGACCTCCACGCGGCCGGCTGGGCCGTGCGCGCGCCGCTCCTTCCCGGACACGGCCGATCCCTCCGGGAGTTCGCGGCTTCCCGGCGCGACGACTGGATCGCCCTGGTGCGGCGGGACCTCGACGCGCTCCGCGCCGAGTACACGACGGTGGCGCTCGTCGGGCTCTCGATGGGCGGCGCGCTCGCCACGATCGTGGCGGCGATGGTGCCCGACCTCGCCGCCCTCGTCCTCGCCGCGCCGTATCTCGGCATGCCCCTCTCGCTCCGCGCGTTCGCCCGGGTCCACCGTCTGGCCGCGCTGGCGTGGCCGTGGGTCGATGGTGGCGCCCGCGGGGCGTCGATCCGTGACCGCCGGGAAGCCGCGGGCAACCTCGCCTACGGTGTCACGACGCCGGCGCTCGTCGCCGAGCTGCGGGCCGTCGTCCGGGCGGCGTGGGCCAGCCTGCCGCGTGTCACCGCGCCGACGCTGATCGTCCAGTCGCGCGGCGACAACCGCGTCGCGCCCGACGTCGCCGTGCGCGCCCTTGCGCGCCTCGCCGCGGCCGACAAGGAGTTGGTCTGGATCGATGACGGGGCGCACGTCATTACTGTCGATTTCGGGCGGGAACGCGTCAGCGCCGCCGTTCTGGCCTGGCTGACCGCGCACGATAGACAAGAGTCGAACGCCCGATACCTTTCGCCGCCATGACGATTCGGATCGGCGTGCCGACGGAAACCGGCGTGGGCGAGCGGCGGGTCGCACTCGTCCCCGATGGCGTGAAACTCCTCTCGAAGGGCGGCGCCGCCGCCGTCTCGGTGCAATGCGGCGCCGGCCGGTCGGCGGGGTTCACCGACGATGCCTACCGCGCGGCCGGCGCGACGCTGGTCGATGACGCGGCCGACATCCTCGGCGCCAGCGATGTCGTGGTCAAGGTGCAGCGGCCGACGCCCGCCGAGACGGCCCGCATCGGCGAGGGAACGGTGCTCGTCAGCCTGATGGGGAGTGGGGCGGCAGCCGCCGAGTTGCCGCCGTTGCTCGCCGCACGCCGGATCACCTGGCTCGCGCTCGAGCGCGTCCCGCGCATCACGCGCGCCCAGTCGATGGACGTGCTCTCGTCGCAGAGCACCGTGGCGGGCTACAAGGCGGTCCTCCTCGCCGCCTCGACGCTGCCGCGCATGTTCCCGATGCTGACGACGGCGGCCGGCTCGATCGCGCCGTCGCGCGCGTTTGTGCTCGGCGCCGGCGTCGCCGGCCTCCAGGCGATCGCCACCGCCCGCCGGCTCGGGGCGGTCGTCAGCGCGTTCGACGTGCGGCCCGCCGCCCGCGAGCAGGTCCAGAGCCTCGGGGCGAGCTTCGTCGCCGCCGAAACGGTCACCGCGTCGGCCGAGGCGGCCGGCGGCTACGCCCGCGCCCAGTCGGACGATGAGCGCGAGCGGACGCTCGCCGCGATCGCCGCGCACCTGCCGGGTGTCGACGTCGTGATCGCCACGGCGCAGATTCCCGGCAAGCCGGCGCCGCGGCTGCTCACGGCGGCGATGGTCGGCACGATGCGGCCCGGGTCCGTGATCGTCGATCTCGCCGCCGAGACCGGCGGCAACTGTGAACTGACTCGCGCCGGCGAGACGATCGAGGCCGACGGCGTGACGGTGATCGGCCCGCTCAACATCGCCGCCACCGTCCCGTACCACGCCAGTCAGATGTTCGGCAAGAACGTCGTCACGCTGTTGCAGCATCTCACGCCGAACGGGGCGCTGACCATCGATCTCGGCGACGAGATCACCGGCGCCATGACGATCACGCACGACGGCGCCGTCCGCTAGCGGACGCGCCCGACCACGGCTGCGCCAGGAACCCACGTGTCCATCATCGCGATCACCGAACTCTACGTCTTCGTGCTCGCCGGCTTCGTCGGCTATCAGGTCATCACGCGCGTGCCGCCCCTGCTGCACACGCCGCTCATGTCGGCGACCAACGCAATCTCCGGCATCTCGCTCGTCGGGTCGCTGGTCGCGGCCGGCAGCCACCAGAGCACCGTCAGCACCGTCCTCGGGTTCATCGCCGTCACCTCGGCGACGATCAACGTCGTCGGCGGCTTCCTGATCACCGACCGGATGCTGCGGATGTTCAAGCGCCAGCCCGAGGCGCCCAAGGCGCGCGATACGACCGCCGGCGGTCCGCCCGCATGATCCGCGACATTTTCATCGAGGTCGCCTACCTGGCGGCCTCGGTCATGTTCATCATCGGGTTGCGGAGCCTGACGCGACCCGATGATGCCCGCCGCGGCATGCAGCAGGCCGCGATCGGCATGGGCCTCGCGATCCTCGGCACGCTCGTCAACCACCGGATCGTCGAGTACCAGTGGATCGCCGGCGGCCTCGTCCTCGGCTCGCTGATCGGCTACCCGCTTGGCATGTACGTGCCGATGACGGCGATGCCGCAGCGGATCGCGATCTCGCACATGTTCGGCGCACTCGCCGCGACCCTGGTCGGCGTCGCCGAGTTCTATAACTCGGGGCCCGGCGTCGGCGGCGAGCCGCTGGGCTCGGCGCGGATGACGGCGCTCGGGTTCGAGGTCCTCTTCGGCTCACTGACGATCACCGGCAGCTTCATGGCGTTCGGCAAGCTGCAGGAGCTGATCCCGGGCCGGCCGATCACGTTCAAGGGACAGAACGCCGTCAACCTCGCCCTGTTCGCCGCGACGTTCGGGATCTTCATCTACCTGATCGTCCATCCGGACAACGTCGCGCTCTTCTACACGATGATCGCGCTGTCGCTCGTGATCGGCATTTCGATGGTCCTGCCGATCGGCGGCGCCGACATGCCGGTCGTGGTCTCGCTGCTCAACTCGTACGCCGGACTCGCCTCGTCGGCGACCGGGTTCGCGATCGGCAACAACGTCCTGATCATCTGCGGCGCCCTCGATGGCGCATCGGGGTTCCTGCTTTCGATCCTGATGAGCAAGGCGATGAACCGTTCGTTCGGCAATGTCCTCTTCGGCGCCTTCGGCAGTCCGGTCGCGGCGTCCACGAAGACATCGGCCGGCCTCGTGGCGCGCTCGATCACGGCCGAGGATGCGGCGATGCGCCTCGCCTACGCCAGCAGCGTGATCATCGTGCCCGGGTACGGGATGGCGGTCGCGCAGTCGCAGCACGCCGTCCGCGAACTCGCCGAGCTGATCGAGAAGCGCGGCGGGGAAGTGAAATACGCGATCCACCCGGTGGCCGGCCGGATGCCAGGCCACATGAACGTCCTCCTGGCCGAAGCCAACGTGCCGTACGATCGGCTGTACGACATGGAGGAGATCAACAGCGAGTTTGCCCGCGCCGACGTCGCTCTCGTGATCGGTGCCAACGACGTCGTGAACCCCGCGGCGCGCAACGATCCGGGGAGCCCGATCTACGGCATGCCGATCCTGAACGTCGACGCCGCGAAGAGCGTGATCGTGCTGAAGCGGGGGATGAATCCGGGGTTTGCCGGGATCGAGAACGAGCTTTTCTTCGATCCGAAGACCAGCATGCTCTTCGGCGACGCCAAGGCGTCGATCACGAAGCTCGTCTCCGAGGTCAAGAGCGTCTGACCGCGAACGGCTGACCGGGATCCCGGGCGCGGGCGACTGACCGGCGGGCGGGCGGACTGATCGCGGACGGCAACGCGATACCGGCCGGCGGTGCGAGCGATCGCGCCGCCGGCCGGTATGCGATCAGCAGGAGCCGGTCAGGACGAGCTGCTGCTGCCGGGCGTCGGCGTCGGATGCGTGATGTGGTCGACGAACTCGCTCACCGACGCCGACACGCGCTCGCCGAGCTCCTTCCCCTGCTCGACCACGGTCGACGCGACGCGCTTGACGCGGGCGATCACCTTCTTCGCCTCCTTCTTCACCGCGCCCTTCTTCGCCGCCGCCTTCCGTGCGACCTTTTTCGCCGCCTTTTTCACGACCTTCTTCGCCGCCACCTTCTTCGCGGTGACCTTCTTCTTGACGGCCGCCTTCTTCGTCACGGCCTTTTTCGCCAGCTTCTTCCTGGCGGTTTTCGCGGTACGGCGGACCGACTTCTTCTTCACAGGCATGCGTCGAGGGCTCCCGAGGAAGGTGCGGTGTCACCAGCCAGCAAAATCACATGACACGTACTTACGGGAGATCGCTCGCGCGTGCAAGACCACCGGTGGTCTCCGCTGACGTGCGCGGCCCCGCGATCCACCGCGTTTCACCGTGCCGGGGGATCCAGAGACCCCCGGGATCGGGCTGCGCCGCCGCCCACGCCGCCACCGCCCGGCGCGGCGGTTCCGTCATCGGCTCGTCGGTCAGCTTGAAGGTGCCCCAGTGCTTGGCGGCCATGACCGCGCCGGGCGACCCGACGGCGCGGAACGCGGCCACCGCCTCCTCGGGATTGATATGGATCGTGCCCATGAACCACTCCGGGTCGTAGGCGCCGATCGGCATGCAGACCGCGTCGAACGGACCCAGTCGCGCGCCCACCACGGGGAACTCCGGAAACGCGGCGCTGTCCCCGACGACATAGACGGCCCGCCGATCCGCCCCCGACCCGGCGCGGATCGCCCACCCGCCCCACAGCGTGCCGTTGCGGTTGTCGGGCCGACGACCCGAGAAGTGCCGGGCCGGCGTCGCGGTCAGCGTCAGCCCGGCCCACTCCAGGCTCGACCACCAGTCCAGCTCCGCCACGTCCGCCACCCCCTGGCGCCGAAGCCACGCCCCGACGCCCAGCGGGGCGACCCAGCGCGCGGCCGGCGCCGCGGCGAGCAGGCGGCGGACCGTCGGGCGGTCGAGATGATCGTAGTGATCGTGCGTCGTCACCACGCCGTCGATCGGCGGCAGGCGCTCGAACTCGATGCCGGGCGCCATCCAGCGGCGGGGGCCGGCCCACGACACCGGCGAGGCGCGCTCGCCCCAGACCGGGTCGATGAGCAGGTTCCGTCCGCCGATCTGCAGCAGGAACGAGGAGTGGCCGACCCAGGTCAGCAGGACGGCGCGCGGGTCCGCGCGTGGCGACGGGAACGACGGCTCGACGCGCGGATGCGCCGCCGCAAATGCCGCCCGGTCGACGGCAGGACGTCGGTCCCGCGGCCGATCGATCAGCAGCCACTTGAGCAGCGCGCCGATCCGCCGCTCGGCACCCTCGGGGCCCCATGGGTTGCGGTACCCCCCGCCAGGCCGGTGGTGCGCGGACGCTGCGTCGCTCACCCACCAAAGCATAATCGCCGCACCTTCGTCCGCCGCGACCCCATCCGCGATGCGCTCTGCGGCCCCGTCCACGGCCCCGTCCACGGCCCCGTCCACGGCCCCGTCCAATGCCGGGCCGTGCACGCGCCCAGTAGATTGGGTGGGTTCCGTCGCACGCCCACCGCTCGAGGAGATACATGCTACCCCTGTACGGCATCCTGTCGTCGCACTGGTGGATCCCCGTCGTCTTCATCGTGCTCGCCGGCCACTGCACCAACGTCTGCGTCACGCTCTTCCTGCACCGCGCCCAGACGCACCGCAGTGTGAAGTTCCATGCCCTGGCGTCCGTCCCGATGCGCGTCTGGCTCTGGCTGTCCACCTCGATCGTCACGAAGGAATGGGTCGCCTGCCACCGCAAGCACCACGCGTTCGCCGACCGCGACGGTGATCCCCACAGCCCACTCATCGAGGGCCTCCGCAACATCGTGATCAAGGGGGCGTTCTACTATCGCCGCGCCGTCCGTGCTCCGGGCATCCTCGAGAAGTACGGCAAGGGGACGCCCAACGACTGGCTCGAGCGCCACCTCCTCGGCGGCCGCCACACGCTCGGCATCCTGATCATGCTGGCGATCGACATCTACCTCTTCAAGCCGCTCGTCGGCGGCGTCGTCTGGGGCCTGCAAATGATCTGGATCCCCTTCTGGGCGGCCGGGATCATCAACGGCGTCGGACATGCGATCGGCTATCGCAACTACGAGGTGAAGGACGAGAGCCGCAACATCGCGCCGATCGCGATCTGGCTCGGTGGCGAGGAACTCCACAACAACCACCACCACGACCCGCACTCGGCCAAGTTCAAGGCGCGCTGGTTCGAGTTCGACATCGGCTGGTTCTACATCCGCACCCTCGAGCTCGTGCGGCTGGCCAAGGTGCAGTACGCCCGCGCGACCGCCTGACCACCCCCATGGCTGACGTGACCTGCACCCGCTGCGCCCAGACGCGCGAAGGCTTCGACCGCGCGCCGTTCCCCGGTGCGATCGGCGCTCGCGTCACCAGCGAGATCTGCCGCGACTGCTGGGGCCAGTGGCTCAAGCAGCAGACGATGCTGATCAACCATTACGGGCTCAACGTGATGGACCCGCAGGCGCGACAGTTCCTGACGAAGAATCTTGAGGCATTTCTCTTCAAGGCGGGACGGGAAGAGGGCGTCGACACCAGCAAGCAGGGCACGATCAACTGGTGAGACCCGTCGGTGAGCGCCCGATGAGCGACCACCGATCGGTGCGCACGATCGTGACCCTCTCCACGCTGACCGCAGTGGCGATCCTCGCGGCCGGCGCCCGGACCCACCGCGCGGCCGATGCGCCGCCCGCGGCCCGCAGCTGGGCCGATTCGTCGTCCGCGGCCCGCAGTTGGGCCGATTCCGTCCTCGCGACGATGACGCTCCGCCAAAAGGCCGCCCAGATGGTCTGGCCGTCCCTCGTCGGCGACTACGTCAGCGTCGACGCCGCACAGTGGCGCCTCCTCCGGCATGACGTGCTGGACGAACAGGTCGGTGGTGTCACGGTCTCCGTCGGCTCGCCGACGGAAATCGCCGCAAAGCTCAACGCGCTGCAGCAGCTCGCGACGATCCCGCTGCTCGTCGGCAGCGACCTCGAGTACGGCGCCGGACAGCGCGCGCGCGGTGGCTACTTCGTGCCAAATGCCATCGACCTCGGCGGCGCCACGGTCTTTCCCCCCGAGATGGCGCTCGGCGCCACGCGCGACACCATGCTCGCCTACGCCGAGGGGACCGTCACCGCCGTGGAAGGCCGCGCCCTCGGCATCCAGATCGACTACGCGCCGGTCCTCGACGTCAACAACAACGCCAGCAATCCGGTCATCAACACCCGCTCCTACGGCGAGTCGCCGTCGCTCGACGCGGCGTTCGGGCGGTCATTCATCCGCGGGCTCCAGGACCACGGGATGATCGCCACCGGCAAACACTTTCCCGGGCACGGCGACACCGAGACCAACTCGCACCTCGCCCTTCCCGTTGTCCACGTCTCCCGCGCACGGCTCGATACCGTCGAACTCGTCCCGTTCCGCGCGGCCATCGCCACCGGCGTCGGCGCCATCATGACGTTCCACGGATCGATGCCGGCGCTCGACTCCAGCGGCGTGCCGGGCACCCTCTCGCACAATGTCCTGACCGACCTCCTCCGCACCCAGCTCGGCTTCACCGGCCTCGTGATCTCCGACGCGATGGACATGCGCGGCGTCCTCGACCAGTTCGGCGGCGTCGAGGCAGCCAAGCGCGCCGTCGCCGCCGGCGCGGATGTCCTCATTCAGCCGCTCGATATCGGCCAGACGATCGATGCCGTCGTTGCCGGCGTCCGCGAGGGGCGCTATCCCGAAAGCCGCCTCGATGCGTCAGTCCGCCGCCTCCTCGAGATGAAGCACCGGCTCGGCCTCGATCGACGCCGACTCGTCGATATCGACAGTATCCGGAGCCTCGTCGCCGACTCGAGCCACCTCGCCGCCGCCCGCACCGTCGCCGACCGGTCGATCACCGTCGTCAAGGACTCGCTGCACCTCCTGCCCCTCGGCCGGCTGAACCACGGCGCCCGAATCCTCTCGATCACGATCGGCCGTCGCGCCGACCTGGGTGCCGGCGTCGCGTTCAATGCCACGCTGCGCCAGACGTTTGCCAGGACGCGCCCCGAGTTCATCGACGCCGACCAGCCGGGCGACCGATTCTGGTCGATGCTCGCCAGCGCCGACTCCGCCGACGTCACGATCGTCTCGTCCTACATCTCGCAAACGTTCGATGCCGCCGCGGTCGACGCGCCCAACGCCGTCAGCACCTTCCTCCGCCAATTGGTCGAACACGGCCATCGACCGATCGTCGTCGCCCTCGGCAACCCGTACTTTCTCGCCCAGGTCCCGACCGTTCCTGCCTACGTCGTGGCGTGGGGCGGATCCGCCGCCTCCCAACAAGCGGCCGCCCGCGCGCTGGTCGGGCTCGTTGCCGTCGGCGGGAAGCTCCCCATTTCGATCCCGCCGGTCGCCCGGTTCGGCGCCGGTATATCGATGCCGTCAAGCCCTTGATCAAAGTCGCCACACACGACTAATACTGAAATGTGCGCGATCGGATCTCCCCCGCCCGCCGACCCGGCTACTCGGTCGATACAGTACTGCTGACCCCGGTTGGTCGGCACCTGGCCGTCCTCCTCGTGCGCGCCCCCGAGGGCTCCGGCGAGCGCTGGGTCGTCCCGTGGGGCCTCCCCAAGGCCCACGACGCCGCCCTCTCCGACACCGGCGCCAGAATCGCGCGGAGCGCCCTCGCCACCGCTCCGAGCTGGATGCACCAGGTCGGCGCCTTCTCCGACGGACGCCGGCATCCCAGTGACGCGGACCTGACCATTGGCTTCGTCGGCACGGTCCCGCTCGGCGCGCATGTCGCACCGGGCGAGGACAGCGCGTGGTTCCCGATCATTGAATTGCCGCCACTATCGCCGCGTCAACGCGCCATTATAGACTCATCAGTCGCACTACTCCGGGTGAAAGCCGACTCGGCACCGGTCGCGTTCCGGCTCCTGCCGTCGACGTTCACGTTGAGCGATCTGCAGCGCGTCTACGAGATGCTCCTCGGCCAGCGACTGCACAAGGCGAGCTTCCGCCGCGCGTTGCAGGCGGCGACGCTCGTCGAGCCGACGGAGGAGTGGCGCAGCGAAGGGCGCGGGCGACCGGCGCAACTCTTCAAGTACGCGCCGCGCCGCCGTCGACGCGCGCGTCGCGGCCTGCGCTTCGATCAGGTCCACGCCTGGTGACCGCGGGTCGTCGGCCGCGCGCCTGCGGCTGACCAGCGAGTTAGTCGCTTTTCGTTTCCAATTCGCGTTTCTGCTGCCAGTCGCGGATCGCGCGTGCGACCAGGACGTTGTCGGCGGCGATTGCCACCAGCGGATCGGCCGCGCGCCCCGCCGTCTCGCCGGCCGACTCGGCCAGGATCGGCGGTTCGTGGCCGTCACGCCGCAGGGGGTCGGTGCGCCGCTCGACCCACAGGACGGCGCGATAGGCGATCGCGCCCCCCTCGGCCATCTCCAGCTCCACAATCACATGGCCACCACCCGGCAACTCGCGGGTGTACGTCGTCACCATTCGCGGTTCGCCGCCGCGCGCAGCGCGAACGTCGGATCCACGCGCGCCGATTCGTAGACGATCCCGTCGAGCGGCAGGATCCGTCGGACGGCGATCAGGCGCTGATTGAACCAGGTGCGTCGCCCGCCGGCCCGGGTCAGCAGATCGAGGCGCACCTGGTGCCCGGTGCTGGACGCATGGATGATCGTGTCGCCGCCAACGTACATCGCGATGTGCTGCGCGCCCTGTCCACCATAGAAGAACAGGAGGTCGCCCGCCTGCAGCGTGTCACCGACCGCCGGCGCTTCGCCGAGCGCCGCCTGCTCGTGCGCCGTCCGGGGCAGGCCGATCCCGTGGTGCGCGAAGACGTAGCGCACGAATCCCGAGCAGTCGAACGCCGCCGGCGTCGTCCCGCCCAGCACGTAGCGGACGCCAATGAATCGGCGCGCGGTCGCCACGACGGTCGACCCGTCGATGCGGCCGGGTCGGGCGATCGTCATGAGCCCCGGCGCGGCGGGGGTGCGCACGCCGGCGGATCGGTATGACGCGCTGTAGGCCGCCCGCTGCGCCGTCGCGGCGGCGCTGGTTACCGTGCTGGCGCTCATGCCGATCGCCAGGAAGGTCGTCAGCTGACGAATGGATCGCATCCTGAAATCGACGATCCGGGCCGTGCCGAGTCACTCCCGCAGCGCGCGCCGCCTGCTCACGCGCGCGCCGCGCGCGGTGAAGAGTCCCCGTCAGACCTTCACGACGTCGGACGCCTGCGGTCCCTTCTGTCCCTGCACGATCTCGAATTCCACCTTGTCGCCCTCGCCGAGCGACTTGAATCCGTTCCCCTGAATGGCGCTGAAGTGCACGAAGACGTCAGGTCCACCCTCGCGAGAGATGAATCCGAACCCCTTTGCGTCGTTGAACCATTTCACGCTACCTGTGATACGTGCCATGGAGCCGTTCCTCATCCCGGAGTGGGGCTGACTGTGTGCGGATCTCGCGCTCGTCGACGAGACCACGCCACGCACCGCCGCCGACGCGGATCGATGCGCAACGTCGAACACAATCGTTTGGCAAAATTCGTGCAGCGGGAGCCATGGCCGAGCTCGCTCGGTCAGTCGCGCTCCGTGCTGCGCCAGCGTGCCGCTACGCGGCGCCCGCGATATATCGGGCGAACCGGCCGCACCGCGTGCACTTCAGCGTCACGTGCGACTTCGGCGGGGGCGGGGTCCGCACCGGATCGCGCTCGATCGGGCCGGAACACGAGGGACAACTGAGCGGAGAGCCGCTGCGATCGCTGGCGATCAAATGGAGCGCCTGGGCCGGATTATATGTGTTCGGGCGTGGCTTCCGCATCTTGCCTCCTCAAGAAGTGCCGCCCGCGCCGTACTCGGCTGGCGGGCGCTCGTACCCGCTAAAAGTAACCGCCTATCGTTACAGGGCACAGTGATAGGCGATATCTCGGCTTGTACGGCGCACCGGCACAAAACGTTCCGTTTGGCCGTCATCCGCTGTCACGTGACGTAGACGACCTCGCCGTCGGCCGCGATCCCCATCTCGTGCTGCATGCCGCAGACGCCACACGTTTTCGTCGCGTGCCAGGCTTCACCGAGCTCGCTGCGCGTCGCCTCGGTCGCGTCCTTCACCACGAGCGACTTGAAGCTGTACTCGCCGCAGTTCTCGCACGCGTGCGCCTTGGCGATCCGCTCGGCGCGGTCGCGCGTGATCACGCGCGCGGATCGCTTCGGCCGCCGTCGCCCGCGACCGGCGGGAGCGCCGGAGTCCGCGGCGGCGCAGCGTTCGCACTCGAACTGCGCGGCGGTGGGCCGGCGCCCCACGGCTCACCCGGCGTCGCCGACCGCAGCAACTCGCGGATGCCGCCGATCGCCCCCATCAGTCCCGCGGCGTCCGACGGCAGGAAGACCGTCGAGCCCTTCCCCTGCGACAGCTGCGGCAGCGCCTCGAAATAGCGCAGGCCAAGCAGGTAGAGCGCCGCCTCCCCCTCCGGCAGCGTCGCCGCGATCTGCGAGATCGCCTGGGACTCGGCGGCGGCCATCGCCAGCCGCGCCTCGGCGGCGCCCTGGGCCCGCAAGACCGCCGATTCCTTCACGCCTTCCGCCTCGAGGATCGCCGCGCGCTTCCCCGCCTCGGCGTTCGTCACCGCGGCGCGTCGCTCGCGCTCGGCGCGCATCTGCAGCTCCATCGACTGCTGGATCTCGTGCGGCGGCTCGATCGATTGCAGCTCGACGCGGGTGACGTCCACCCCCCAGCCAATCGACGCCTCCTCGATCACGTCGCGCATCCGGCGGTTGATCGTGTCGCGCGACCCGAGCGTCTGGTCCAGCTCCATTTCGCCGACGATGTTGCGCAGCGTGGTGCGCGTCAGCGTCTCGAGCGCGAACGGCAGGTTCTGGATCGCGTAGGTCGCCTTCTGCGGGTCGGCGACGCGATAGTAGATCACGGCGTCGATGTCGATCGTCACGTTGTCCTTCGTGATCACCGACTGGCTGGGGAAGTTGAGCACCTGCTCCCGCAGGTCGATCCGCATCGTCGAGCCGGCCGTGATCCGCTTGACGCCGTTGACGTCGGTGTCGAAGACGCGCACGTCGATCGTGCGCGGACGGTCGATGAACGGCAGCAGCACGTTGAACCCGGACCGGGCCACGCGGTGGAACCGCCCGAGGCGCTCGATCACCATCACCTCGGCCTGGCCGATGATCTTGACCGCACTGGTCGTGATGAACAGCGCCACGATCGCGGCGAAGATCACGACGCCAAGGACGATCCCCATCACGGACTCCAGTCGGCGACGAAGACGTTCAGGTCGCGCGGGCCCGACGTCCCGCGACTCGACTCCCACACGATGCGGCGGCCGTCCGGGCTGAACTCCGGGAATCCATCGAACCCCGGATCGCTCGTGATCGCCTCGAGATTGCTGCCGTCGGCGTCGATCAGGTAGAGATCGAAGTTCGCCGCCTCGCGGCCATGCGGGTGCAGGTAGTTCGACGAGAAGATGATCCGCCGGCCGTCCGACGTGAAGTACGGCGCGAAGTTCGCCCCCCCCAGATGGGTGATCTGATGCTGGCCGGATCCATCGGCGTTCATGACCCAGATCTCCATTTTGTTCGGCCGCACGATGTGTTGCGCGAGCAGCGCGCGATACTCCGCGAGCTCCGTCGAATCCGTCGGGTGATACGCGCGGTACACGATCCGCTTGCCATCCGGCGAGAACCATGCCCCGCCGTCGTACCCCGGCGTGTACGTCAGCCGCCGCAGATGCGACCCGTCGACATGCATGGTGTACAGCTCGAGGTCGCCATCCTTGAGCGACGTGAAGACGATCGTCCGTCCGTCCGGCGAGAGCGTCCCCTCGGCCGTGTACACCCCCCAGTGCGTGAGCCGCTCCGTCCCGGACCCGTCGCGATTCGCGGTGTAGATGTCGTACGGATCGAGACCCCAGACATACCCCTTCGATGGATCGGGGCGCGGCGGGCACGCCGAGTCCGCGGCCGATGTCGAGGCGAAGAAGATCCGGTGGTCATGATCGTAGTAGGCGCCGCAGGTCGTCTTCCCCTGGCCGTTCGACACCCGGTGGAGTCCCGATCCGTCGATCCGCATCGTGAATTCCTGGTCGCACCCGCGACCGTCACGGGTCGCCTGGAAGATCAGCGCTTCGCCATCGGCGCTGAAGTACGCCTCGGCGTTTTCGCCGACGGTCGTCAGTTGCCGGACATGGGACAGGTGCCGTCGCTCGGCGGGCGTCATCACGACCGTGTCGCCGGGCGGCCGTGGACTGTCGGCCTCCTGGCCGGACACAGTCCCCGAAATGCAGAAGGCCGCCATCACGGCGGCCCACTGCGCACGACTGCGGGCCCTCACTGGCCCGCGTGCGGCTGCTGCTGCGCCACCACGAAGAGGTCCTTTTGCGACTGCCCCTTCTGCAGCAGTTCGACCGCCTTCTTGAGCTGGACATCGTCGTTGAACTCGCGCCGCTTCGCCGTCGAGTCGCCAAACGCGATGCGTGCCACCCGGTTCTCCAGCAGCTTGTCGACATAGGCGTGCACCGAGTCGTACTCGGCGCGCGGAATCCGCACCCCGGCCGTCTGCAGCCGCTTGTAGAGCGTGTCGCGCCACGCCGGCTGCACCGTGAACTCGCGGGTGACCGTCGGCTTGAGATCGGTCGCGTACCCGGCGAGGGTCTGCAGGACGACCTGGGCCTTGGGCGCGAGCAGCTTGTTGAACTGCTGCTCCGCGGTCGTGAAGGTGTCCGGCTTGACGACGACGTCCGGCGTGATCGCGCCGCCGCCGTAGACGACGCGGCCGCCATCCGACTTGAACGCCGGCCGGGCCTTGCGCGCCGAATCCGTCTCCAGCGAATCGGGGTGTACTTCGACGAACTCGCCGTCGGGCAGCAGTTTCCGCTCCTTCTGGATCGAGCGCCCGCTCGGCGTATACCACTTCGCTGTCGTCATCTTCAGGGCGTAGCCGCCGTCCAGCGGAAAGAGCGTCTGCACGAGGCCCTTGCCAAAGGAGGTCGTGCCCACGACGAGCGCCCGATCGTGATCCTGCAGCGCGCCGGCGACGATCTCGGAGGCCGACGCCGTCCCGCCATTCGTCAGCACCACGAGTGGTACCGTCGGCACCAGCGGCTGGCGCTGCGCCGCGTAGACCTGCGGCTCCTGGTTCCGTCCGCGGACGCTGGCGATCTCCTGCCCGTCCTGGAGGAAGAGATTGCTGACGGCCAGTGCCTGGTCGAGGATGCCGCCCGGGTCGTCGCGGAGATCGAGGACCACGCCCTTGGCGCCTTCCTTGACGACAAGGCGACGCAGCGCGGCGTCGAGGTCATCGGCCGCATCCTCGTTGAACTGCTGCAGCGGCACATACGCGATGTCATGATCGAGCATGATCGCGAACGGCACGGCCGGGATGTGGATGATCGCGCGGGTGAAGTGGAAGAGCAGCGGATCGCTGACCCCCGGCCGCAGGAACTTGACCGTCACCTTCGTCCCCGGCGTGCCCACCAGGTAGTCGGAGACCTGGGTCAGCTTCCAGCCCTGGGTCGACGCGGTGTCGACGTTCACGATC
>Ga0116227_10011147_pt1 | contig 15257 bp, 12 predicted proteins | sample S1TSphgellanicum_FD_89693 | JGI IMG/M metagenome (GOLD analysis project Ga0116227, IMG submission 89693) | Host-associated microbial communities from peat moss isolated from Minnesota, USA - S1T2_Fb - Sphagnum magellanicum MG | ecosystem: Host-associated > Plants > Peat moss > Unclassified... | reverse complement strand
TCATCACGGCCCGGACTTGGGGGAAGCCACCACCTTCCCCCTTATAGTATACTCTGTGGCTGGCCACAGAGCCTACATCTAAATGGTTTTTTTGTCTTGGGACTCCCGAGTGGGAGTCCCGAAATCACGCCAAATGGGACTCCCACAACTTTGGAGCCCCATAACTTTGCGAGCAGACCTCGGATCGAGATGTGGTCTCAAGCAAAGTTGTAGCTTTCATCAAGAACTTTTCAATGGTATCTCGCACGCCCTCTGCAACTAAGTAAATCGGGTCGATTCCCAACTTTTTCTGGTCGGAAGTCAAACTGGCAATTTGACTCACGGCCCTTCTTTTGGCCATAACTTGTGTTTCATATGTCCAAATGCACAATACGAGCCCATTTAAGACATCTACGTTCCAAGAGTTTTGCAATGTTATAAAAAATGCCACAAGCCATTGAGTTTTGACCCCTGAAATCGTTCTCTAAAATTTTAGGAGTTCATTGGGACTCCATCTCCCAAAGTGGGAGTTACCTTGGGAGTGTGAAGGTTCACTCCCTCATACTCCCTCACACTTTCTTACACTCCTGAGAGTTTGTGATGTGACTCCTAGGCTTCTTCTTGGCCCGCACCCTTACAAGCCCTTTGCCTTGGTCGCAAACTCAAGGCTAAGGTTGTGACACAAATCTCCTTAAAATAGGAGTCAAATGATCTCTAATTGGAAAATGCAATACAATGTTGAAAAGATCTTTTTGAAGGATATAAGATATTGCCTTCTTATTCTCAAAAAAATGCCTAATTTAAAAAAAATATGAGCGTCCAAAATTTCAGGACAATAAAAGTCCCAATTTTGGGACTCCCATTTAGGAATCCCAAGAAAAAATGTCATTTGGATGTAGCCCCACAGAGAGTCACAAAGTATATTATAGGGAAGGGAGTGGTGTTTCTACCCAAAGGTTAGGGACTGTGTAAAGCTTATGCTTAAGGTTATCCCTACTAAATCTATCGTACCACTTATGTTCAACTTACATTGACCGCCTTCTTTCCTTAGTTGTGCAAGTGGGTGAAAACACATTAAGGTGAAACAAAAATGACACATCATGACAATCCATTTTTAGTCCATTATGAAATAAAATACACTAGGAAAGTATGACAAAAACAAGCAAAAACAAGATACTTTGAATCAAATAAGCCATGTGGCGGGGTGTTATAAGATATTTTCCCATAAGGATTTAAGCATCTTGAACTTATTTTATGATAATCTTATACTTGAAATATGAGCATCTAAATCATTATTTTCAACAAATGAAAGACTTCCTTCAGAAGCTTCATACTTGATATACATTTTTAATCATCAAATCTTTTCAAATTGTCTTGTTTAATATCAATTTTTCACAATATTATATTACCATTGATTCATTTATTCATAAAGGACATTATATCAAGGTGTATTGAGTCCATTTAATTTATGCTTGATCGGATATGTGTTTTTGTACAACTTTAAAAGTCCATAACAAATTAAATACCAAAGATTTGACCATGAAATTTTAACATAGTGTTTTGATGTATGAGTTCATTCTTGACATGAGTCCCATTTCATCATTTGCACATATCAATTGGAATAAACTACTATTGAAATATTTTTTAATGTGAAAAATGGGCTCCTAAACATTCAAAGTGTAACGTTTTAATGTGTTTTCACCCAGGTTGATTTCATTTTGAATTCTTACTAGTGAATTCATCCTAGTCCCATCATACAACTCTAGCATGATGGTCTACCCCCAAAGTGCTATGAGCTAAGGAACATGCCCCAACCTTTTTTTTTCCGTTATTTCACTATGGGACCCACTTTTGGGTCTTTTAAGGAGTTTGGGGCACATTAATTTAAGTACAATGTTTTATTAAAGAATGTTTTTGTCCAATGGAAACTAACTTTATTCCAACACTAGATGATCAAGATATTGATCATAATTTTGTTATGGACACTTAAGTCCTATCAATGCCTACTCCTGGTGGTTAAAATCATGATGTTGGCATGCATATTGATGAACTCATTTGACGTGTTGTGGATTGTAATATTTCATGTAAAATGACAATTCCAATGATGATGGTGAAATAAATGGTGAAGAGAACATTTAAACATTCAAAAACTAACATTTGTTCATATATTTGGATGTTAAATGATGAATCTTCAATTAGAAAAAACTTTTTGTTATTTTCAAAAGATGAATGGAAGAAACCTATAAGTGAATCTCAAAGGTGAAATTAAATGAAAAAGTAATTTGATGTTTGGAAAACTTATCAAAATGGATACTTTTATCAATATTGAAAACATTTTATTGAAGCAATCTGGCTAGATATTAATAATTGTTTTCATGATGGTGGTGAAAATTAATGAAAGGTGATATAATTGCAAGCCTCATGAATATTTATTTATATTTTAATCAAATATTTCAAGTTGCACTAACATTGGTGAAGAATAGTGGGATTCAACATTTGTCATCATGTTTTTTTTTCTGTGTAAGTGCACAAGTGTTCAAATCAACAATGGAAAAATCTTACAATTTAAGCATTAACAAGGCTACATGGAAGGTCATCCTAATAATTTAGGAGCATGAATACCTTATTTTAAACCATGACCTTCATTAAGTTATTCATTGTATAAATGTGCAAATATGTTTTGTTTATTACTATTTCACAATAATCACAAGTTTCTAATTAATGATCTTCTTTTTAATTATGATGTTGCTAAGAATGTGTAACCCTGGTGAAGTACTTTTGAACATTATTTGATGTCAAATATGATGAGCGTTTATTTAAACAATACAAAGTTGACATGACACATTTTTAGGACATCACTTTTCAACCTTTGTAATCTTTCATGATTGTGATGTTATTTGCACATGGTGCACATTAATTGAGCACATGCCCCCAAATGCTTTAGATGATCACATTTGTTGCCTCCAATACATAACTTTAGGAGTTTTATCTAGTTTTTAAAAAGGATAAATGTTGGTGAAGGGACAATCCACATTTGAATGAAGAAAATGGCATCAAATGCAAATGTTCTAGGTGACATCATTAATAGGAATGGTTGGGTTATTTCCATTAATTGTATGTAGGCTACTCAAGCTCCTACATAGTTAATCCAATCTATAACTAGACATAAGAATCGTAAAACATTGTTATAATACAATAATAACATCCTTATGAAACATAAGGCAACAAATACAAGGTTTTTTATGACAACCCTACCATATCTCTATCAGGGTCCAACACTTCGATTATGATCACTATTATCAACTTGAATTTCAAAAGTTTTATCAAATTGCAATCAAAAAAACTTATGATAATGTTGAAGGTAAACATCATACTGAAGGTGCAAATTGACAAGCTTGTCAAATTTGACCATTAATGGCAATTTGAATGATTGTGATTATTTTCTTTCACAACCAAGATTGGAGAACATATCACTTTCTATAATTAATTATCAACCATTTTTGAAAAATGAAAAACATCAACCCTTTGATGATCACTTTCAAAAATATAAGTTGTGCAAGGCATCATGGTGGTTTTTCAATCAACATTGAATCTTTTATATATTATGCCCAACGTGATGTGTAGAGCCCTTTGGTCTTCACTCTTCAAGCTCATGTTTATGCTCAAGAGTTTTCAAAAGGATTTTAAAAACCTTTCATTTGAAACTTGAAACTCTTCAATGGGTGCACAATAGTGCCACTATTGCAACAAGTGTCACCACTACAACAAGGACCTCATCTTGTGATGTATTAAATGCCTTCACCTCTACCTTCAAATTATCAACCATTTTCATGTTTGATTTATGAACCACCTCAACCTATGATGCATCAAATGGCTTTTGCCTCTAATTATTGATCATTTTCATTTCTGATTTATTCACCGCCTCCACCTTACCACCTAGTTCGATTTCCAAGCCCTCGTAATTTTTGAGGTGATTCTTGAAAAAATAAGACAGCATTTGGTTATCACAATGTTAACTCAATAAATGATATGCATGTTTCTCCAATTGGTGTTTAGTCAACTTCTCATACTAATACTACTGATAATGGGAGTTATTCAAGAGAGAACATCAAGGAGTGCATTGAAATCTTTCAGTAGTTTGATTGCAACAATCTCAATATCCTTTTGATGAATTCCTATGATAAGTGATTTCAAATTGATGGAGATGTTTAAGACAACATTTATCCTGCTATGATAAAAATTGTGGAAAATCTTTGTTGAGTCCAATCAATTGTGTTGATTATGATTGAGACTCAATTCTAGGAAAAAGTTATGTTCTAGTTTCCTTTGTTGAATTTTTAACAATCAAATAGCCAAATCTCATTTCAAGAAGTTTGATTGTATGTTTATGGTGTGAGAACTATCATATTTGTGCAACCTTCAAGTGCATCATTGAACAAAGGTAGCCCAAGGTTTGGAGCAAGATTGATCTTGAATGGCAACATGTCTAACGGCTCTTTTACATTCAACACGATGGAAGTCTCACAAATGAAGAATGTTCTTGAACTTTACTTAGATCATCCACCCATTTTCTATAGATGGGTTGAATTTTACATTTTTGATCGAGCTTTTTGAACATTCGTACTCATCCATTCTTTTAGAAACATACATTTAAATGATTTTGATACACTGGTTGGTTTTTGTCAATCTGTAAAACAGACCTCCAATTTTAGATGAAATCAATCAATTGATTTTTCCTCATGTGTTTGCTGCACAGCAAAGTGTCGTTGTTGCCAGTGCTATTTATCATTGACAGTGAAGAAATCACACGGATGAAGTAATATTTTTTCATCCACGAAGAACCCTTTCTGTCTATGATGAGGACTTACTGGTTACCGACCTACCGGGTCGGAAACGCGAAACGATAGTCGTTCGTCATCAGAAAATAACGCTCGTCTCAAAGACGAATCAGCATGCGACACGTCAGCGAGATTCGCCTTCCCGTCGATTACGGGGAATAAAATGTCATTTCCAAGTTTTCCACTCCAGAACTTTCGTGGCGCTCTCTCTCTCTCTCTCTCTCTCTCTCTCTTCGCTCCCGCGCTTGCGCTTGCTCTTTGATTGTGAGAAGCCTTTTTTTCTTGTGTACAATTTTGAAGGCCTCAGTGGTCGAATCTCCTCCTTGTTTTGCTTCTATACTTGGATCTCACACGGTGAATTCTTGCAGACGAGAAAGTTTTTGTTCCTCCTTTTGCCTCCTCTTCACCTTTGCTTTATTGTGTTTGTTCTTCTTGTAGTAAGCGTATACCTAGGTCGTAGTTTGTTTTCAGGTCTATTTGTAGTCTGCATATCATTTGTTTCGAGGTAAATTCTGCTCGGAGATTGTGGTTCCCCCCATCATTAGCTTTCTCTCTTTTCAGATAACGCAAACAAAAATGAACTCTGTGGAGGTCGCTGTTTCTCTAGGGTCTGGGGACTTAGGGTTTTAGTAGGTTTGGAACCTGTTTCTCTGGTAGTAAGAGGGATGCTGTTAGCTTGCTGAGAGAAAGAAAGAACTAAGAGAAGCTGTAAAGAACGTGGACAGCCAACCGCGAGAGGGGTAAGGGAAACTGTAGTCCTCTTTCTTTTTAAATCTGTGTTTCGATTTCGTCACAAGGAAGGAAAAAGGGGGGGAAGACGGGAACATGACGATTTTGTATGCTTTGGTAGCAAGAGGCACGGTAGTCCTGGCGGAGTTTAGTGCGGCATCAGGGAATGCAAGTACAATATCACGTCGTATTTTGGAGAAGTTACCGCCAGGAGGAGACACCCGTGTTTCATATACCCAAGATCGGTACATCTTCCATATCATGAAGGCAGATGGCTTGGTTTTCCTTTGCATGGCCAGCGACACGTTTGGAAGTAAGCCTTGAATTTGTAGGGTTTTCCCTTGTTAAGTTTGATTCCCGACTGCTTGCTTTACCTGACTGGATTTTAGGGTTTTGTGGTAGAAGAGTAGTTCATAGCGATTGGGATGCAGTTCCTGCATAGATGATTTAGCTCAACTTTTTTCTTTTGGTTCTCTAGGTCACTGGCTTAAGTGATTTTTAGCGTTAATCTTTGCAGGTCGGTCTTTATGGGCCATCAAATGTCAGTGAGGAGGCATTGGTCGCGTTGTAGCCACACCTGTGTGCAGTGTCATTTGTGCAATTCTTCACATTAGCTTGCTGGGTTAAAGGGCTGATGATCTAGTTCCTGTATGTAGCTGACTCTGTTGTCTAACACACTGTCATCGCAGGACGAATTCCCTTTGCATACCTCGAGGATATTCACATGAGATTTATGAAAACTTATGGGCGAGTGGCATTCACAGCTCTGGCCTATGCAATGAATGATGAGTTCTCCAGAGTGCTTCACCAGCAGATGGAGTACTTCTCAAGTAAACCTAATGCAGATGCCATAAATCGTGTCAAAGGAGAAATTTCTGAAGTATGGTATTCCAGTCTGTCCAGACATTCCCTTGAAGTTTCTTTTTTTTCACTCCTTTTCTGCTCTTCTACGTTTGCCCAGTCTTGCTTTGTTGGAATCAAATGTTAACTCATCCAAGATGATGCTGCAGGTGAGGGCTGTGATGGTCGAGAATATTGACAAGGTGTTGGACAGAGGTGATCGCATTGAGTTGTTAGTAGACAAGACATCCACAATCCAGGACAACGCATTCCACTTCAAGAAGCAGTCACGTCGACTACGACAAGCCATGTGGATGGAGAATGCGAAGCTTTTGTAAGTTTTCTATGTACTCACAGTAAGCTGTTTGTATCTTCCAGGCAGGGCTTCTGTCTCCTTGGAGTGCCTTATGTGTTCAGCAGAATTACTTCTCTTCACCAATATTATCAATTGGCACGTGGTATTTGCCTAAATTAGTTGTCCAGAAGTAGGCATCCCAGTCTGAGTTTCACACCATTTCAGCAAGCATCAAGTCGTCAAGCCGGTGCTTATGTTCACTGTTGAATGTTGCATCCATATCAGGTTTCTTAGTGTGTCAAACAGGACCTTGCTTGTGGGAGTGGTCTTCTTGGCCATCAATCTAAAAAGCAGGTGTGCAGAAAGAACTAGGTGGTAACCAAACTTAAATATTCTGGAGATCACTGCCTGGAGATTGTCTTATCTGATGACAACTAACTCTACTATTGGGTTCTGTGGTCTGCAGGATAACCTTGATTTGTGTCATTGTGGTGGTGCTCTACATTATCATCTCTTTCTTCTGTGGTGGTATCTTCCTGTCTGGGTGTCGTGGTTAGTGTTTCTGTCATTGAAACATTCCATGTGTACTTTGGCCCCCACTTCTCCCCAGGGATGGCCCTTAATAAGTGGTCAGTCAGTACCTATGAGAATATTGTGTTGTGATTAAGTGAGCATACAATTGCATACCAATGGATTACTCTGAACTCAATAGTGGAGTCTGGGTTTGATGTTTTTTGGAAGGTATAAGTTCTTCTGCTAGAATTTGTGCTTAGGATGGGGGACAACTAGTAATTATTAGGTCTCAAGTTTCCCTGATTAGGAGGGTACCAGCCATTACAATATTGATGCTTGGAATCTGTGCAATAGTGTCTGCCAGCATATTTCATTAGCTATTTTATGACCAGTTTTAGTCAGAAGGTAGATTGCTTTCAAGGTTTGTGTTAGGTGTAAATAGCTAGATTTTGGATTTTCAAGAGTGTAAACTGTTGACTGGCTGTGTCTTATGAACCTGATGTTTACAGGGGTTCCCATCTTCCTCAACTAAGACATTAGAGACTTGTTCTGAACTGTACACTGTTGGTCTGTTTGTGGGTTACTGCTGCAATGGCACTGCTTTTCTTGAATGTTTGCAGCATGTTTCATTACTGTTTATGTACGCACTGTCTATATACCTGAGTTGAGACTTTGCATTGAAAGCAGCATCATGCATTCCATCATGTCAACACTGGTTTTCTTTTCCTGCATCAGGACAATGACTTGTCAACCCGAATTTACAAAGGATTTGCTCTGTTACAAAACTATTGCTAACATCCATCTAGGTGTGGATAACTGAATGTCTACATAAGCTAAAAGCTTCTTATGCCTCTTGATGGCCCAACTCAAGCAGCTACATATGATCAACTCCTACATACAGGGATGCCCTTGAAGCTGGAACCCTGGTATATAGACTGGTGCTGGTATCAAAGAATCAACCAGACTAGTATGACCTGATGCAATACCAGCCTTGTAATGGTACCTGCCTGGTAAGTACTTGAGGTAATACCAGTTCAATACAAATGCAATATTGGTTTCAATATCAGGTATATACCTACCTGCCACATCTGAGCCAAGAATCAGCCTTGGACCATAACACAGCTGGTAGGTCTGAAAGTTAAAAGAAAGATCCAATACAAGTACCAGCCTGTATGTTCAGAAGCTGATACCTGCCCAACACTGGAAATTTTTCTTCACTTCTGCCCCTTGTGCGGGCAAAATCTTGTGCAAGAGGAGTTTGTCCCCCCGCAAACCCTAGATCGAGCTCCTGCAGATCAGCGCGGTGATGAGCGCAATACAGCAAAACGATTCTGTAACGAAGACTACAATCTTTGCGCGATCGTCCAAGCTGCTTCATGATCTTGCGATCAGGCAATCAGCAAGGAGTGAGAGGAAGGTGAGATCCGATGCCGCCGTTCTCTATGATGGGAGCTGCAGTAGGAGCTGACGAGGTAGGGGAGCAGCAGGCGGCAGAGCAGGCGTATAGCAGCCTGTGCTTCGACTTCCCTGTAGTGCCAGCGACAGGTCTTGTGGCTCTTTCTCTGGTATACAGATCGGATGTGACGCAAACTGGCAAGCTTCAGTTCCCTATCACCTTGAATTTCATTTCTGGTCTCAGGTATTTAGTTGCCACGCAGGTTGAGCAACAAGGGGTAAGTGCACCGCTAGCACCATCAGCAGCTACTGGCTCTGATGATGCGGGGAGGAATGCTTTGCTGCTTCTTTGTGCTTGCGTGTTTCTGAAAGCACCTGCACGGAGGCTTGCCGTGGCACCACGTGATGACAGAGACTCTCTCAATCGTTTTTTGGCATCCTTCTGTGTTCCGGAGCTGGACGAGCAGCAGCCACCTTCTTTGGAGGAGGGCCGCAACGAGATAGAAGAGTCTTTGCTTCAGCCATGCACTGGAGGCCAGGAATTACGTTCTGGCAATGATGAGATGGCTGCAGAACTGGACGATGATAATACGGTATGGGAACCCCTTGAAGCACCTGGCATTGAATCGCAGCCTGTAGCAAGAGCAGGGGAGGAATTCTTGCGGCAAACCAACGTTGTTGCTGATTGGTCGGAACTTATCAGCAAAGTGATAGCTCTTACGAGTTTCATCCCCTTTGAGGTTGTGAGCAGTGGTGTTGTATGGGAGGAATTGCAGCTCACTGATGATCTGATTCATTCACTGAAAGCTTTGAGGGTTATAGGGAAAGAGAAAGGCGTCAATGTAATAGGCATAGCCAGGCTTTATGCTGGACTCCTCTGTGACCATATTACCGGCAGTCCAAATGTGTCAACCAGTGGGGCACAGATCAGGGAGTTGGTGACTGCAACCTTGGCCATGGCTGTTGTCAATACAGATGGTGCGAGCACATCAACAACTGAAAACAGAGCCTGGGAGCACCTGGCTTTAAGAGTTTTGGCTAACTTGAGTTCCAATGTTGGTGGATCTGCTAATCAAAGGCGTTCCTTATGGCAAGTGCTGTCCTTGAACTTGTCTTTTCTTGAGCAGCAGTTGGATAAGCTAATTTGTGGATATTCAAGCAATGAATGGGCTGAGCATGTTGAAATGGTGCTCCAAAGCTTGTGTTTCTGGCTCAAGCATGCACCTGGGAATGCCAGTGTTGGGTCAACTCTTTTGCAGACTGGGATTCTCAGGACTGCACTGCAGCTCTTTTTGAAAGCAGGGGAAGATCCACAGATGGAAACACTTCGGGAGTTTCTCTTGCAAGCAATGGCATCCTCTTCACAAGTAGCACAATATCTAGGCAATGTGCCAGCTTTTCAGGTAGCTATCACAGAGGCCACTTTTCTGAGGCAGGATAGCTTGACACGGGCACATGGGTTGGTTTGGCCACTGCTATTACGAGCAGGATATGAGCAACAGAAATTGACTATCCCAACTCACTTCAATCAAGCAGAGAAAATGCTAGTGGATGAATTGACCAAAGTTTCATGCCTGGCTGAAACAAATGCAGTGGCCAGCAATCCATTGGTGCTCACAAGGTTGCTACAGATTCTTCAGCTGTTGGTGGTAGCTTGCTTTGGAAGTCGTGGTTCCTCTATCAAACTATGGCCACAAGGAAGCTCCTTGGACAGCAGTCTTGCACATTGCCACATGGCTCTTCGTGCAGTGGTGGTACCTGATGCACTGCCTGGCCCAGTTACCTCTGATAACACCACAGAGGACAAATCCAACAGACAACCCAAGAGGGCGGAAAAAGTCTCAGAACTTATGTCTCGTGTGCTTCCCTTACTCAAACAACTTGCCTTTGTAAATAAGGGTGATGGGTGCTCCAAGGTAGATTAGGGATAGGTCCTCCTTTTCAGTTAAATAAGGATTTCTAGATGGATGTTGAATATATCTAACACATGAAATATGCCTGATTTTTTCCCAAACTAAACGAGTGAACAGCATTTCAAAGGCCTTACTCAATGAACAATTGACAAATTTTGAAGTATCCAGTGAGTCTGAAACCTACGAGACACCATCATACCATTGACCTATTTAGTGCGAGTACTCTTACCTCTTATCAAAGAGTCAAACATATGCATATTGGCTTGTGTGATGTTATGTGTGCACTCTTAAACTGATTGAAAAGATGTTTAAATGGAATCATCATTTAGAGACAGTACTCAGGTGAGACAAACACTTGTATTTGATATAAGCTGAAGGCATAGAAACATAGAGGATATTGGTTGGGGTGTATCATTCATTCCTTATCCAAAGTGTTAACATAGAAACTCAACTTGCTTTGCAAGTTCTCTCATCCAATCTACACTACATTGATACATCTTGCTCTGATCAAATGCTCTTGAATGAAATTCACTTACCTGAATTATATCTGACATAAAGAGACTATGTTGATCATCAATTGTGTTCAATTGCTAGCCATCCTCGGGCAGCCAAAGAGAGTGCAAAGGGTAAACAGAGCTCAATTAATAATTTGAGTTGTCTTATTGTCAATCATAAACCATTTGTCCAAGTTAAATGAGGATTTGAAGTGAGTGACCTTGAAAAGTCTTGGATGGCAATTAGGTGATTGAGATTTTGGATCCGCACCATGCAAGAATGATAATAAAATGCACTCATATGAGAAAAGAAACATCTGCAACTCATCACAACTCCATAAGTTTCTGACACTTGTGAATTACTTGCTAAACCTTCACTAGTCAATATGTAAGTACCTATAACTATTTTTTGCAAAACTTTCACTACTTGTTTGAGTATGGCAAAACTTGCAATATGGTTTTTTTTCTCTCTTTGAGATCCACACTACTAATTTTGGCAAATCATATAATAGCTTCATTTCATTTAACCATCATTACTCATTATGCCATAGTGTGTGCAACACCCTAATTTGTCTACAAACCCACACTATTTGTTGAAAATAATAGACCATGTAATAGCCACTTTAAGGGGGGGGGGGTGTGGATTTCACCATTTTTTCAACCTCACAAAACTGGGAGAAAAATGAAATCCCTGTTTCATATCTTCCATTCGAGTTGTAATAAAAAGTTTTGTAATACAAAACTTGATGATTTCAAATTTCAAACTTTTTCTTCTCACTTTAACCCATTGTAGCTGCAATGAAATTTATTTTCAATGGCATAAAACCCTTGCACAACTTGTTCACCGTTGAAAGCTCACATGGTAGTTCATGCTCACACCTTGTTTCAACATTTGTTAAGGGAAATCAAAGGCTGCAATCCAAGTCATAACTCTATATATCACGGAAGAAAGCATTATATTTAAGGGCTAGAATCGATCACTACCACAAGATGCCAATAGTTTTGAAGAATATCATAGTTTCTTTATGGATCATGAAAGAGAAAAAAACCATTGACACAAAATGAAAATTGTACCAAAATGTTGCAACATTGATGGTTTATGGAGGTCATGTGAGCTACCATTGTTACCTTATTTGTGATTGCTAATGTTGTCCTTCGTATTTTTCTTATTTGTCCATGGTGTTGATAAGGTAGAATGTTGCACCAAGTTTTAGAGCTAGGGAAGCTTGCAAGAACAGTCATGTTGCACCTCTTGCTCCTCTCAAACTAGTTGATAAAACACCAAATACCATAGACACAACAAAAAAAAAACTTCCCACTTTCATTGTCAACAAAACACACACCTTACAAACACCTTACACTTTCTTGTAAGGTGTGCGTTTCAATTGTTTCTTTTTGACAAATGAAACAACATTTTTTTTCTTTCACATTTTCAAACTTTGAAGCAAGAGACATTCCAATGTAAGGGAAAACTCACATGGGTTAGCACTATGTCCCATGGGGATACATTGATTCATTGGGTAGGGCAATAGGAAATCAACCTCACTACCACCTAGCCAAGTGGTTGGCAATTTGTGCTACCACCTAGCCTAATGGTAGTGAGCAGTGTTAGCCAAATATATGGCAAAATTCAGATATGAATCGGTAAGTAGCCACATATGCATGTAACCATATCTAGGAAAAATAAATTCAATGTCCAGGATAATATGTATCTAGTCAAATGCATTCAAACAATAACTAATAATTATGAATATCTACATGCTAGGGTTGGCTACTAGTATTCATATCCACATGTTAATATTATAAGGGGCCCAAATATGGATGATAGGGTTATGCGTATCTAGTAGTTAAGGTTTAAGGCTTAGATATTGATCTTGTGTTAAGGTTTAAGGTTTTAATTTTTTTTGTGTGCCTTTTTCCAAGCAACAACAAAGCTCAAATGTGTTTTGTCCTTGTAATAAACTTTTTCATTGGCAAAGTGCTAACACCTTTCCAACTTTCAGTGGTGTTTGAATTTCAAATTTTGAGAGTGTCCAACTTGAAGTATGTTATGTTTTTAAAAGATGTATATATGCATTGTGATTTTTGGTTTTTGTATTTTTTTTTCCACTCTTTGCATTATGTTTATGTTTTCATTCTTCACATTATGTTTTTCTTCATGCATTTTTCATATGATGTTTATGTGTTTATGCACAGTTAGCTTTTCAAAAAATTCTACAACTTTCAGCAATTTTGATCTTTCAACTTTTAGCAATTACAATTTTTCAATTGTAAAGTTTGGCAGAATTGACTTTGCAAGGTGAATCTCCAATCTTCTCCTTCAAATTTGTTGCAAGTGTTTTTTTTGCTTTGTCATGCTTTGGGGCGGGGGGGTGGGTTTCTTTGTTGTTTTGTCAAAACAGTTTGTAGTTTGCAAAATTCAAGTTTTCATGCATTTACAATTTACCAATTATTGTAGTTTCAGGTAAGCTTCCATGCACATACATTTGGGTTGTAATTTGTAAGCTTGTTTTATTTTTGCATTATCTTGTTTAGGTGTTTTAAGTCTATGTTCTATGTTTAATGTGATGGTTGAAGAAGGTCTGAATTTGGCTTTGTACATTAGGACCACCCATTTGGGGATTTTGTCCCCAATGTTTGTTGACCTGGGGTTCTAATCCCCACTCCAAGCCACTTTCCAAATAATTTTATTATGTTGGGAAAAAACTAATATCAACAATGATGACAGGTTGTGCACACATATCTATATATGAAGGAAGGTAGTTTGTTTGTTTTGTTTTGTATTTATGAGATCCATTGAACCAGGGTGATTCAGATCGCATTCTTGGTCTCTTTGGAAAGCTCTGGACAACGAGGGGTGCATCAGCTTGGTTGCATGGCGTTTGGACTTGCGGTGCAAAAGTTCTTGATTATTGAATGATTTCTTCACTGAAAATTAAACTAAATCGTAGCTGAAATTTTTGGAGGAATTGGTGTTGTTGGAAAGATCTTGATGAGCAGCATCTAATGGAATTTATTTGATTAGATTTGGATTCAGAATGTGGGAGATATTGATTTTTAAGTGATTTCTGCCACAGAAAATTCAAATAAATTCGAAAAAACCAGGTTTTGGAAGGAAAAATCAGTTGAGAATGTGGTAACACTTGAAGGCTTACCATTCAATTCGAGCATGATTTCCTTTCATATTTGGCTGTTCAAAAAATCAATACATACATTGCAAAACAATGTTCACATGTTGAGTTTCCCTATTTTGTAATGGGTTCATACTTGGGCCAATGGCACAGACCACACTAGTCTATCTCCAAAGGAAGGTAGTTTGTTTGTTTTGTTTGTACTGATGAGATCCACCAAACCAGGATGCTTCAGATCGTGTTCTTGATCTCTTTGGAAAGCTCTCATGGAGGAGGGGTGCATATGGTGTTCGGACTTGCAGTATAGAAGTTCTTGAATATTGAATGATTTCTTTAGTATAAATTAAATTAAATCCTAGCTGAAAATTTCAGAGGAATTGGAATGTGCTTTTGGTATCGTTGGAAAGATCTTGATGAGCAAGATTTAATGGAATTTATATGGTAAGATTTGGATTTTGAATGTGGGAGATATTGATTTTAAAGTGATTTCTACAGCTGAAAATTCAAATAAATTTCAAAAACCCAAGTTTTGGAAGGAAAAATCAGTTGAGGACGTGGTAACAATTGGGCCAATGGCACAAGCCACACTAGTACATATGATATCAACATTAGGGCTACATCTAATTATAAGTACATATTTTTATTGTGCTCAAGGTCTATATGCAAGTTCATGACTTTTTCAATTTTGTGGGTTCTTGATTTCCTGAATTTTTTTCTCAATATCTTTTACTTCATTTTGCAGTGCTCTGTTTAAATTGAAAGATGTAGAGAATAAATATTTGTGCTATAGGATGGTTTTGATGCACATGCATTTGAGAGCAAAAAATGAGGATGAAAGAGTTGCAACAAAGTTTGCTTGGAGTAGATCTATTCAAGATTATTAGAGAAATAGCCTGTTGGATACAAAATATGTACAGTAGTCTCCCGATTAAGTACGCAACTTGAACCTCGGAGTTTTGTGCGTACTTTACCGGTAGGTGCGTACTTTAGACGCTCCATTCCCAAGCGCGTACTGTAATTAGTCTTGAACTTTGTGCATTAAATGCTGGGTTTCAGCATTTCATACTGAGATTTAATAAAATGTCTTTATTTGGCGGATACCACTGAAAGAGGGGTAGGGGTGAAAGGAG